>Ga0190270_10000189_pt1 | contig 27215 bp, 19 predicted proteins | sample Popmic320T_FD_133748 | JGI IMG/M metagenome (GOLD analysis project Ga0190270, IMG submission 133748) | Populus adjacent soil microbial communities from riparian zone of Weber River, Utah, USA - 320 T | ecosystem: Environmental > Terrestrial > Soil > Riparian zone | place: USA: Utah | collected...
CCCGATGACGCTGGCGCGCTGCGTGTTAACGAAGGAGAAGATGTCGAGCTTATTCTGGACGGCGCGGTCTATCGACTGCCCGTCAGATTTCATCCGGCGCTGCCACGAGGCGTGGCCGGATTGCCCGCCGGCCTGCGCGAGCTGCCGTGGGCGGCTCTGCCGGAATGGGGAAGGATTTCAACCGCAGAGGACGCAGAGGATCGCAGAGGATAATCAAAATTGTTCTTCCTCTGCGTATCTCTGCGTCCTGCGGCGGTTGGCTGCTTCAACCTTAGAGTATGAATGAAGTCACTCAATCACTCCTGATCGTCATCGGCGTGCTGTTTGCCGCGATGACCGTCAGCGCCGGTTTGATCTGGTTGGAGCGGAGGCTGCTGGCCTTGTGGCAGGATCGCTATGGGCCGAACCGCGTCGGCCCTTTCGGATTGCTGCAGGTGCTGGCCGATATGATCAAGATCTTCGCCAAAGAGGATTGGATCCCACCCTTCGCCGACAAGCCGGTCTTCATCATCGCTCCGGCGATAGTCGTGGTGACGGCGCTGCTCAGTTTCGCGGTCATCCCTTTCGCGCCGGGCATCGCGGTGATCGAGCTCAACGTAGGACTGCTCTTCTTCCTGGCGATGTCGTCGATGGGGGCTTACAGCGTCGTCCTGGCCGGGTGGGCTTCGGACAACAAGTACTCGCTGCTCGGCGGGTTGCGGGCGGCGGCGCAGATGTTGAGCTACGAAGTCTTCATGGGCTTGTCGCTGATGGGAGTGGTAATGCTCGCCGGCTCGTTCAACCTGCGCGAGATCGTCGAGGCGCAAAGGGGCATGTGGTTTTGCGTCCCGCAGTTTCTCGGACTGGCGATTTTCCTCGTCGCCGGCGTCGCCGAGACGCACCGGCTGCCGTTCGACCTGCCTGAAGCGGAGAGCGAGCTGGTAGCCGGGTATCATTCGGAATATTCGGGGATGAAGTTCGGAATGTTCTTCGTAGGCGAGTACCTCGGCGTCACGCTGATTTCCGCGCTGACCGTGACGCTGTTCTTCGGCGGGTGGCTGGGGCCGTGGCTGCCGCCGCTGGTCTGGTTTTTTCTGAAGACGTTTGTGTTGATCTGCGGGTTCATCCTGCTGCGGGCCACGCTCCCACGGCCGCGCTTCGATCAATTGATGGCGTTCGGGTGGAAGGTGATGTTGCCGCTGGCGCTGCTGAACATCGTCGTCACAGGGGGGATTCTGTTGGCGACTAAATGACATCGTCGCTGCAACGAGGAAGAATAGAGAGGTGTGATGATCAGTATCTTGAGAAGTTTATGGCAGGTGCTGCTGCACACGTTCCAGCCGCGCGCGACGATTCAATACCCCGACGAGAAGCCGTATCTGCCGCCGCGATGGCGAGGGCGGATCGTGCTTACGCGCGATCCTGACGGCGGCGAGCGTTGCGTGGCCTGTTACCTGTGCTCGGTGGCCTGCCCCGTGGATTGCATCGCGCTGCAGGCGACCGAGGACGAGAGCGGGAGGCGTTATCCGGAGTTCTTTCGGATCAATTTCTCGCGCTGCATCTTCTGCGGCTTCTGCGAGGAGGCATGTCCGACTTACGCCATTCAACTCACGCCGGACTTCGAGATGAGTGAGTACAGACGCCAAAACCTGGTCTACGAGAAAGAAGACCTGATGATCAACGGCCCCGGCAAATACCCCGGTTACAACTTCTATCGGGTGGCCGGATTGGCCATCGGCGGAAAAGATAAAGGAGAGGCCGAGAATGAAGAGCCGCCCGTCGACGTGCGCAGTTTGATGCCCTGATTACGTCAGATGCCAGATGTCAGATGTCAGATGTCAGATGTCAGGCATCGGGTTCCAGGTTTCAGGTTTCAGTGATTGTTCGATCGCAACAAACTACTGACATCTGACATCTGACATCTGACATCTGACACCTGAAGTGATGAACACAGTCTTCTACATTGCGGCGGCGGTGGCGTTGATATCGACCATGATGGTGATCACGCGATTGAACGCGATTCACGCGCTGCTTTATTTGATCGTCTCGCTGCTGGCGGTGGCGGTGATCTTCTTCACGCTGGGCGCGGTCTTCGCCGCCGCGCTGGAAGTAATCATATACGCAGGCGCGATCATGGTTCTCTTCGTCTTCGTGGTCATGCTGCTCAACCTGGGGCCGAGCGCCACGGCGCAAGAGAGTCAGTGGTTGAGTCCTAGGGCATGGATCGGACCTGCGATTCTCGCGCTCGTCCTCGTCGGCGAGCTGGCGTTCATCATCGCGCGCGGCTCGCTCCGCGCTCCCGCCGCCGGCGCCGTGGAGCCGAAACAGGTGGGCGTAGCGCTCTATGGCCCTTACCTGCTGGGCGTCGAATTGGCTTCGCTGCTGCTGCTCGCGGGGATGGTCGGCGCTTATCACCTGGGGCGTGAGTGGAGCGTGGAGGTCGAGAGACAAGGGGACAAGGGGACAAGGGGACAAGGAGAAGGACAGACAGGGAAATAAACATCTGATCTCTTGTCCCCTTCTTTCCTTGTCCCCTTGTCCCCCCCCTCTTCTTATGATGGCTTCGGTTCCTACGGAATATGGATTGTTGTTGGCCGGAACGCTTTTCGCGTTGGGGCTGATTGGCGTGCTCGTTAGGCGCAACATCGTTTTCATATTGATGTCGCTCGAAATCATGTTGAATGCGACGGGGTTGGCTTTTGTGACGGCGGGGGCCCGATGGGCGCAGGCGGACGGGCAGGTGATGTATCTCTTCATCCTGAGCATGGCCGCAGCGGAAGTGGCGGTCGGCCTGGCGCTCGTGCTCAAGCTCCAGCGCCAGTTCAAAACCCTGGACGCCGACGCGGCCAGCCGGATGCATGGATGATCCGCATGACGATTGATGATCTAGTCGCATTGTCGCCATTGCTCGCAATCGCCGCCGCGTCGGTGGCGCTCATGCTGGTGATCGCCTTTTACCGCGACGCGCGGGCCGCCCTTGTTTGCGCGCTCGCCGGAATCGCTCTGGCATTCGCCATGCTTCCGGTGGCCGCGTCCAAAGCGCCGCGACAGATCACGCAGTTGTTGATACTTGATCAATACGCGCTCTTCTATCTGGGACTGCTCTTCATCGCCGGTTTCGCCGTCGCGCTGCTCGCTCATGGTTACCTGGGCAGGCTCGGAGGACAGTTGGAGGAGTTCTACCTGGTGTTGTTGCTCGCGACGGCGGGAGGGGCGGCGCTTGTGATGAGCGCTCACTTCGTCTCCTTCTTTCTGGGGCTGGAAATCCTCAGCGTCTCTTTGTACGTCCTGATCGCTTATCCACGCAGGAGCGCGCGTGGCGTCGAGGCGGGTATCAAATATCTGATTCTTGCCGCCGCGTCGGCTGCTTTCCTGTTGTTCGGGATGGCGCTGATTTACGCGGAGCTTGGGACGATGGAGTTCGCGCAAATGGCTTCCGTCATGGCCGGCGGCGACGTCCGCCAGGAGCTGCTGTTGATCGGCCAGGCGATGATCTTCGTCGGCGTGGGATTCAAACTGGCGGTGGCGCCGTTTCACGTCTGGGCGCCGGATGTTTACGAGGGCGCACCCGCGCCGGTCACGGCCTTCATCGCCACAGTCTCCAAAGGCGCGGTTTTCGCGCTGCTCGTGCGGTACTTCGCAAACCTGGGCTACGAGGTCGTTCAACCATTCTTCCCGGCGCTCGCAGCCATCGCCGTCGCCTCGATGTTCGTGGGCAATCTGCTGGCCCTGGCGCAAACCAACGTCAAGCGCATCCTGGCCTACTCCTCTATAGCGCACATGGGCTATCTGTTAGTGGCTTTTTTGGCGGGCGGAAGTCTTGGCGCTACGGCTGTGGCCTTCTATCTCGTGGCTTATTTCGTGACCAACCTGATCGCCTTCGGAGTCGTTACGATCCTGTCAGGCCGAAGAGAGGCGGACGAGATTGAAGATTATCGTGGCCTGTTCTGGCGGCGGCCCTGGTTGGCGACGACCTTCCTCGCCGCGCTGCTCAGCCTGGGCGGGATTCCGTTGACGGCGGGCTTCATGGGCAAGTTCTATGTCTTGATGGCCGGCGTCGAGTCGGCCCTCTGGTTGCTGGCGGTCATCCTGGTGGTGAATACGATGATCAGTTTTTACTACTACCTGCGCGTCGCGTTCATGATGTTCCGCGACGCGCCTGAAGGGGAGGCGGCGGCGATCAGGCCGCTGCCGTCGTTCTCGTTTATGGGCGCCGCCGCGCTCGCGCTCCTCATGTTGCTGATGGTGTGGATGGGGGTCTATCCCGGGCCGCTCGTTCAAACTATTCGGTCTATGGTCGCTAAATAGGAACAGCCCGGAGTGGGACAGATCTATGGCATTTGAAAAAATACTGCAATCGCCTTTTTCCCGGTCGCGGCAGCGACCGTGTGATCCTAGCCCGGCTTTTCAAAGCCGGGACCATCAGCGCATCAGTCCGTTAGTCGCGGCAGCGACGGTTGACTTTGCAAATCGGTGTCAACCGTCGCTGCCGCGACTAAAACCATTATGCGACCGCTTCCCCGGCTTGGAAAAGCCGGGCTAGGATCAGCCGTCGCTGCCGCGACTAGGAGGTGTTGTCGCATTTATTTTTCAAGGACCATAAGTCTGTCCCACTATTTAAGATGAGCAGAGCAGTAAGCAAAGCGGTCAGCAAAGAGATTCTGGAGTTGGACGAGGTGGAGACCCGCGAATGGCTCGATTCGCTCGATTATGTGATCAATCGTCGCGGGCCTGAGCGCGCGAGAGAACTGCTCGCGCAATTGGGCGTCTACGCTCAGCGGGCGGGAGTCAAAATTCCCTTCACCGCCAACACTCCATACATTAACACCATCCCCGTCGAGCGGCAGCCGGTCTACCCGGGGAGCCGCGAGATAGAGCGGCGAATCAAGAGCCTTGTGAGATGGAACGCGCTGGCGATGGTCGTGCGCGCCAACCGCGAAGAGAGCGGCATCGGAGGCCACATCTCCACTTACGCCTCGGCGGCGACGCTGTTCGAAGTCGGCTTCAATCACTTCTTCCGCGCCAGGAACGCCAATCACGACGGAGACATCGTCTACTTTCAAGGCCACGCCTCGCCCGGCGTCTACGCGCGCGCTTTTCTGGAAGGGCGCGTCTCGGAGGAGCATCTGCGCAACTTCCGGCGAGAGCTGAGGCCGGGCGGCGGGCTGTCGTCTTATCCGCATCCGTGGTTGATGCCCGACTTTTGGGAGTTCCCGACAGTCTCTATGGGACTCAGCCCGATCATGGCCATTTATCAAGCGCGCTTTAATCGCTACCTCGAAGACCGCGGATTGAAGGAAACGAACGACGCCAAGGTCTGGGCCTTTCTGGGCGACGGCGAGATGGACGAGCCGGAGTCCTTGGGGGCGATCACGCTTGCCTCGCGCGAGAGACTCGACAATCTGATCTTCGTCATCAACTGCAACCTGCAGCGGCTGGACGGCCCCGTGCGCGGCAACGGCAACATCATCCAGGAATTGGAAGCCGCTTTCCGAGGCGCGGGGTGGAACGTCATCAAGGTGATCTGGGGCAGCGATTGGGACCCGCTGCTCGCACAGGATCGCGAGGGTCTGCTCGTCAAACGCATGGGCGAGATCGTCGACGGCCAATGGCAGAAATACGCGACCGAATCGGGCGCCTATTTCCGCGAACATTTCTTCGGCGCAGACCCGCGCCTGCTCGAAATGGTCAAGAGTCTCTCCGACGAGCAGCTCGAAAAGTTGAGGCTCGGCGGACACGATCCGCAGAAGGTCTATGCGGCATACCGCGCGGCGGTCGAGCATCGAGGCTCACCCGTTGTGATACTGGCCCGCACCATCAAAGGTTACGGCCTCGGTGAAAGCGGCGAGGGCAGGAACATCACCCATCAGCAGAAGAAGCTCAACGAAGACGAGTTGCGCCAGTTCCGCGCGCGCTTCGGCATACCCATCTCCGATGACGAGATCGCCGAGACCCCTTTCTATCGCCCGCCGGAGAACAGCCGGGAGATTCAATACCTGCAAGAGCGGCGACAGAAGCTCGGCGGCTACGTCCCCTCCCGCGTCGTGGCGATCGAATCCATTCAAGCGCCCGAAGAGAGCCTGTTCGCGGAATTCTATGAGGGAACGCGTGGCCGCGAGGCCTCGACCACGATGGTCTTCGTCCGATTGCTCGCAAAGTTGCTGCGCGACGAGCGGCTGGGCAAATTGATCGTCCCCATCGTCCCTGATGAAGCGCGCACCTTCGGCATGGAGTCGCTCTTCCGCCAGGTCGGCATTTACTCGCACGTAGGCCAGTTGTACGAGCCGGTGGATGCGGCGACGCTGCTCTACTACAAAGAGGCGAAGAACGGGCAGATTCTGGAAGAGGGGATCACAGAGGCGGGTTCGATGTCGTCGTTCATCGCCGCCGGGACGGCTTACGCTACACACGGCGTCAACACCATCCCGTTCTTCATCTTCTATTCGATGTTCGGACTGCAGCGCGTTGGTGATCTGGTCTGGGCCGCCGGCGATTCGCGCAGCCACGGCTTCATGCTCGGCGGGACCGCCGGACGCACGACGCTTCCCGGCGAAGGACTGCAACATCAGGACGGAAACAGCCATCTGTTGGCATACCCTGTCCCCAACCTCGTCGCCTATGACCCGGCCTTCGCTTTTGAACTCGCGGTCATCATCCGCGAAGGCATCAGCCGGATGTACGAAAAGCAGGAGGACGTCTTCTACTACCTGACCCTGATGAACGAGAACTACGCGCAGCCGCCGATGCCCGAAGGCGACAGGATCAAGGAGGGAATTCTCAAAGGCATGTACAGGTTCAAGGCGGCGGAGGACGGGCGCCCCGAACTGCGCGCGCATCTGTTCGGCAGCGGCGCGATTTTGAATGAAGCGCTGAAAGCGCAAGACCTGCTGGCCGCAAAATACGGCGTCGCAGCCGACGTGTGGAGCGTGACGAGTTACAAGGAACTCTATCGCGACGGTAATGAAGTCGAGCGATGGAACATGCTCCACCCGGCGGAGAAGCCGCGAAGGCCTTACATCGCAGAGTGTGTGGCCGGCGACGACGGCGTTTTCGTCGCGGCGACTGATTATGTGAAGGCGCTGCCCGATTCGATCTCCCAATGGCTCCCCGGACGTTTGATCTCGCTCGGTACTGACGGATTTGGCCGGAGCGACAGCCGAGCCGCGCTGCGCGACTTTTTTGAAGTCGATCACCGGTTCATTACCCTGGCGACGCTTGTCGCTCTCGCGCGCGAGCGGAAGATCAAAACCGAAGTTGTTAACCAGGCGATGCGCGATCTGGAGATCGATCCTGACAAGGCGAACCCTAGATCGGCATAAGAACTATGCCACAGAGCGCACCGCAGGGCACAGAGAGCATTAATGACTTCTCTGTGTTCTCTGTGCCCTCTGTGGCAAACCCATTTGTATTATGGCGACTGAAATCAGGCTTCCGATGCTTGGCGAAAATGTGGATTCGGGCGTGGTGATAAACGTCCTGGTGTCCGAGGGCGATGAGGTGGCTGAAGGCCAGCCGGTGATCGAACTGGAGACGGAGAAGGCCACGATCGAAGTCCCGGCCTCGGCCTCGGGCCGCGTCAAAGAGATCAGCGTGAAAGAGGGCGCCACGATCAAGGTGGGACAGGTGATCTTGACCCTCGAAGAAGGGGCCGGAGCGGCCAAAGCGGAGGAGAAAAAGCCCAGGCTCGCGGCAAAACCTGAAGAGGAAATGATAGAGGCGGCTGAGGCCCAGAAAGAAGAAGTCAAGGCCGTGGCCGCGCCATCGCGGGCGCCAAGGGCGGAGACGCGGGCCAAACCTCGAGCAGAGGAGCCAAAGCGCGAGGAGTCGAAGAAAGAGGCCGCGCCACGGCGCGAAGAGAAAGCCGAGGAAGAAGAGCCGCCGCGAGACGAAATCATCAAGCCCCGGCCCGAAGTTCAGCCCAGGCGTGAGGAAGCGCGCGTACTCATCGCCGCCTCGCCTTCTGTGCGCAGGTTGGCGCGGGAGCTGGGCATAGACATCAACGAGGTGGTCGGCTCGGAACCTGGCGGTCGCATCTCCGAAGACGATGTCAGAAATTACGCCCGCTCGATCATTCTCAACGTGACTCGCATGAGGCCCGCGGCTGCAGGCCTCCCCCGCCCGCTCCCCGATTTCTCCAAATGGGGAGAGATAGAGCGAAAACCGATGAGCGGCATCCGCCTCAAGACGGCCGCAGCGCTGAGCGAGGCCTGGCAGACGGTCCCGCACGTGACCCATTTCGATCAGGCCGACATCACCGAGCTGGAGGAGTTGCGCCAGCGATTCGGCAAGAAGGCCGAAGAGGCTGGCGCCAAGCTGACGATCACGGCCATCGCGCTTAAGGTCGTCGCTTCGGCCTTGAAAATCTTCCCTCAATTCAACGCGAGCGTTGACGCTTCCAGAGAGGAGATCGTTTACAAGAAGTACTGCAACATCGGCGTCGCGGTGGACACCGACCGAGGGCTTCTGGTCCCCGTGATCAGAGACGCCGATAGGAAGAACATTCTAGAGCTGGCGGTCGAGTTAACCGAGATGTCGGTAAAGGCGAGGGACAAGAAGATCACGATCGAAGAGATGCAAGGCGGCTCGTTCACGATCACCAACCTGGGCGGGATCGGCGGCGTGAATTTCTCGCCGATCGTCAACAGCCCGGAGGTCGCGATCCTCGGAGTGGCGCGCGCCGCCCGCCAACCCGTCTTCGTTGACGGGCAGATTGAGCCGCGCCTGATGCTGCCGCTCGCGCTCTCTTACGACCACCGTTTGATCGACGGGGCTGACGCCGCACGGTTCCTGCGCTGGGTGGCCGAGGCCCTGCAACAGCCCTTGCTGCTGGCTCTAGAAGGATAGTAGTAGGGGCGGGTATTCCCCGCCCAAGTGACTCGGTAAATGATGCGGGCGGGGAATACCCGCCCCTACAATGCCGGTCGCATTGGCCATTCAAAGATCATATGTCATATCGCATATGGCATATGGCTAGGATTTCTATATGAATGGGCAGATGGATTCAACACAGGTGGCGGTTATCGGCGCCGGCCCGGGCGGGTACGCGGCGGCGTTTATGGCGGCTGACCTGGGCCTGCGAGTGGCGCTCGTAGACCTCGAACCCAATCCCGGCGGGGTTTGCCTCTATCGCGGCTGCATTCCCTCGAAAGCGTTGCTGCACGTGGCCAAAGTCATCGGCGAATCGCGCCGGGCCGCCGATTGGGGGATTGAGTTCTCCGAGCCGAAGATCGATCTCGACAAATTGCGCACATGGAAAGATGGCGTGGTGAACAAGCTGACAGGCGGTTTGGGGCAATTGAGCAAACAGCGCAAGGTCGACTTCATTCGAGGCCGCGCCGCGTTCCTCGATTCGCGCACACTGAAGATTGAAGGACAGGGCGGAGAGCGGCGTCTGGTCTTCGAGAACGCCATCATCGCCACCGGGTCGCGGCCCGCCGCGCCGCGCGCCCTCTCGCTCGACAGCCCACGCATTATGGATTCGACGGCGGCGCTGGAACTGGACGACATTCCGAAAACTATGCTCGTCATCGGCGGCGGTTACATCGGTCTTGAACTGGGGACTGTTTACGCCGCTCTGGGGACTCAGGTATCGCTGGTCGAGATGACTTCGGGGTTGTTGCCCGGAGTCGACCGCGATCTGGTTTCGATCCTCGCCGGGCGCGTGGATCAAATCTTCCACTCGGTCATGCTTAACGCCAAAGTGGTCGAGATGAAGGAAGTGAAGAACGGCGTCCGGGTCAGAATCGAAGGGGCTGAGATCGGAGGGGACGAGTCGGTCTACGAGAAGGTCCTGGTCGCGGTGGGCCGCGAGCCTAACTCCGAAACCCTCGGACTTGAGAAGACCAAAGTGATCGTCGACACGCGCGGCTTCGTTCAGGTGGACGCCGCGCGGCGGACGGCCGATCCTGCAATCTATGCGATCGGCGACGTGGCCGGCGAGCCGATGCTGGCCCACAAGGCGACTCACGAAGGGCGCGTCGCCGCCGAAGCGATCAGCGGGCGCGCGGCCGCCTTTGAGCCTCGCGCCATCCCGGCCGTGGTCTTCACCGATCCCGAGGTGGCCTGGTGCGGGTTGACCGAATCTCAGGCAAAAGAAGAAGGCCGGCCCGTTAAGGTCGCCCGCTTCCCCTGGGGAGCTTCTGGCAGGGCAGCCACGCTCGGCCGCGTCGATGGCGTGACCAAATTGGTCATCGATCCGGAATCCGAACGCGTCCTCGGCGTGGGGATCGTCGGCGCCGGCGCCGGTGAACTGATCGCGGAGGGCGTGCTGGCCGTGGAGATGGGGGCCGTCGCTTCCGACCTCGAATTGAGCATACACGCCCACCCGACGCTCTCGGAAACCCTTATGGAATCCGCCGAAGCCTTCTTCGGACGGAGCACGCATTTTTATCGACGGGCAGCGTCATGAATAGGACTTATAGGGCCTATAGGACTCATAGGACTTGTTACCCATATAAGTCCCATAAGCGCTATAAGTCCTATTCATAAGGAGTAAACGATGAATAGCAGTTTCACGATCTTCGCGGGAAGGGCAAACGTGGCGTTGGCGACGAGCGTGGCCGTCGAAATGGGAGTGCGGCTCGGCGCGTGTTCGGTCGAGAGATTTCCGGACGGCGAGCTGTCGGTGCGTTTGGATGAGCCTGTGCGTGGGCGCGAGGTCTTAATCATTCAACCGACCTCGCCGCCGGTCAACGATCATTTGATCGAGCTTTTGGCCTTTGCCGACGCGTGCCGACGCGCATCCGCCGCGCACATCACGGCGGTCATGCCGTACTTCGGCTACGCGCGCGCCGATAAACGACACGGCCGCCGTGAGCCGATAACCGCGAGCATGGTGGCCGCCCTGATGCAGGCGGTCGGCGTCAACCACGTCGTCACGATCGACCTGCATGCGCCGCAGATCGAGGGCTTCTTCCACATCCCGGTGGACAGTCTGACGACGGCCCCGGTGATGGTTGAAGCGCTGCGGCCCGGATTACCTCCCGATATTGTGGTCGTATCGCCCGACGCCGGCCGGGTGCGCATGGCGACCGAATACGCGCGACTGCTAGGCGCGCCGGTCGCGGTGCTGCACAAAGAGCGCGCGAGCGGCGTCGAGACCAGGATCACGCGACTGGTCGGAGACGTGCGTGACCGCCCATGTTTGATAATCGACGACATGATCTCGACCGGCGGAACGATCGCCGAAAGCGTCGAGGCGCTGCTGGACGCCGGCGCGAGGCCAGAGATCATAGTCGCGGCGACACATGGTCTTCTGCTTGCGGGCGCCCGTGAAAAACTGGCGCGCGCTGTGACGCGCGAAGTCCTGGTGACCGACACCGTGGCGCTGCCTGCCCACGACTGGCCGCAATTGCGCGTCGTCTCCGTCGCCCCACTCATCGCCTCGGCGCTACGGCGCTATCTGTCCGATGGGCCGTTGAGCGCAGCGCCGAAGTAGGAAAGCGAATGGGGAGTGAGGGAGCGGGAGAGCGGGACAAGGGGACAAGGAGACAAGGAGAAGGGGAGACAAGGGGAAAAAGAAATTTCCTTCTCCTTGTCTCCTTGTCTCCCCTTCTCCTTGTCCCCTTTGCTTCCCGCCTAATCCTATTTGCAAGTTCCAAAATTCATATCAAATATGCCGTTAGGCGCCGTATAATCCGGAACTATCCTGGCTGTGATTGGTCATAAAACATAGGCATTTTCTTATTGCGCGCTCCTGACGCCCGTAAGACCGCTAGACACGGATGTCGGGGACTATATTCACTTTTCTCGACCAGGGAGACTCTGAGCCATGAATAACAACAACCTGTTTTGGACGCGGAGGCGTTTTCTGAGCGTTGGCGCGGCCGGGACCGCCGGAGCCGTCGGAATCGGCGCCCTATTCACGCCGGGCGTTTTCGCCCAGCAGTTGATACAGACGCCGCGGCAGACCGAAGGGCCGTTCTACCCGAACAAGATGCCGCTCGACACCGACAACGACCTGCTAATCGTCAACGACGCGATCACTCCCGCTGTGGGCGCGGTCACGTATTTGAGCGGGCGCATTCTCGACAGCCGCGGCGAGCCGATCCGCAGCGCGTTCGTCGAAATCTGGCAATGCGACAACAACGGCGCCTACATTCACACCAACAGCGTCAACCGCGACAAGCGCGACGCGAACTTCCAGGGCTTCGGCCGTTTCATGACTGGCTCGACGGGCGAATACCTGTTCCGCACCATCAAGCCTGTTCCCTACCCCGGCCGCACGCCTCATATTCACTTCGTCGTCAAAGTGAAAGGCCAGGAGAAGTTCTCTACGCAGTGTTACGTCAAGGGAGATCCGGGCAACGAGCGCGACTCGATCCTCAAGAACATTCGCGACCCCAAAGTACGCGAGTCGATCATTGTCGATTTCGCGCCGATCAAACAGTCGCGCGTCGGCGAATTGGCCGCGCGTTTCGATATCGTGCTCGGCTTCACGCCGGAAAGTTGAAAGGAAGTGTCCACTAACAGTACCGCGCGCGTAAGCCAGCGGCCACCCGCTCGGCCCGCCGCTTGCTTACGCGCGCGGTACTGTAACCAATTTTTCACGCCGGAAAGTTGAAAGGGATGTCGTCAAATAGGCCGGATTTCAGTTGTGTGTACGGAAAGAACAACCACGGGGGACACGGGTCCCCGTGGTTCTTTTTGCTCAACCCCGGACTGAAGTTTACTTCCCCATGAACGGTCTGTTCATTCCCCTCTCCGCCTGTTGTTTCGTGTCGTAGACGTTGGGCCGGGCGAGCACTTCTTTGTATTGCGCCACCGCCTCCTGACGCTCTCCCGCCAGGTCATACATCTGCGCCGCCCGGAGGCGGGAAACCGTCGCCAGGTCCGCCTCGCCCCCCTCGACCTGACAGACGGCGGTAAATTCCGCTGCGGCGCGCCTGTGTTCTTTGTTGCGGGCCAGCGCTTCCGCGTATTGATAATGGATCAGGTCGAGCGCAGAGGCCGCCGACTGGTCTTTCAGCAGGCCGTCGAAGACGGCGTAGACTTCGTCCATCCTGTTGAGCGTCACCAGCGCCGACGCCCTCTCGAGTTTGAGGAGATAGCTTTTCGGATATTTAGAGCTGAGTTGTTCGAGCAGCGCGAGCGCGTCGTCATACCGCTTCTCATTCCGGAAAATGGCCACCAGCAATATGCGGGCGTCGTCGGCCGTCGGGGAGTTATTTTCGATGATGGTTTGGAGCCTGCCGATCCCGCGTTTCTTGTTGCCTCGAACCCCCACCATCGACGCCATGAGTTTATAGCCGAAGGGCAGACCGCCTGCGATGTAATCGTAGACCCCGATCGACAGGTAAGCGTCATAATAATCCGGTTTGAGCTTCAGAACTTTTTCGTGAGCGTCCACGCACCGCGACCCGTTGCGCATCGCGCTGAAAAACTTGCGCGCGACCGAGGCCTCGTAACCCGCCATCACGCCGTAATAGGCGCCGAGGAAATACAGCGCGTCGGCGTCGTTCTTGTTACGGGCGACGAGGGCCAGCGCCTTCGTCTTGGCCTGCGCCATCTTTTCGCGGAAAGCGCGGTCCACGTCCGCGTCTACGGCGTCGCCCTCGGAGCCTTCTTTGGCCTTATCGACGCCTGCATAAAAGCTCGACCCGGAGCCGTAGAGTCCGCTCTGTAACCGGCGGGTCTTATTGAGATGCCCGAGCCAGAGGATGGTAGCCAGATAGAGGTCGCCGGCCGGGTGATGCGGCGCCAGCCTGCGTATCTCTTCAAATTTCGCCGCCGCGGTCACGGAATCCAGGTTGTACAAGGCTTCGTGGCCTTCGCGCCGGAGTTCCATAATCTCGGGCGGCAATGCGGCGCCTGAGGCGGCGGCGTTCCGGCCATCGGCCACGGGTGGGCCGATTCTGGACGGCGTCGGCTGGAGCTGTCCGAAACCTACGGCGGATAGTAAGAGGGTCGCCGCCGCGAGGACGGCCACCAGTCGAACGATGTGAGATAAGGAATGGAGCATAACACCTCTGTCGAACCCAACGTAATAGAGCAATAGTTGGTCGGGATAAATGTCGGACGTGATCGATGTCGGGAAGAGACGGTTAATCCGCGATTCCGGCGCTCGCAATTCGCGAATCTTAGGCGCCTTTCGCGTCTCAGCTCTAATTCAATTTCTATGCCGGACGCGCCTGAGGAGTTCTGTAAATGTCTCTTTATCATGCTTTGAGCTGAGGTGAAGACATATTTATAAAGTCAGGTCTCATAAATTATGTTGAGATAGAAGCAAAAAAGGCAAGAAGGTCAAAAAAGGCAGAAAGGTAGGAGGATGGATGATTTCTGAAATCTTCCACTAGTTCTCTTCGAAGACGAGTTGACGCTCATTTTTTGCAGTGGGATCAGGCGGGCGCTGAGGGGCGCGCCAGTTATCCATCATAGCGACCTGCTGAACGCAGGCGATGGTACACATACTGGCGCAGGACTTTTCTGTGTAAAACTCGCGTCTGATGTCTTCGCGGGTGTAGTTTTCAAGCGGAACGGCGGGATAACCGCGCTGTTGCGAACAGTAGTGAACCAATCCGTCCTCGCAAATGTACAGATATCGTGCGCCGGCGCGGCACCGCCAATCGTGCGGCCTGCCGTAGGCCAGATCATCTTGAAACCGGTTAAGGCGCGTCCAGCTCTTCTTACCGAAACGCTTCAGCTCTTCGTATATCCGCGCCTCTTTCCCGTTCAAGGGTTTAAGCTGTCCAGTGCCGTCGTGAATGATGCCGAGCGAATTGCCGAATCCCAATTCGACCGCGCGGCGCGCCACGGTCAGCGCGTCCTCAGGGTTTTTGATCCCGCCGCCGATCACCGAATTGATGCTTACGTGAAATTCGGCGTACTCGGACAAGTAGCGTAGATAGCGGTCGAGCACCTTCAGGCTCTTTTGGGAGACCTCATCGGGCGTGACGTTGTCAATGCTGATCTGTAAATATTCGAGTCCGGCGGCGTTGAGCTTCTCGATCCGGTCTCTGGTCATATAGTAGCCGTTGCTGATCAGCCCGGCGATCATACCTCGCGAACGTATGTGCGCGAAGATTTCGTAAATCTGAGGGTGCAGCATCGGCTCGCCGCCGCTAATCGTGATGATAGACGTGCCCAGCCCGGACAACAGATCAATCCGGCGCTTGACTGTTTCAAGCGGCACAGGGTCCGAAGTCTTGTCGTATTCATTGCAGTATTGGCAAGACAGGTTGCAGCGCCGCATCGGGACCAGGTGCGCCAGAATCGGATGTTTTGTAGAAAGCAACCCCCGCGATATGAGTCTCGCTTCGCGGAGGAGCGTAGAAATTTTCTTCATGCAGAATCGATTGTTGATGAACTACGTCATTTTTATGTTCATTCGTGGCTTTATTCTTCCTCTTCGACAGTATGGCCCGCCCCTTTTTTCTCCCACGCCTCATCGATCTCCTTGGCCATCGCTTCACGGGTGAGATGTCGCGCGCCCCCGGCGCCGACGACCACGAACACTTCGGCGGCGTCGAACGCCTCCTCGATGCGGATATCTTTCCTTTCGCCCGGAATCTGCGCCTGCCCTTTATTATTAATCAGGCATTCCCGCCCGGCGCTCGCGTCGCCGAACCTGATCTCGACCCGGCGATCAATCGCAAATTTTCTCAGTTCTAGAAGGTTCATAGTTTTATTGCGATAGCCCTAATCCGCCGGCCCAAACACTCTGCTGACTGCCTGCCCGACACGGTCAGACACGAAAAAGATAGACTTCACAGGCAATAATCCGAACAATTGATAATCGCCTATGGACTTCAACCCGGCTGAAGCGAGACAGCCGCATTGCGAGCAATCGGGATTGCCGCCGAACTGACAGGGCGTGATTCTCCCCTCGAGGTCGGCGGTGATGGAGAAGGTCGTGCGCGCGAAGATACACTCTTTGGGCGATTTCGGGGGACGGCGATAGCCCTCGAGCACAACGTCAGGCATATGCATCTTCGGAAATAGCGGACGCAGACGCGCAATCTCTTTCAAAACGGCTTCCCGCTTATCGGGCGGAAGAATCTCCGTAGCCTCTTCTCCTATCTGCGGGGTGAAGATGCTAAACCAGATCTTCCGTACCTCGGGACGGGCGGACCAGAAAGAGAGAAACTCTTCGAAATAGCGCGCGCCCTCGCCATTCTTAGAGGTCATCTGGTGAGTTATGGTGCAATGCACGATGATCGAATGGCCCTCGATGTTCCGCAGGATGCGTTCATATGTCGCGGGCGCGCGCCGTACGTCATGATCCGGCTGCAAGCCGTCAATCGAGACGACCATGTGCAAAGCCTCGATCTTCGCCCACTCAGGCGGGATGGGGCGAACGGCGCTGGTGACGAGCTGGACTTCGATGCCCATCTTATCCAGTTGCGGCAACAGGACATCCAATTCGCGGAACCGCACCAGCGGCTCGCCGCCAACGATCGAGAGGTGGAGCGGGCGGTGACGGCGAACCAGCGCCAACACTCCGTCAATCAATTGCTGGCCTTTGTAATCGGCAAGCGTGCGCAGAGGCCCGCGCTCCCCGAGATGTTCGGGCTGGTAAGCGTAACATCCCGGGCAGCGCAGCGGGCACTCGCGGGTGATCTCGACCGACAACATCGGATGATGGCCGCTCAGAATGCGGCCCCAGCCTCGGATAATGTCTCGTTTTTTCATTGTGAGCCTTTACTACCGATCGTGGGGGTCGAGGAATGCGGAGTGCGGAATGCGGAATGCGGGATTTTGAACATAAATCGGTAATCTGAAATCGCAAAACGTTGAGAACTTAATTTGAGCATCTCTTGTCGCTCGAACACGGCCCAGGCCGCGCCCGCCGTGTAGGTCAGGGCTTTTTCGAAATATTTTACTGGTCTATGCGTAATTATTGCTCCTATGACTCCTGGGAGCGCAATCCCTGGGAGCGCAGGCGTCCTTGCCTGCTCGTCTCGGCAAAGAGCCGTCTACGGAGGCAAAGCAGGCAAGGACGCCTGCGCTCCCAGGGATTGCGTTTTCAGGGATTAATTCAAGCGAGAAAGCCATCCAGCTCCCGCTCAAGATCGTCAGGTTGCGCCTTCTCGCCGTTGTTGAGGCGAAGAAGCATGCGATCAATAATGGCTTTGGCCTCGTCCTTGCGGGCTCCGTTCAGGAAGCCGTCGAAGAAGTGATCGCCGGCCATCGCTCGGTTAATTTCGCTCTCTTTGTTGTGCTCGTTCAGCTCCGAGAAGTAGACGACCTTGTAGCGGCGGTTGTAGCTCGCTTCACGGTAGATTTCGAACATTACTTTTTCTGACTCACGCATAAATCAATTCGGACAATAGTGGCGTGGGCTGCGATCTGTAGAAAATAAATTCGACAACTGTTTTCCGGTCGCCGCAGCGACCTCGTGAGTTTAGCCCGGCTTTTTAAAGCCGGGACAATGAGTCCCCCCGACCTTAGTCGCGGAGCGACGGTTGACCGACCTGGTCAACCGTCGCTCCGCGACTGAACCGAATATGGAACCGCTCCCCGGCTTTAAAAAGCCGGGCTAAGCTCAATCGCCGCTACCGCGGCTGCGGGGTTATCGCATTTATTTCTCAAAAACCATCAGCCTGCTCCACTATTGGCTGTTTCAATCAGCAGCCATTCCGACATATTGCCCCGCCGAAGGTTGCGTCGGCAGCACGGGCAGTGATCTTCCACCGTCTTGCGCCTTCTCTTCCAACTCGAGTTGCAACCGCAGCAACCGCTCGTATTCGGCCATGCGATCTTCCAGCGTCTTGACCTTACCGCGGTTGCGGATCATGTCCTCGCGGTATCGCTTGAGGAAGTAACCGATCGTCTCGACGCGAATCTTGATCGAGCCGCTCGGCTTATTCTCGTCGATGTCCTTGAAGCAGAAATAGGGCGTGCCCGAGTTCTGCACGACTTCTTCAACCACCGTGTAGATAGGCGCGTCATGACCGCACTTGAACGACGATAGTTCGAGCGCGACCAGGTTCGGATGGCGCGCCGTGTACTTCGCCGCCCAGACCTTGCGGCTGGTGTTTTCGGAGTAGGAATTCTTCCACGCGTCCTGAACGTCCAGCGGATGCTTGATTATCCCCGCGCGAACCTCGTCGCCGAACAGCCGCCAGAGGATGTCGTCGTCCATCGGCAGCGAGTCCATCGTGAAGACCGGATAGCCGAGTTTCTGGAACTCTTCGAGGATTTCGTGGTTCAGCCCCGGGTCGTTGTGATAGGGCCGCGCGAGCAGCACGACCCCGAGGCGGTCTTCGGCTTCGAGCTGATTGAGGGCCTCGCGCGCCTGGCCGCGCAGGATCACGTTATAAAAAATGTCGAGCGCCTTGTAACCCTCCTCGATCGCTCGGGTGTTCTCTTCGCGGGTCAGACCGAGGATGTCCTTGAACGCCTCGAACATCTGCTTTTCGAGGAAGCGCGGTTGATCAAGGTTCAGGAGGGGATCGAGATATCGAATTCCGTTCTGCCCGAAAAGGTCGCCTTCTTTGGTGAACGCGGCCTTGACCGCTTCGGGCGTGGTCGTCACCGTGGGGCAGGCGCGATTCGATTGAGTGTTGACCAATTCCGAAGGCAGCGCGTCGATCATCGGGAAGAAGATCAAGTCGAGCGGCTTCTTCTTGTGATGAACGTAAATCAGGTTGTGGACGTGCGGGATGCCGATCTTCGAGGGGAAGCACGGGTCAATCGCGCCGCGCTTCGCGCCGTCCTTATAAAGCTGCTCGGTCGTGTAGTCAGAATAGATCAGGTTCTGCGGCGGAACGCCCAGACTCTCGAAATACGCCGAAAAGAGCGGGTTGACCGAATACTGGTTGAGAACGCGCGGGATGCCGATGCGCATCGTCTCGCGCTTCTTGAGCAGCTCGTTGCGCTGGCGCTGCGCGCCCGTCAACGCGATCCTGGCCGGAGGGTCGGCGACCTTCGGCGGATTGAAGCTGCGCCAGACGGCCTTTGCGCCGAGCTCGACGAAGTTCGGATTGGCGGCCTTGGCCTCGTCCATACCTTTTTTGATCACCCGCATGTCGTTGACGTCTTCGACCAATCCCCTCTCGCACGAGTTGCCGACGATCAGTCGTTTGACGCCCGGCAGGATCGGTATCTTCGATTTGCGCGGCGTCTCCTGCTCTTCCGAAATGTCGGAAGGGGCGCCCGAAACCTTCACGTCAATGAAGGTGCGCAGGCATTTGTTCTTGCAGAAGTAACACCGCGTGTTCTCGTTGCGGTGAGTGTCGTAGCTGATCTGTTCGACATTGTCTAAGCCGATAAAAGTCGTCCGCCGCCCGTTATCCCAGAGCCGTATCGCTTCGATCCCGGCGCCTATCGCGCCCGATTCGCCGCAGTGCTCGTGGACGGTGATGCGCGGCTGATCTTTGCCTTTGAAGCGCGACTCGATGAAATCGACCTGCGCCTTGACGGCGGCGAGGTTGTGCTGCGTGCCGCCCTGCAAGACGAAGTTCGAGCCGAGCGCCGCGATGTTCGGAACCTGCGAGACGTAGAGCCAGATGTTTTTCGGCAACACAGCGGCGAGGCCCGACATGATCTCTTCCGGCTTCCAGCCCTGTCGCTGGAAGTCGACGATGTCCGATTGCATGAAGACCGCGCAGCCGTAACCGAAGGTGGGCATGGCATTCGCGCCGAAAGCGATGTCGGCGTAATCTTCGACCTTCATCCCGAAGCCTTCGGCGGTGGATTGCAGGAAGTAGCCGTTGCCCGCCGAGCATTGAGTGTTCAGCTTGAAGTCCTTGACCTGGCGGTTCTTCAAAATGATCAGCTTGATGTCCTGCCCGCCGACGTCGACGATCACGTCCACGTCTTTGTAAAACTGCAGCGCCGATTCGGTGTGCGCGACGGTTTCTACCAGCGCGACGTCGGCCCCGAGCGTGTCCTTCAAAATGTCTTTGGCGTAGCCCGTCGTGCCGACGCCCATTACATTGAGCGTGGCGCCATGATCGGTGATCTGCTTCTCCAATTTGGCGAACACCTCTTTCGTATCTTCGATGGGGTTGCCTTTGGAGAGCTGATAGGTCTTGACCAGCACGTTGCGGTCCTTGTCGAGCAGCACCGCCTTGGTTGAGGTCGAACCGCCGTCGAGGCCGATGAAGCCTTCGACCACCTGACCGGGGGAGAAAGTGGCGGGAACGAACTTTTTGCCCTTGTACCTCTCCTTGAACGCGGTCAGTTCATCCGGGCCGCTCGACAAGCCTTTGCCGCCGGCCTTCTTCTTCTCTTCCAGGCGCCCGAAGTTGATGTAGTGATCGAGGTCGGCGAAGCCGCGGTAGACGCCAACGTTCTCATCTTCGGATTTGCCGAATTCGACCGCGCCTATGGCGGCGAAATACTGCGCGTTCTGCGGGACTTTGATCAGGTCTTTGGGATCAACCCCCTGCGGCAACTCCGTGTTGCGCTCCTCCCAGATCTTCGGAATGTTGTATTTCCATGCCTCGACCATCCCGCGAATATAGGTATTGGGGCCGCCGAGCAGCAGAACGTGGGGCCGCAAAGTGTTGCCGCGCGTCAGCACCGACAGGTTCTGGCCGATGATGGCTTCGAAGAGCGAGGCCATCAGCTCAGGCGGCGCCACGCCCATTTTCTGAAGCGAGTTGATGTCAGTCTCAGCGAAGACGCCGCACTTGCCCGCGACCGGGTGCAACTTCAAATCGTAATAGCCCATGTCGCAGAGCTTGTCGGCAGGGATGCGCAGCTTGGCGTTGATCTTATCTATGACCGCGCCGGTGCCGCCCGCGCACTTGTCGTTCATCGAGGGGATCTTCTTTTTCTTGCCGGTCTCGGGGTCTTCTTTGAAGATGATGATCTTCGCGTCCTGGCCGCCGAGCTCGATGACCGAGCCCGCCTCCGGGTAGAGCTTCTCGACCGCCAGCGAAACGGCGTTGACCTCCTGCACGAATTTCGCGCCGACGAGTCGCGCGATGCCGCCGCCGCCCGAACCGGTGATGAAGATGCGGAACGCGGAATTGGGAATTGGGAATTCCTCCTCGATGCGTTTGAGGAATTCCAGGACTTTCTCGGGCTGCTTGGTCTCGTGGCGTTGATAATCCTGCCAGAGGATTTCGTCTTTAGCCGGGTCGACCACGACCGCCTTCACGGTCGTCGATCCAACGTCGAGGCCAATATATAGCTTTTCGTAATTTTGGTTCATTGGGTGCTTGCTTCCAACTCTTGTCTAAAATCAGGCCAAGGGAGGTCGGTACAGTACCGCGCGCGTAAGCAAGCGGCCGACTGATCAGTCGGCCGCTTGCTTTACGCGCGCGGTACTGTACATGCTTAATCCGCCGCCGCAAACGCGGCGCGCGTCGGACGCTCCGACTTCATCAGTTCGGCCACGTGCTTGACGAAATTCGCCGCCGTGCCGATCACGCCCTTGTGGTGCGGGACGCGATAGAGTCCGCTCTCCATCTCCGGATGGTCGGCGACGTAATCGCGGACCTGTTCGACGGTCAGTCCCGTCTCTTCCAGGACGCGCGCGAACTCCTGTTTGGCTTTCACTTTCGCCTCGCCGAGCGCCATCTGGACGCGGCTGTGGGCGTTGATCTCACCCTCGCCCGAGGTTTCGATCGGCAGGTAGATCATGTCCTTGTAGAGATTGACCACCGCCGATTGCGCGCCGTCCGATTGCGTGGAGGGCATGCAGCCGAATGGTTTGAGCGAGAGCACCATGTGGGCGAGGTCTTTATTGGAGTAGTAGATGTTCTTGGCGACTTCCAAGTGACCTTCGCCGCCGGCGGCGCGCGAGTTGTAGAAGGGATGCGCCATTCGCTGTAGTTCGTATTGGTCGGTCAGGTCGTGCGGCAGGTAATTGAACGCCTCGCGGAACCGGTTCCATTCGCGTTTGAAGATGGCCTCGGCGAGCGTCAACTGGGCCAGAGATTTTCGCATCCGCAATTCGTTCCTGACGCGCTTGTCGACGCGCCAGGCGGCGGGCATCGCCTCTTCGCCGTTCACGCCCTTGCGGTCTTTCTTCTGCTGCTTGGCCTGATGCATCAGGTACATGATCCAGGTCCCGATGGGCTCGACCATGACCTGCGCGCCCTCGCCTTCGAGGAAGTGGAACATGTTGAAGTTGCCGTCGCCTTCGGTCGTCTGCGCGAAGAACTCGCCCGTCACTTTGACGATGGGCTTCACCCGCAGGCGGTCGACCTTGATCTTGGCGAAGCGCTCGCCGGCGCTCTTGAAGGCGTCGGCGTATTCCCTGCCAAAGAGCTGATCGAGGAATTTGCCTATGTACTCGGCGGTGTCGCCGATCGGCAGGTTCTTCAGGAAGCCGCCCGTTTTGCCTTCGAGCGTGAACTGGCGGTGGTTCTTGAAGACCTCCTGCAGGTAATCCATGCGCTCTTTCATCACGGCGTCTGTCTCGCCGGCGCTGACTTCGAATGGGCGGATTTGATAGCCGACGTCGTTGATCAGGTCGCCCATGTTCAGCGCGTTGAGGATGGCTAGGAAGAAATCGACGTTCATCTCAAGCCCGGCTTCGGCCTCCGACTGGTTCAGGCCCCCCGATTGCTGGAAGAGCATGACGCGGAATCCGTCGAAGCCAGAATTGCGCAGCGCCAGCCGGTACTCCGCCTCATACATCCCGAAGCGGCACGGCCCGCAGGCGCCGGCCGTGAAGAAGACGTGATTGTCAATGATCTCCTGGCGTGATTGGCCTTCCTGCTCCAATCCCTGCAGGAACTGCACCAGATTCCCGACCGTGAAGTAAGTGGGATTACATTGGCCGTTATTGCCGTACTCCTTGCCGGTCTGAAAAGCCGCCACGTTCGGAACCGGTAGGGCCTCGCACTTATACCCCAGGCCTTCGAGCGCCCCATGAACCAACTGTTCATGCTTCCAGGTGAGGCCGCCGAAAAGCAGTGTGGTATTTTTGCGCTGGCTTTTTGTAAATGGGTTTTCGACCGGTCGTTTGAAGTGTTGACGGGGCTGAGACTCGATCCCCATCTCGCGCGCCAGTCGGCTGCGCTCCTCTTCGAGCTTTTGCTTGATCAACTCTTCCTTTGACACGATATTGACCAAGCCGCTGGTCGCGGTCGTCTCTCCTGACAGACTGGAATCCATAGGCATCTTTATCACCTCGTGTGGTTTGTAACAGACTTGTGTGAATGATTAGGTTCGAGTTAGAAACGGCAATCTAAATGCCACCTTTTAATTGATGCCTGCGCTTCGAAGGCTAACCTGGCGTTTGGCTGTTGAAACCTGGCGTGTCAATGATTGATAACTCGTTCACAATCAGCTAAATAACAACTGCGTTGAAGCGCCATGCGGGCGCCACAGTCGAGCGAAATATAGTTGCCTTAAGCGACATTCGGCGGTCAAATTCGACGCTCAGATCGGTAAAGATGGCTGATCAATGGGCATTTATGATACTAAGCAGTGGTTTTTCCATGTAAACAGTAGTTATATGCCACACGAGAGTTGAATCGTTAGATGGATTCGAGCCTTATTGACCCCGGCACGCCGCCTGGAGCGGTAGCGACCAGCTTCGCAAGACAGGCATGGATCAACGCATCGGTCATGGCGAAGGAGCTGAGATTCCCGCAAGAGCCTTTGCGAACGTTGCGCCTTTGCGCCTTTGCGAGAAACTCGTCCACGCGGTCCGGTTTCTCGCAAAGGGGCAAAGTTCGCAAAGATTCTTCTCAAGGCTGCGCAGTTTCTGTCCGGTGGCCGAAACTATGATCTAGCCCCCAAAACGCAACGAATAATAAAAGGAGGCAAAATGCATAAAGACCCAGAGCAGATGACTCGCAGGGAGTTTATTGACCACGCCGCAAAGGCGGGCGCCGGCGTAACGGCAATCGCCGCAGGAACGGCCAATGTCGTAAGCGCCGCCGCCAAGAAACGAATCGCGCTGGTCGGCACGGGTGTCCGCGGAACGACGATGTGGGGCAGCGGCGTTGCGCGGCCATACGGAGAATTGGTCGAATTCGTGGGGCTGTGCGACATCAACCCCAAACGCGTCGAGGTCGGCAAACAGATGATCGGCGTCGATTGCCAGACTTTCACCGACTTCGACCGGATGATTAAGGAGACGAAGCCCGAAACTGTCATCGTCACGACCAAAGACGCGACGCACGACCAATTCATCATCCGCGCCATGGAGTTGGGCTGCGACGTGATCACTGAAAAGCCGATGACGACGGACGAGAAGAAGTGCCAGGCGATCCTGGACGCCGAAAAGAAATACGGCAAGAAGATCATCGTCACATTCAACTACCGCTACTCGGGCATCGCCGAAAAGGTCAAGGAGATTCTACTGTCGGGCGTCATCGGCCCGGTGACCGGGGTGGATTTTCACTGGTATCTGGACGTGCGTCATGGGGCGGACTATTTCCGCCGCTGGCATGCCTACAAGGAGAATTCCGGCTCGCTCTGGGTTCACAAGGCGACGCACCATTTCGACCTTATTAACTGGGCGTTAGAAGCCGACCCGGTCGAGGTCACGGCTTTCGGCGAATTGAAGAATTACGGGCGCAACGGCAAGCTCCGCGGAAAGAACTGCCGGACCTGCTCACACAAGACCGATTGCAAGTTCTATTGGGACATGACCAGGGACGCGCAGTTGATGAAGCTCTACGCCGATTGCGAGTCGGAGGACGGCTACCTGCGCGACGCCTGCGTCTACCGCGAGGACATCAACATCTGGGACACGATGACGGCCAACGTGAAATATTCCAACGGCGCGCTGATGAGCTATTCGCTCAACACGTTCATGCCATACGAAGGTTACCACCTGGCCTTCAACGGAATGGACGGCCGATTGGACGTCAGGGCATACGAGCGCCAGCCGTGGACGCCTCCCGCGACCGCCGAGGTTCGGGTGACGAAAAACTTCGGCAAGTCGGAATTGAACGAAATGAAGATCGGCCTCGGGGGACATTTCGGCGCCGACCCGAAATTGAAGGACATGATCTTCAAACCCGACATCCCAGATCCGTTGAAGCAGCGGGCTGGTTCGCGCGCCGGGGCGATGTCTCTGCTGACCGGCGTCGCGGCGATGAGGAGCATCGAACAGCGCAAGCCGGTGAAGATCGCCGATCTGATCAAGCTTTAGCAATTCATTACGCATGACGGTACACGGATTTGACGGATTGACACGGATTCGCACGGATCATCCGTCCTGATCAGTCAGCATCCGTAAAATCCGTGTACCGTCACCTCTAATTCAAATAGGAGATAGCTGTGACAGAGAAAGTCGCTTTACCTGCGGATCGTTATTTCGATCCAGACCCGGGACAGAAAGAGATCGCGCTGCGTCTCTACCGAGAGGTCGCCGACAAGCCATTGATCTGCCCGCACGGCCACGTCGACCCGCGGATGTTCGCCGATCCCGACTATCAATTCGGCACGCCCGCCGACCTGCTGCTCATTCCCGACCACTACATTTTCAGGATGCTCTACTCTCAGGGCATCCCGATGGAATCTCTAGGGGTCCCGCGAGTTGACGGAGGCGCGGTGGAAACTGACCACCGCAAAACCTGGCGGACCTTCGCCGAAAATTTCCATCTGTTTCGCGGGACGCCTACGGGCATGTGGCTGGCGCACGAACTGAGCGATGTTTTCGGAGTGGACGAGAAACTCGGCGGCGAATCGGCCGATCGAATCTACGATCAGATCGCCGATTGTCTGACGAAGCCGGAATTCCGCCCGCGCCGCATGTTTGAGCGGTTCAACATCGAAATCCTGGCGACGACCGACCCCGCGCACGACCCGCTCGTTCATCACAAGGCGATCAGAGAGTCGGGCTGGAAAGGCAGGGTCGTTCCGACATTCAGGCCCGACGGCGTTGTGAACATTGACCGGCCCGATTGGCGGGAGAACCTCGCGGCGCTGGGCGAAATCTGCGGTTTTGAGGTCACGAGCTACAAACGTCTGATCGAAGCCTTGGAAAACCGCCGCGCGTTTTTCAAATCGATGGGGGCGACGGCCACCGACCACGCCGCCTTGACGCCGCTGACCTCCGAGCTTTCCGACGCGGAGGCCGACACTGTCTTCCAACGCGCGCTTAAGGGCGAGGCCAAAGGCCACGACCCTGAATTCTTCACCGGTCACATGCTGTTGCAGATGGCGCGGATGAGCGTGGAAGACGGATTAGTCATGCAACTCCATCCCGGCTCCTACCGCAATCACAACCCGCTGGTCTTCGAGCGGTTCGGATTCGACAAAGGCTGCGACATCCCCGTTCAGGTCGATTACACGCGGGGCTTGAAGCCGCTGCTGGACAAATACGGCAATGACGCGCGATTGACGTTGATCCTCTTCACGCTCGACGAGACGACCTATTCGCGCGAGCTTGCGCCGATCGCCGGGCATTACCCCGCGGTGAAACTCGGCCCGCCCTGGTGGTTCAACGACAGCCTGAACGGAATGCGCCGCTTCCGCGATCAGGCGATGGAGACCGCCGGCCTCTACAACACCGCCGGCTTCAATGACGACACGCGCGCCTTCCCGTCAATTCCGGCGCGACACGACCTGGCGCGCCGCGTCGACGCGAACTGGATCGCCGGATTGGTCGTGCGTGGCATTGTGGACATGGACGACGCCGAGGAGATGATTCACGACTTGGCTTACAGATTGGCGAAGCGAGCGTACAAATTCGATTGAGATGGTCTTTTTCGGATCTCTTTTCAGCATTTAAGAAAAGAAGTTTCAGCCACGAATGAACACGAATGGACACGAATGGCGGCAAGGAGGACGGAGAAGAGATTGGTCAAAATATCAATAAATGATTCGTGTCCATTCGTGTTCATTCGTGGCTGAAACTCTCTTGCTTGAAGTCTACAGTGGCCGCGCCACGGCGGTCGATTGGCGAACTATCAGTTCCGGTTCGACCATGACCTCTTCCGGGAACTCCGATTGAGCCCCGTTCGAGATGCGCCTGAGCAGGTATTCAGCGGCCAGCCTGCCCATCTCGCGCAGAGGTTGTTTGATGGTCGTGAGCGCCGGATAGTTATAGGCTGCGGCGGGAATGTCGTCGAAGCCGATCACCGAAACATCCTCCGGCACGTCCAGCCCCGCCTCTCGCAGCGCCCTGATCGCGCCGATGGCCGAAACGTCATTGAACGTAAAAAGCGCCGTGAACGGCTCCCGTCTCTCCAACAGCCTCTTCGCCGCCAGGTAGCCGGTTTCAGGCGACGGGGAGTCGCCTTCCAGTTGGGACATCAATTCAGGCTTGATTGGAACTTCCAGCCGCTTCGCCACTTCACAAATCGCAGTCCATCTCACCTCCGTGTCGGAGCTGAAATCCTGGCCCTTGATCGCGGCGATGCGGCGATGACCGA
>Ga0190270_10000190_pt1 | contig 27153 bp, 32 predicted proteins | sample Popmic320T_FD_133748 | JGI IMG/M metagenome (GOLD analysis project Ga0190270, IMG submission 133748) | Populus adjacent soil microbial communities from riparian zone of Weber River, Utah, USA - 320 T | ecosystem: Environmental > Terrestrial > Soil > Riparian zone | place: USA: Utah | collected...
CGCCCGCATCGAGGGCCGCATGGAGTCCATGATCCACCGGCTGGCCTACGGCCTGCCCATCCCGCCGGAGATCCTGCTGGGGTTGTCGGCGCAGTCACGAGCCACCGCCTTCCAGGTCGAGGAGAACTCGTACCGGGCGCACATCGAGCCACCGGCGAACATCGTGGCTCAGGTGGCGACTGACGTCCTGAACACACTGTTCCCGGACAACGAGATCCTGGTGAAGCCGGACCCGACTCTCCTCCTCGCCAAGAGGTCCACGGTCCAGGACGTAAAGGATGCCTACGACCGGGGCGAGGTCAGCGGTGCCTACCTCCTGGAAGTGCTGGGCATCCCGCCGCACGCCGCCCCGTCGGACGAGGAGCGGGAGAGGCGGCGCAACGACGTCACAGGTGTCGACCATGAGGAGGGTGGTCACAGCCCGACCACCGAGACTCCACGGCAACGGGCTGCAAGAGCCGACCGGGAGGACCCGAGCGGTGCCCCCGCTGACCAGAAGACGCTGGATCCCACCGTCGTTGCAGAGTGGCGAGGGAAGATCGAGGTCGCCACGTTCCGTGCGCGGGACCGGCTGGGGGCCAAGGCTCGCACTCACAAGGCGCTGAGAGACGTTCTCCCTCCTGACCTGCCCAACGACGAGGTGCCCGCTCACCTCGGCCTGTCTGCGCTCGAGAGCGCAGGGGTAGATGCAGCCTCCGTGGTGTCCGATTCACTCCTGTTCTTGGGTCCGCGGTCCTGTGCGGGGGACAACTTCGTGGACTCGCTGACCGAGCACGTTCTTGCAACCCTGGATAGCCCCGACCCGGTGCTCTTGCAGGACAAAGAACTCGCCAAACTTCTGCAAGGGCTTGCAAACTCACCCGCGTAGGCCATACCCTGCGTCCTATGGACGCCTACACGCTGCTCGCCGCCCTGGAGGATGCTCGTGAGGCGCGGGGTGGCGGTATTCCGCTATCTTGGGCTGACGTTGCGGAGGAAGTCGGGATCCATCAGGCTGCTTTCAGCCGCTTGAAGCAGGGCAGGCTCCCCGGCCCGCGCTCCCTGAGGGCGCTGATGGAGTGGTTGGAGATGGACGCCTCCGAGTTCAAGGTCGGAGGGAGTGTCGAACTTCCCATCGGAGGCCGCGACGAGGAGTGGGACGGTCAGCAAGCAACGAACCGAGTGTTCGAGTGGGCCACGGACGAGAACGGGAACCTGGACGGTGACAAACTCCGGCAAGCGTTCTTCTACATCGACACGTCCGAGGACCTGAACACCCGGCAGGCGTACAAACTCCCCTTCACAGACGTCGGCGACGGCGGACTACATATCGTCCCCCGAGGCATGTCCGCCGTCGCCGGTGGTCATGGGATCGACCGGATGACCGGCGCTTCCAAGGCCGAGAAGCAGGCGATCAAGAGCAAGATCTGCACGATCTACGAGCGGATCGTGGACAAGTACGAGGACTGGCCTGACTGCCCGTTCGACGCGGACGGCACCCGCCCCGAGCGCAAGGAGCGCCGGAACGACAAGGAGAGTGACGGCGTGAACTTCAAGGACTACTCCCCCGAACAGCGGAAGAAGATGGCGAAGGACGGGTCGGCCATGCCGGACGGGTCGTTCCCGATTGCCGACTGCGAGGACCTGAAGAACGCCATCCAGGCGATCGGTCGCGCGTCGGATCCGGGCAAGGCGAAGGCGCACATCAAGAAGCGGAAGAGTGCGCTGGGCTGCGACGACGTCGAACTGCCCGAGGGCTGGGAGACCGAGGACACGGACGAGCCTGCCGTCGGCGACGAGGAGAAGCAGACCGCAGGTATCATCGGCACCGGGCGGCTGTCCGAGTCGGAGGATCCCCGCACTCAGGCTCTGGTGGCTCGCGTGCAGGAACTCCTCCGCGAAGGTGCGGTGGCGGTGTCCATCAAGCACGATCTATCACCGGAGGTTTCCGAGCGGCTGGCCGCGCTGGAGAAGGAGTCCAACGAGAAGTTGGCTGCCGGCGACGAGGAGGGCGCGCTGACTGCGATGCAGGAGGCGCAGGAGATCTACGAGGAGGCGGACATTCGTCCCCGCCACGTCGCCATCGTCGACACGGCAGCCTTCAGCAACGCCCGCCTCACCCTGGACGAGGACGGCTTCGGCGTGTCCGGCCCGGTCACCTTCGAGGGCATCTACACGGGCGACGTCCGCACATTGAGGTACGGCAGCCTCCAGTGGGACGACGAACTGCTCCCCATCCCGATCATCTGGGACCCGGACAACAACGATCACGACGGCGTCGTCGTCGGCTGTGTCAACACCCTCGAGCGGGTCGACGGGATGACCACCGCCGTTCGACCGGAGGCCGTCAGCGGGGAGGACGTTGAGGCTGTCACCGCCGCTGCGGGCACCTCTGCCCTCCCCGCTGCGTACTTCAGCACGGAGTGGGCGAACAAGAAGCAGATCCTGACGGTCGACGAGGAAGACCCGATGGGCCTGCGCCGGGTGTACGGATACGCGGCCCCGTTCGGTGTCTGCCACCGGAGCGACATGGGCGCGTGCTTCCAGTACCCGAAGGACGTGGACAGGCAGCACCGGGGTTTCCACACCGGCCAGGAGATCCCTCTGTCCGACGGAAGCAAGATCCGGGTCGGCGCGCTGACGATGCGCGGCCAGCACCTGAACCCGGCGCTCGCCCGACAGGGCGTGGATTTCCGCGACGCCGGTCGGCATCGGGATGACGCGAATACCGTCTTCGCGATGGTCCGGGCTTGGGAGGGTCCGCATGGCCTCGCGATCAGCGGTGTCGTGATGCCCGGTGTCGACCGCGACACCCTGCTGCGAGCCATGACCCTCGCTCCCAGCGTGGAACTCTGGCCTGCGGGTCGGGGCCGGACGCTCGTCGGCATCCACCTCGTCCCGACCCCGGCGTGGCCGGTGGCTGCCAGCGCGGGCGAGACCTACTCGCTCACGAACCCGGAGCACATCCATGTCATCGACCCCGAGGGCGGCTACTGCACCGAGTGTGGAGAAGACCATGTCCACAGCAGCGGGTCGGGGTTCGAGGACTCGGAGGATCGCTTCACTTCCCTGGAAGCGTCCCTCAAGCGGATCGAAGGAGCACTCGCTCTGCTGGCCGAGGACGTCCTCACCGATGTCCCGCTCCCGGCAGATTCATCTGGGGACTAGCGCACCGGGCCGAGGAGCGCTACCCTTCGTTCCATCTAGCTCTGTGTAGAGCCATCCGGCGGTGGATACCGCGTCCCTGAACCTTCCAGACGCGAAAGAAGTCCACCATGGATCTCCAGCAGGCTCTCAACATCCTGGGGCGGGTTGGCGCGGGAGAGACTCTCTCGCTGTCCGAACTCACTCAGGCCCGTGACGTCATCGCCCGTCACCTTCACTCCCTCCGTGGTTCTGCGGCGCCGGACCTCGACGCCTTGACCACCCTTCGCGAGTCCTACTTCGCTGCCGACGCCGCCGTCAAGGCGCTCACCGAGCAGCAGGAAGCGGCGATCGCAGACGTGGACGCCGCGCTGTCCGACATCCCGGACCCCGACGCCGAGGCCGAGGGCGACCCGGACGACGAGGACCCGGACGCGGAGGAGGACCCCGACGCCGAGGAGGACCCGGACAATGAGAAGGAGAAGTCCCTCTCGACCCGGAAGAAGGGCAAGATGCTCTCCGTCCAGGAGGCAGTCGCCCGTCTCGGTCTCACCCCCGCCATCCCCGGCGCTTCCAGCACGCAGACCCGGGAGCGTGACCTCGCTGCCACCGAGACCCGTGTGATCCTGAACGGGGACGTCGTCTCCGACCCGACGCTCTACACGCTGGCCGAGGCGTTCCGCGACGCTGCGAGCCGGAGCCTGAAGTCGGGCAAGGAGCGGATCGCTCGCGTCGAGACCGCCTACGACGAGGCCCGGACGCTCTCCGGCAAGATCAACGCCGACACCCGGCTGCTCGACTCGTTCGTCAGCCCGGAGGCCGTGACCGCCGCTGGTGGCTGCTGCTCCCTGCCGCAGCCGATCTACAGCAACCCGGTCAACGGCAGCACGGACCGCCCGATCAAGTCTGCGCTGCCGACGCTGGGCGCATCGCGGGGCAAGTTCACGTTCTTCCCGGCCATCTGCCTCCCGGTGGACGGCTTCGGGGTGTGGACCTGCGAAGACGACGAGGCCGTGGTCGAGGCTGACCCGGACACCTGGAAGGTCTGCGCCGAGGTCGACTGCGACGAGACCGACGAGGCCGAGGTCTACGCGGTCTACTCCTGCGTCACCGTGGGCAACTACACGACCCGGTTCGCCCCCGAGCAGTGGCAGGGCTACCTCGCCGCTCTGGCGATTCAGAACGCCCGTCGGGGCGAGGTGCTCCTGTTCGAGCAGATGCGGACCGAAGTCCTGTCGACCTACACCGTCGACGCGCTCGGCTCCACCTTCGCCAACACGGTGAACGGTGTCGGCACCGCCGCCGCCGCGCTCCGCACCGACCAGCGCCTCGGCGATGTCCAGATGGACTTCTTCGTCAGCGAGACGCTGCTCACGGCGATCCGTCTGGAGATGCTCAACCGCCGGATCTACTCCTCGGCGGTCGACGACCCCAACTTCGCGTCGAGCATGCTCAACACGGCTCTCTCGAACGAGGGTGTCAACGCGGTCTACTCGCAGGACCTGGACCCCGTCCGGTTCGGCTCTGGTGGCACGGACCCGCAGTTCCCCACCACCCTCGGTTCGGTGCTGGCCCCCAACGGGTTCTTCACCTACCTGGACGGCGGGACGCTGGACCTCGGCACTGAGATCCGGGACCACAACCTCAACCGCCAGAACAAGGTCGCGGCGTTCTCCGAGTCCTACGAGGGCATCCTGGCCCGAGGCTGCAACGCTCTCGGCCTGGACATCCCGGTCGAGATCTGCGACGCCGTCCCCTGCCCCGCCTGATCGCCGGCGACTGACCCCCCAAGGAAGGAGAGGCCCTGATGTCTCAACTCGCACAGGCCGTCGAGGCTCCTGAGGTCAAGGCTGCCTCCGGTGGCATCCTCGCTTCGGCGCTGCCTGCTCCCGGTGGGTGGGCTCAAGGCCTCTCCATTCCGTTCTACGGATGTGGAGAGCCGCTTCTCCAGGATCGGTGTGTCACCGCGAACGACACGGCACACCGGCCCGGAGAGGGTGCGGAGTTCTTCGCATTCGGCATCTCTCAGGGTGCGACCTGTTCCACCCTGAGCCTGCTCGACCAGAAGAAGCACGCGTCGGGGCGTCTCGACGCCACGACCGAGTGGGCGGTCGCCCGCCAACTCGCCACGGACGGTCTGGGTCTTGGGACCCCGTCCCTCAACGACGGCACCGACCTCGGCACTGTCGCTGACGGCGATTTCGCCACTGCCCTCTCTGTGCTGGAGCAGGCAGCGGCAGACGCTGGGTTCGGGGCCGAGTGGTGGGTCCACGCCCCTGTCCGGGCGGCGTCCTATCTGGCCGGGAGTCACCTGCTCGTGGACGACCACACGGCGTCCGGTGCTCCGGTCGTCATCAGCGCGGGATACCCGGTCGTGGACGGCACCACCGTCCGCCTCTGGGCGACTGGTCCGGTGTGGGCCAGCGTTGACGAGCCGTTCGTCCTGAACAACGTGGACTGGACTGTCAACGAGGACTCGGCGTTCGCCAACCGTCAGGCGATCGTCGCGTTCGACCCGTGTGTCAACTTGTTCATCGACGTCACCGTCCCGGCCAGCCCGACTCCGTAGGAAGAGAGAACGCAATGGGAATCTGCACGACGCCCGATCTGGGGCGTATCAAGAAGGTCGGGCTCTTCCTGGCCGACGAATGCCTGACCCCGCTCTACGGGGCCGACATGGGCTACCTTGATGATTGCCCCGCAGCCTTCGAGACGAGCGACAACGTCGACGACGGCGAGGAGTTCACGCGCCGCTGTGCCGACGGGTCGATCAAGCGGTACATCCCGGGCGTCAAGTCGCTCCAGTCCATCGAGGTGAACGTCGACCTCCACTGGCTCGACCCCGAGTGGATCGCGAACGCGGGCGGTGCCACGGCGATCGAGCACGACAGCGAGGTCATCGGCTGGGCCGACGGCAAGTCCGACCGCTTCAACGTCGTGGTCGTGGTCTGGCAGGAGATCCTCGGCGAGTGCGGCGGTGGCGTCACTGGCGATTTCGTCCGGATCTACCCGGTCAAGGGCGCGACGGTCACCGAGGAGGGCACCCCCGGCTCGGAGGACAACTACGTCCGCATCACCGGCCAGACCTCCGACAGCCACAACATCGGCTTCGGCCCGGTGCCGCTGGCGCTGGACTCCACCACCGGCGACACCGAGTGGCTGTCCGACGAACTGGCGGACGGCACCCATCGCTTCCGGTTCGTCGGCGGCACCGCCCCCGACGGCTGCGGATCGGTCGCCACCATCGCACCCACCTCCTGATCGGTAGGACACGATGACTCTCCTGAGTGAGACCTCGTGTCCGTGGGAGGTGGATGCAGAGAGTTGCGGGCTGGCTGACCTGGACCCGGAAGCCCCGCTCTTCATCTCCTCCGTCGCGACAGCCTCGTCCATCATGACGAGGCTGTCGGCGTACACGATCGGAATGTGCGAGGTCGAGATCCGCCCGCTCAACCTGTGCCCGGAGTGCCGTGAGTGGTGCTGCGGAGGTTCGGACGCGATCTATCTCAAGGGTCCGTTCAGCATCCCCGTCTGGGACGTCACTCGTGTTCGGCTCGGCGCGGACGAGTACCCGGAAGCCTCGTGGCGATTCGATCGCGACTCGCGGATGCTCTACCGCGTGCCCCCAGATGTCTGGCCGCGCAAGGACGAGAAGTGGTCCAACGCGGGTGAGGGCGAGGCGTTCGTCGTGGACGCCGAGGTCGGCACCCCGCCGGACGCGTGGGCGCTGGACGTGGCCGCTCGGCTGACGAAGGAACTCTACCTGTCCTGCACGGGTGCGAAGTGCCGCCTTCCGTCCAACGTCACCACAGTCACCAGTCAGGGCATCACGGTGCGGCTCCGAGACGACGAGGTGAACACGTTCATCCCGGAACTCGGGGCTTGGACCCACGCTGTCAACCCGCACAACGCTCGTCTGCCGGGGGCCGTGTTCAGCCCCGACCTCGCAGCGGCGCGCAGGGGCTCTCTGAGGGTCGTAGGGAATTGCTGTGGGTGACGGCACCACCGGCACGCCGTACGGCGCTCAGAACGGCTCTGAGGGGCTTCTGAGGGCATCCTGGGGTGGTGGCTGGCATGGTTGAGCGGCTGTATGCAACGGCTGACACGATTCTCCAGTGCGTAGCGGACGCTCTGGCTGCTGATCTGCGTCCGGTGTGCAAGGCGTATCAGACGCACGGCATACCCGTGATCTTTCTGTGCTGCGAGTGTGAAGAAGAGGCCAACGGCGAGGTCAGCATTCACTTCCGTCGTCTCATGGATGCGGACCCGTCCTCGCTTGACGAGGTGCGTCGTATCCGCCCGTGCCACGGCGGGGTGACAGCCGCTCAGTTCCGGATCGTACTGGCCCGGTGTCGCCCCGTGATCAACGAGAAGGGCGAGGTCCCGCCGCCCGAGACCTTGACTGAGCACACTGAGGACCAACTCCGTGACGTGGAGTTGCTCTGGCAGAGTCTCGCCTGTTGCGGGATGGATATTCGGATCGACGACGTATCCGCTGACCTCAGTGATCCTGGAAACTGCTCGGTGACGTTCGCCGATGTGACGGTGCAGGTGCAGATCCCCGCGTTGCCAGACTCCGGCTCCGCTTGACCGCTAAAGAAAGAGAACCCCATGTTCGTACGTCTCATCATTCTCCTGACAGGGCTCGCCGCCGCGCTCACCATCGGGCTGTTCGCGGCTCCTACGGTCAACGCCGACCCACCTAACCACTGCGGGTTCGGCTCTCATCCAGACTGTCCGCCGGACATCAACGTGATGGTCGGCACTCGGTTCAACGACGTGATGCTGGGCACCTCCGGCCCGGACGCCATGTTCGGTAAGCGTGGTAACGACCGAATGCGCGGTGCCCTGGGCGACGACGCGCTGTTCGGGATGGCCGGGAACGACCGACTCCGTGGAGGTCCGGGTGCCGATGTACTGCGCGGCGGCACTGGGTTCGACATCTGCGTCGGTGACTCTCAGGACCGGTTCCGCTACTGCGAGCGCATTGTCCGGTTATGAGCACCGTCGTCTGGATCCTGATCGTGGTGCTGATCGTGGTGCTGATCGTGTACCTGCTCAGGGGGCGCAGGCTCTAGATGATTGCTATGCTGCGGGCACCGTGGGCCGGGGGTTCTCCTTCAGTTCTCTCCGGCCCACGGGCTAATCGCTAGAACAAAGGAGAACAGCGATGACCGAAGAAGTCCGCAGAGACGTAGTCAAGTTGGGCCTCGACTTCCGGGCCATCCCGGTCGATCTGGGCGACGGAGTTGAGTGGGAGTTCCACCCGGACCCCTCACCCGAGCAGTGGGCCACCCTCGTGGACTCGCTGAAGCAGTTCACGAAGTTCGAGGACGACGACTTCGGGGGAGAGGCCTTCAAGTCTGCTCTCGCCGGCTTTACGAAGGCGATGTCTGAGATGCTGGTTCGCAAGGAGCAGCAGAGAGACTGGATCAAGAAGGGTTACGGGCTCGCCCCTCAGCAGGCGATCTCCGAAGCGCTCATGGGAATCTGGACGGGTTTCCCTACGACGCGGCAATCGCCGTCTGGGAAGGGATCGAAAACAACTGGATAAGTCTCGTCACATCGTGGAATCTCAACGGTGTGAGGTGGAGGGAGTTCTCATTCGCAGAAGTGCTCTGGATGGTCCACCTGTCCACGATCGAGCGGTTGAAGGAAGACAAGCCTCAACAAGTTCGTCTGTACCTCAATCAAACCAAGGACTACACTGCTCTTCGTGAGTGGGACAAGTCACAATTGAAGGACTCCAGAGACAAGTAGTCGGGAGGTGGGTTCATGGCAGACAGGGTCGTAGTCATCATGGACCCGGCTCCCATCGTCTACGTGAAGGTCTTTCACTCTGGTTCCGGGCCTGACCGCTACGCACGTGGGAACGCGCAGAAGGTGGCGGCTCTGGCTCGCGTCCTCGTTCCCGTCAAGACCGGGGCGTTGAAGGCCACCATCTCGGCCAGCCAGAATCGTAACGAGAGAGGCCAGTACGCCTTCGGTTACAACGTCTCGGCCGGGACTGGGCATGCTTACTTCGTTCATGAGGGCACCGGGCCCTCACCCCGTTGGCCGTCCAACCGAAAGGTCTTCAAGTGGCCGGGGTCGGCTGGCGACACCGTCTACCGCGACTTCGTCATGCACCCTGGAACTCCTGCGGTCCCGTTCCTCCGGGACGCACTCGTAGCGATGGCGAACTGAGATGGCAGGCAACGGTCCTAAGGTCGGCGACGCACACGTCGAAACCACCCTCAAGTTTGACGAGAAATCGCTTGCTAAGGTCAAGAAGGACATTAAGCGGCAACTGAGCGGCCTGACCAAAGATCTCGCAAAGGTCGGCGATCGGAACCGTGAGATCTACCAGTCGATCGGTCGCGACTCCGTTGTCGCGTGGCGGTCGTTCATGGGCAGCATTCTGGCGGGCGCTCCACTCGTCGGCGGTGCGATCAGCGGAGTGGCTGGTGCCGCGACCACGCTGGCCGGGGCTTTCTACTCCGCGGGTCAGGCGGCATTCGGCTTCGCTCCGATTCTCGGGGCGATCGGCGTGGCGGCGGGCACGGCGTTCATCGGTTTGAAGTCCTTCTTCAAGGCGCTGAAGGATGGAGACCTCAGTGGCTTGACCCCCTCCGCGAAGGCGGCGGCGAAGGCGGTTCAGGGACTGGCCGGTGCGTGGAAGAAGGTGCGTGACACAGTCCAGGAGCGCATGTTCAGGGGGCTCTCGGACGACATCGCGAAGTTGGGCACCACGCTTCTTCCGGTGTTGCAGCGCGGCCTCGGCAAGATGGCCGATTCCTTGAACCATCTTGCCCAGAACATACTCGACTACGTCAACTCGTCGGCCGGGCTCAGAGTCATCAACAAGTTCCTGAACAACTCTGCCGAAATCTTCGATCGGCTCCAGCGTGCAGCCGTGCCGTTCTTGGATGGTTTCCTCCGCCTGCTGAACGCGCTCGCCCCGGCTGGCAAGCGACTCGCTGACCGCATCACTGATATCGTCAAGTCGTTCCAGGACTGGACGAAGGGGGAGGGCTTCGCCAAGCGGATCGACGACGCGATGAAGCGGGCCGAGAAGACGGCGGGCAAACTCTGGGACATCCTGGGCAACATCGGCTCGGCGCTTATCAACGTCTTCAACGCCACGAACCCGGCCACGAACCGCCTCCTCGACATGATAGTGGGTCTCACCCAGCGGTTCGAGGACTGGACGGAGAGCGTCGGTGGGCAGGACGCTCTCGCGAAGTGGGCCGATCAGTCGGTCGACGTGATCGAGCAGTTCGGCCGCACTATGGAGGCGGTCTTCCCGGTCATCGCGGAACTTGCTGACCCCCGTGTCATCATCAACTTCATGAAGACGGTAGAAGGAGCGTTCGACCTTCTCGCCGAGTTGCCGCTAGACAAGATGGTCGACGCCTTCGTTTCTATCTCTGAAGCGCTTCAGCCGGTCAGCAGTTTCTTCCTTGCCATCATCCTTGCCGGTGCAGGGTTCAACATCCTGCTCGGTGGCCTGATCGGGCAACTCGGCGGGGTCGTTTCGGCGGCAGGTAGGTTTGGAGGAGGCAAACTTCTCGGAGGACTGTTCAAGCCGTTGGCGAGCGCAGGGGCTCACGGCAAGGAACTGAGTGGGTTAGCGGCTGCGTTCGGTCGGATATTCGGTCTTCTGTCCCGACTTGCGAAGTTCATCCCGTTCGTCGGGTGGGCTGTCACGTTCGGCATTGTCATCGCGAAGTCCGAGGAACTCCGGGGTAAGATGGGGGATCTCTGGGACTCGGTGAAAGATGTCGGTGCGGCCTTCGGCGATGCGTTCGCGGAGATTGCTGAGGCGCTGGAACCTCTGCAACCGGCTGCCGAAGCCGTGGGGAGCGTCATCGGTTGGCTGTTCGACCAGTTTGACGCCTTGCTGGGGCTCATCGCGAGCGCCGCTATAGGGAACCTGATTCACATGTGGGAGGGTTTCGCGAATGTTGTCAGGGGCTTCGGATCTGTAATCGCCGGAATCATCAACATCCTGGTCGGGCTCTTCACTACAGACCCCAGCCTGATGTTGAAGGGCCTCGAGCAAATCGGTGGTGGCTTGGTCAAGATCCTCACAGGTCTGGGCGAGATCCTCATGGGTCCCGCTCTCGCGATATGGGAGACCGTCGGGAAGTCGGCGGCTGAAGGACTCATCAACGGTTTGAAGTCCATCGGCTCTGAAATCGCGGAGTTCGGCATGTGGATCGTTGATCAGGTCAAGGGGGTGCTGGGCATCTCGTCCCCGTCCACCGTGTTCATGGAAATCGGCGTGTGGCTGGTCAAGGGTCTGGTCCAGGGGATTCTCTCGGTAGGCTCGTACGTGGTGGACACGTTCCGCAACATCTTCAATTCGGTCATCGGGCTCCTGGCGCGGCTGCCTTCCAGGTTGCTCGCGCTCGGTGTTCGGGCGATCCTGGTGCTGGGCCAGGCGGTCACCTCCAACGCGCCGAAGGTGCTGGCGGCGACGGGTCGCATGGTCTCCGGTATCATCAGGTGGATCGCGAAACTGCCTGGGAGGTTGCTCAGCCTCGGCGCACAGGCCGTCAGCAGGTTGAGCGGTGCTATCACCAGGGGTATCCCCAGGATCCTGGCGACGGCTAGCAGGATCTTCTCAGGTGTCGTCACTTGGATTGCGAAACTGCCCGGGAGGTTGCTCGCCCTCGGGGCTCAGGCCGTCGCCAAGTTGGGGAACGCCTTCCGATCGGGGATCAGTAATCTGAGGAACGCCGCGAGAGACGCCGTAGATGCGGTCATGGACGTTCTCACCGGCCTCCCCGGGAAGATCACCAACCTCGGTGGTCAGATGCTGAGCGCGGGCAAGACGCTTGGCAAGAAGGTGATTGACGGCATCAGGAACGGGCTCTCGGCAGCCGGAGGCGCTCTCTCCGACATCGGCACGACGGTGAAGAACGCGGTTAACTCTGCGATGGGGCTGCCGAAGACGATCAGCCTTGGTATCGGCAAGTTCAAGACCTCGGTCACGGTGCCGGGGTTCGCCCGAGGCGGCATTGTTCCGGGCGGTCTTATCGCGGTCGGCGAGGGTGGTCCTGAACTCATGGCTCCCCCTCGTGGGTCGCGGATCTACTCGAACAGCGAGAGCAAGAGGATGATGGCTAGTGGTCTTCCGAAGACCCTGATTCTCCGTGTAGGTTCCCGCGACTTCGTGGCGTATCTCGAAGAGGTCGCGGACAACCGGATCAGCGCATCGGACAACCTCGCGTGGCAGGGAGCCTGAGATGCCGCAGATCATCATCCCACTGACGACCTACCTGATCAAGCAGAACCGACCCGCGTCCCCTCTCGGGTCACCGGGCACCCTGACCACTCAGGCAGCGGCGAACGCTGTCCACAGGATCTTGATCCGTGTCCCGGTTGATCAGATTCCAGTGGGGGCCGTCGTCACAGCGGCGGACGTTCAGTTCTGGACGGCTGCGGCCAAGACGGGTGTGACACCTATCCGTATCATCCCGATCAGTCAGCCTTGGAAGTCTTCGGTCACTTGGTCCAATCAACCTACACGTGGTTCTGTCATCACCACCACCTCGATCACATCCCCAGTCGTGGATCAACTCTACTCTTTCTCTGTCACGGCGTGGGCCAACACCCGGAGTCGGAACGGTCTGACAATCGACACCACCATCGGCACGCCCATCTATCTCAGGGGCTCGGCAGCGGCTCTCAACAAGCCGGTCATGGTGGTGGACTACTACACGCCGAACTCCCAGCCGGTCGGCCAGTCTCCGCAGGGCGGAGCGGTCTCGGTGCCCACTCCCATCCTGTCCTACACGGGCGACACGGATATGGACCATCAGCAGGTTCAGTACTCCTCGGACGGCACGGTCGCCGGCATCACCTTCGACAGCGGTTCGATACCGGCTGCCTCGGGTCGCTACGTGCCTTCTGGGGGCGAGCCCGCCCTGTCGCCGGGGCAGTCTACCTACTGGCGCGTCATGACGACTGGAGGCGGTGGCACGAGCCCGTGGAGTACGTGGGTGTCGTACTCGTACCAGCCCATCGTTCCTCCGGTCATCATCAATCCACCCTCGGTCACTGACGACGGCAGCCCCACCTTGAACTGGACGGTGGCCGATCAGGTCTCGTGGAAAGCCGAACTTCATGAGGGTTCCACGATTCTTTCGCAGTCAGCGTGGGACGTGGACACGGCGACCCGCGATTGGAATCCGCCGAAGGGTGTGAAAGTACCGAACGGCCACGGCCGGATGGTCCTGCGGACGACCGACTCTATCTCTCCGCGTGTGGCGGCAGAGGGAGCGCCCATCTGGTCAGTAGTGGAGAAGACGTTCGACACCGTTCACACCGGCACAGGTCCGGCCGTCACGAATCTCGCGGTCGAGATGGACGACCCTGTCTTCGTCATCACCGGTACCCGTACTCTCGGCATCCCCGACGAGATCGCGCTCTGGCGCGACGGCAAGGTGGTCACGATCTGGGACGCGGACGGTGTTCCTCGTAAGTGGGCTCCTGCCGTTGACTTCTTCGACGGCACAGACTTCACCATCCGGGACTACACCGCAGATCCCCGCGTGGAGCACACGTGGTCCGTGCTGACCAAGATCGACGGTGTGACCTCGTCAATCGGCGATGAGGTCACAGATATCCTCACCACCGCGAGCGTGTGGATCGTGGATCCGAGGACGGGCCAGCAGATCGAGATTCTCGGGAACAACGCAGTCCCCGTCGTGTCGCAGGTTACGGAGGAAGGATCGATCCTGCACACCCCGGTTCACGGTAATCTCGTGGTCGAGCCGGTGCGTCGCAGGTTGATGCGGACCACCCGCTCAGGCAGCATTGAGGGTCTTGTCCTCAACGGCGACGAGGGGAGGCTCAACTCTTGGGCGCTCAGCGATTCGGGGTTGAAGTATCGGTTGATCTTCGGGAAGGTCAACTGGCCCATCATCTTCGGTGACTACAGCCCGACTGACGTCTTCTACAACCATCCTGATCCCAAGTGCGACGACACCCTCGTTCTCGTTGCGCTCAACTGGTGGGAAAGGCTGGACGACTAGCCATGCAGCATCTCGGCCGCAGTCTGGAGGCCCGGACTGCCTATCACGAGCATCTCCAGTCGGACCATGACTTCCGGATGTGGGCCGACGTGCTCACGATCGACCAGCAGTACGTCGGGACGTTGGAACTGCTCGATGGGCAGGGGAACTACACGAATGGAAGCGATGGGCCGGTTCGCACGGGGTCTGTCACACTGTCCGATCCCGATAACGCGATGAACTTCTCCGCCGACTACATGCGCGACCCGAAGGGCGTTCTCTGGATCAACCGGCTGATCCAGGTCTGGCACGAGGTCACCATCCCGGACTATGGTGCCTTCACCACGTCGTGCATCGTGGGCCTACCCACGTCGGTCGCCCGCTCAGGCGCGGAGGTCTCCATCGAGATGGGGGACAAGTCTTTGCTGGCTGACCACGGTGTGAAGCCGCGCACCTACAAGAAGAACTGGCAGGTGGACGACGCCCTGCGCTCGATCTTGGAGGATTGCACGGGCGAGAAGTTCATGCACATCCCCGCGACCAAGAAGACCCTGAGTCGGATCTACACGGTCGGGATGGGCGAGAATTCGTTGACCCCGTGGCAGGCGTTCAAGCGCATGGCCTTGCAAGAGATGAACTGGCGGGTCTACTACGACGGACTGGGCTGGGCCGTGGCCGAGCCGATATCGGACGCCAAGACCCCGGTCAAGGTCCACTCGTTGCTGGCGCTCCCCTCGGCGTCGACATCCCTTACCGACTTCTCGAACTACGCGCGAGTCACCAGTCACCGCACTCCGGTCAACAAGAAAAGTACGAAGAAGGTGGACGAGTCCCGCGTCCACTACACCTACGACAGCATTGTCCAGTTACAGCGGGCGAACGAACTCTCGGAAGAGTCGCTTGCCCGGAACAAGGTCCCGCGAACGTTGCCTCTCGTAACCGTCAACGATGACCTCAAGACACTCAGGGCTACCCTGACCCAGGCGACCAACGAGTTGAAGAATCACTCGGGTTTGGACTCAAGCCAGACCTACGAGATCATCCCACTGTTCCACCTAGAGCCTTTCGACTTCGTGAACTTGCCCGAGGGTGTGGGGGACATCCGGCTCGCCGACGGTGCCTCCATCCCGTACGGAACGGGTGGCAACATGACCATCGGTTTCCACAAGTGGGTCAGCAAGGCGTCGAACGTCAGGAAGATTCGGTCGAAGACGACTGTGAAGCGCGATAAGAAGAAGGGAGGGAAGAAGCACTGATGGGCATCAACGGCCTGCTCACCGACGTCCGCTGGGAGTGGACGGGTACTGAGCTCACCGCGGACCTGCTCGCCGGTGCGACCGTCCTGCCCGTTCTTGATCCCGAGTCCATCACGGAAGAGGAGTTTGTCTGGATCGCCGGGACCGGCCCCTACGAGATTATCGGGGTGGACGTGGACGCGGCCACCTTCACCATCACACCCGGACTCAGCATTGACGTAGACAGCGGGACCGAGGTGGCTAACGACATTGGCGGTCAGCCGGGTCGGGCGTGGGTGTGTGAGGTCATTCTCGCCGACGCTGAGCGGCCTGTCGAGGTTCCACTTACCATCCACGATCTTGCCGTCATGCCCGAGGGCACCTACGACCCACCCGCCACCATCATCCTATCGGACGATCTTGAGAAGGTAGAGAATCTACCCGGATCAATGCCGGTAATCTCGGGCGAGTACATCCCACCTGAGTCGCTGCCGACCCCAGAGATACCCGATCTCAGCGACGGCATCCCGCCCAGCGGCTCTCCGACTCCGGACGCGACTGGCGGGGTCGGCGTGCTGCACCTCCGCTGGAACGCGATTACCAATCACGACCCGGTGACCTACGACGTTCACGTCTCGACCGTCAATGACTTCGCACCTGACAATGCCGACGTCTCTACAACCCGAGTGGCCTCCACCGACGCAACGGCGATCACGATCAAGACGCTTCCGGATGGGTCACCACTGGCCTACGGCCCGGAAGGTTCACCGCTGCTCTACTACGTCAAGATCGTGGCCCGAGACGTCGATCCCGGATTTGCTCCGGCCAGCGCGCAGGACTCGGCCTCTCTGTATCGAGTGAGCAACACGGAGATCAGTGCCTCCTATGCCTACTTCGGCTCGGTCTCGGCCACCCAGATCACCACCGGCACGCTTTCGGCAGAGGTCACATTGTCGGGTGTCGTGCAGACTGCCGATGCCGGTCAGCGTGCGGTGATGGACCCGCAGGGACTTCACCTGTTCGACCCGACCGGCCAGCCGATCGTGGACCTGCCGACCGACCCCAGCAAGTACGCGGAGTTCCGGGGCAAGGCGTCGATGAGCGACCTGACCACGGCGGCGCTGTCGATCAACCAATCGGCCTCGGTGGTTTCCGGCGCGACGGTGACGCTACAGGGGAACATCACTCCGCCGAGCCAAGGACCGTCGGTGGTGCTGGATCACGAGGTGGGCAGTGTCCCGATCTACCTGCCGAATCCCTACCCTGAACCGTGGACCCCGCTTGCGACCACGATGTACATCCGGGGAGCCTGCTGCGATGCCACCAACCTCTATCTCGCTACTGAGATCGGTCCAGTCGCCACTACCAGCAACGAGTGGGGACTGCACAAGATCCCGTTGAACACCACCGACGGCAGGCCGTCGCTCTCGACGCAGCCGATGGACTACTCCTACACACAGTTCCGGGGGATCGCCCTGGACCGAGGAGTGGCCGACCGGCTGTGGAGGATCAGTGTTGATCCGTCATCGGTGAACTTCAAGATTCGGCGCTACACCACCACGGATCTCACCGCCGAGGGCTCCTCTTCCGAGTACACGACCCCGTGGTCATCTTCGGCCTACTACTGCCTCGGGATGGCCTCTGACCCCAGCGCGATCAACAGCGTGTGGGTCGGGCTGGTCTCGAAGACTTCGCCGTATAACGCCTACATCGGTCGGTTCACCACAGACGCAACTCCCCCCGCGTTCACTCTTTCCTCGGTGCTGGCCGCGCCGTGGCCGACCAACTCCTCACCCAACCTCCAGTCGGCATCGTTCCAGTTCGGGCGATTCGACTTCACCGAAGACGGGGCGTACCGTGCGATCTTCGCCGTCAACGGCACCGCCTACGTGTGGACTTCCACTGTCGGTGCTCTTTCCGCGACCCGGAAGTCGACTGAGGACTTCTTGATGGGCTCTGACGGCGGGGTGGGTGGGCGCGACGGGTTCTTCTGGTGTCCCAACGACAACCCACCCAGCGGTGGCTTCCGGCAGATTCTCAGCGTCATCCCGATCAATCCGGCGGGCAGCCCCGAGACCAATCCGGCCCCGTGGAAGACGTTCACCAACATTCGGGGACCGTACACGTCGAGCGGACTTATTGCCTACGACAATACGTGGTACGCGAGTTTCACGTGGCGTGATTCGCAGGGTACGATTCACGAGACTCCGGAGGGGAAGCGCACTCAGTTCACCATGCTGGCCCGACATCGAGTCAACCTATCGGTCCCGGTCGGGTTTCCCGGTACAGGCGGTATCGACGATCCAGACTCGGTTTCGTTCTATGCTGGCCCCAACATCAATGCAGTCCAGCCGTAGGGGGTGAACTGATATGCCCGGAGTTGCGCCGATCCGCTCCCAGATGTACCGGCAGGGAGGTATTCTTTCACCCGGTGTGACGTCAGTCACTCTGACCTCACTAGTGCAGCAGGGGACGGGCACCTACCCGAACTGGGATAACATCCCTCCTCCGGGCGGCACGGCTCTAGACTTCCCGACGGCGATCCCGGGCAAGATCGTCTCAGCATCGAAGCGGATGGATCAGACGCCGAGGGTGAACATCGACGGCGGCGGGGTGACCGGACACAACGTAGACGGGCTGCTGCCGCCTGGCTCGATGATAATGTTCGGCGGAATCACGGCTCCGCTGGGCTGGCTGCTCTGCGACGGCACCGCTATCTCTCGGGCCCTCTATCCCGATCTCGCGGCTGCCCTCTGGGACGGCACGAAGTACGTCTACGGGAACGGTGACGGATCCACCACCTTCAACCTGCCGCCCTTCAACGATCGAGTGCCTCGGGGCAACACCCTGGTCCCCACGGGTGGTTCTGACACGGTGACGATGCCAGACCACACGCACGGGCTGGCGGCACACATTCATGGTCTCGGGGTAGCAACCTCGGCTGCTGTCCCCACAGGCACGGGCGGAGGCCAGCGACTCACGGGCGGCAACACGGGAATAGCAAGCCCCAATGAGACCACCGCAGTTATCGGCACCAACCCGTCGATCGGCAACGTTCCGTCATTCGTCGGTGTGAGAATCATCATCAAGGTCTAGGAGGCCACCATGTCATACCAGTCGATCACCGAGATGGCCGGGAGTCAGTCGCTCAAGGCACGGATCATCGCGGCTGCCGCGCAGGAAGGACGTGAGGACCCACAGCCGTGGGTAGAGCAGCGGATCTGGATCATCGTTTCGCATGACGACGAATGGGCGGCTCGCTGGGATGATGCCAATTTCAACTACAACCTGACGTTCAACCCGGACACCGGGATGCGTCCCGACGTGATCACCGACGCGCTGATTCTGTCCGCGGTGCAGGAGATCATGGCAGAGGAAGTGGATCCGGGGTCCACGTGATTCAGCCGCTCCCGAAGCCGCGACTGCGAGATCGTTCCACCGGCGACCTGCTGGTGTTGATCGTCGCGGGCACCGTCTGTGGGATCACCATCGGCGTTACGGCCAGTCTGGTTGTCGGCAATCTGATCAACCCGAACTCCGACCAGTCCGGCCCAGCGTCGGCCATTGGGGACGTGGTGAACACCCTGATCGGTCTGCTCGCGGGGTTTCTGGCGGGACGCAGCGACACGGCGTTGACGGTGAGCAAGACTGAGACACGGGTACGCGAGGAGGAGCGGAAGAAGAACGGCGGATGATCAGGGCCATCCTCGGTCTGGTGCTGGCCGGGGCGCTGATGACAGGGGCGCTGGTGAACGCCGCCTTTGGACCGTTTCTACTAGAGCCCGCAACCGTCTCAGATGAGAATCCACCCCCCGAGATCGTGGAGACGCCGGGACCGCCCGGCCCACAGGGGCCGCAAGGAGAACAGGGTAAGACTGGCCCTCCCGGTCCTCAAGGGCTTCCTGGTGTTGACGGCAGGGACGGTGCTGATGGGAGTGACGGTGCTCCTGGCGCTCCTGGGAGCAGTGGTCCTCCTGGTAGGACTGGTCTTCGTGGTGCTCCTGGTGATGATGGTGTAGACGGTAAGCGAGGTAAGCCCGGACCGAAGGGTCTTCCGGGCGCAGATGCGCCGACGCCGGTCCCCGGTGATCTGAACTGCCCGCCGACGTTCACCGCGCAGGAGGTCACATTCAACTCCCCTGGAGGACAACTCTCCCTGTTCGTTTGCGTGGGACCCCCATGACGACTAGCACGCCTGCTATGGTGAGTCACCAGGACGATATGTGGAGGTGGCGGAATGAGTGAGCAGACTCCCGAGTACGATCCCGAGTTGGACGACCCGGACGACGACACCACCGGGTACGAAGAGCCGGAAGACACGTCTCCATGAAGACGCCCTCGTTGAAGCGTCACCCCGAGGTGATCGTCTCGTTCAACGCCGAGGTAGGACGTGGCGGGAAGGCGGCGGTGCATAGCATTCGAGGCATCATCGAGGACCACCCTCGGGTGAGCGTGATCGCGCTCCAGGAGTCCGAGGGCTACGTGGACGATCTGCGTCAGACGTTCAAGGGTTGGAAGACCTACGCCAAGGCTGGCTGGCCCGAGTCCGACAACTGCCCGATCATGGTCAAGCGATCCGAGTACACCCCACGAACGCGGTACGGCAAGACCTGGGGAACCCTCAAGTGCAACCGTACCTGGATCGGCCCAAAGGCCGGACTCAAGCATCCGGGGCGGACCTGGACCTGGGTGAAGGTGGGTAGTGTCTACGTGCTCAGCCTGCACCGGGTCTGGGGCGGTGAGCGGGACTTCAAGGGCAACGGCGCGGCGTATGCGGAGGAAGCCCGGAAACTCACAGAGTGGATCCGGGAGCATCAGCCCTGCGTGGTCTTCGGGGACACGAACTGCGGCTTCTACGAGAAGCATGACAACTCGATGCGCGACATTCGGGAGGCCGTGAACGGACTGTTGATCGCGGATGATAACGAGCCTGGTATCGACTACGCGCTGACCAAGCGGGTCACCGGGGTAGTCCGGCGCACCAAGACCTACGGCTCGGACCACAAGGCGGCGGTACTGAACGGGATTGAGGTTCGCTGATGAGGACGTTTCGGCTGGTTCGTGACGTGGATGTCACCGGCATCTCGGGCACCGGCTTCGTCGCGGAGGGTGTGGAGTTCGACGACGGCACGGTCGCGATGCGGTGGGAAGGCCCGATCCAACAGCCGTGGGGCCTGATCGAGCCCACTACTGTCCTCCACCCCAACATCGCCAACGTCGAGCATCTTCACGGCCACAACGGACAGACACACATCGAATGGGAGAACCCCGATGAGTAACCCGATCCCGCCGTATCGGATCACCACACCCTTCGGGAAGCGTGGCTCCTGGGCGGCGGGTTATCACACCGGCGACGACTACTCCACGAACGGCAAGATCGGTGTCCCGGTCAAGGCGTCTCGTGGCGGCACGGTGTCCAGCACGGGCAATCAGTGGGGCGCGTCCTACGGCCTCCATGTGGTGATCAGCCACCCGAGGGCTGGTATCCGGGTCGGCTACTGTCATCTGTCTCGAATCAAGGTCAAGGCCGGTCAGCGGGTGAAGAAGGGCCAGATCATCGGCTACTCGGGCAACACCGGGAACTCCACCGGCCCGCACCTGCACTACGAAGAGCGCCGGTCGCCGTTCGGCTACTGGAACCACCGTAAGCCTGTCTTCAACAGGGAGTGATCATGGCAAATCCGTTCCAGGGCAACGTGTTGCGAAACGAGCCCGTCCTGATCCAGAGTCTCGTACAGGTCATCCTCGGCCTGTTCCTCGCCTTCGGTGTGAACATCAGCAACGAGGCAGTCGGCGCGATCATGGCGGCCACCGCCGTAGTCTTGGCGATTCTGACCCGGATGTTCGTCACCCCGGTCGCTCCGACCCAACCGACGAGCGACTAGATGGCTACCTCTCAGAACGGCTACGTGGTTCTGGACGGTGACACCGATGGCCGACAGCCTCGGTGCCGGTCCTGGAAGATCCCCACCGTGGACCGGAGACTAAAGCTCCGAGACGGATCGGCAGGCTTCCTGCTCGTTCACATGGCGATGTGGTTCGACCAGACCATCGAGCGGCTGGATGCGAAGGAGCAGTACGACGACTGGGCCTGGGCAGCCCGGCCGATTCGGGGCAGTACCTTGATCAGCAACCATGCCTCGGGCACCGCGATGGACCTGAACGCCACCAAACACCCGATGGGTGTGAAGACCAGCGCCACCTTCACCCAGAAGGAGATCACCGCGATCCATCGGCGGTTGGAGTTCTACAACCACTGCATCCGCTGGGGTGGGGACTACCAGAATCGGCCCGACGCCATGCACTTCGAGATCAACAAGCCACTGGCTGCGGTAGAGCGACGCGCCAAGGCGCTCGCCTCGGCCGGTCGCGGAAAGGCGATCTGCGAGGCTAATCCTGGCGCACGGGCGTTCATCTTTGCCTAGAATGCTGTCAGAGGCCCCTCTGACGGTCGCGGGGCTGGCGGGTGGGTAGTTGGCCCACTTACCAGCCCCGCGAGCGTCTGAGAGGCCTCTGAGGGCTTCTGACAGCATCCTGCGGGGTTGTGCCACCCGGCAGGCGCAGCCGCTACGCCGTGAGGGGCACTTCCTGGTTCTCCACCTTGACGTAGGTGTCGAGGTAGGCGACACCCTTCTCTCGGTTGAAAGTCACCTCGTAGTACCGCCCGTCGGGCAGGTCGGTAGAGCAGAGCGCCTTCCAGTTGCCGAGCACGTACACGAACCAGACGACGTAGACCGTCCCCTCCGTGACCTTGGACACGATGTCCTTCGCCAACTCGGGGTACGTCTGTCCCTCGTCGTCGGTGGAGAACGGGATGCCCTTCAGGTTGTCCGCCATGATTACTCCTTCTCGTAGATGGATGCGTCGGGGAACAGGTAGCGCAGCACCGGCTCGACACTGCGCCGGAACGAGTCGGGTGACGAGGACAGCCACGGGCCACGCGGGAATGGATCCATCCGGCGCAGCATCTTCGGGTCGACCCACTCTTCGCCACCGAGGTCGGTCATGACGCCGTACAGGGTTCTCAGGTGGAAGTGCTGCGCGGACTCCTTGTTCGCCAGTTCGATCGCTTCCAGCATCTCAGCCTTGTGGACGATCAGTGGCATGTGGATGGAGTACGACAGCGCCCCCTCCAGCATCCCCAGCCTATCGAGCAGGGCGGCGGTCTGTTTGAGTCCCTTCGCCCACGGGGTACGGTGCGCCTTCATCTTCTCCACGTGATCGACCAGTAGTCCGCGGTGGTATGTCCCTACGGTGCCGATCTCCCGCATCGCGTAGAAGTCGTCGTTCCAGAGCATGAAGGGGTCGCTCACCTCCGGCGTCTTGCACGCTGCCGTGATGTGACCTCGGGAGGAGCGGGCCGGGGTGTTGTCCTGCCTCCGTTTGTGATGCGTGACCGTACCCGTGTTCAGCCACGTCGGCGCGCCACCGAACACCCAGACGCGGGCGTGGTCGACGTTGGGCAACGTACGGAGGGAGTACCGCAGTTCGGGGTTCTCCCCGTCTCGGCATACGTAGACAGCGTCCATCACAGGAGATCAGCCCCGTAGCCCTTGGGGTAGACGACCTGACCCGTGTCGACGATCACGGCGCGGGCAATCATCTTCCCCTTGTCCGTGACACCTGTGACGTACTTCTCGGGGTTCATGAGGTTGAGCCCCGCGTGGCCCACCCACCATTCAGCCCGCGTTGGAGACCAGTACTCCACCCGTACGAACTCCGGAACATCGAACGTCACTTGTAGCCTCTTCTCTCGTCTTCGTCCCCGGCTGCCTTGAGTAGCGCCCAGACAAAAAGCAGAATCACGGCGTAGATGATGGCCCCAATGATCACCCAGAGCCACCACGGCATGTTAGAGGATATCCTCCTCCTCTAATGCGTCGGCCACGAATTGCTCCACGATCCGCTCGTACTCGTCGCGGTACTTGTCCCGCAGCGCAGCCATCGCTCGACGTCGGATGGTCTCGAGTTTCCGGCTGCGTTCAGGTCCCTTGCGAGCACGGTACTCCTTCACGTACTCGTTGATCGCAGCACGACATTCATCACACGGGGTGTCCTTCAGGCGGCGGTGTGCGTAGTACCCTCCGCGGGTCCCGTGGTTGATCATGTCAGATCCCCTCGCTGTGGATAACGACACGGCCACACGTCACGATCAGAGGCGCAGTCTCGAACCCCTTGAGGCTGCCCTCATCATACCCGTCGGGCATGAGCATGTCGCGAGGCTGGCTCGCGTGGTAACGAATTGTGGACGTGAGCATGGCTGCTTGGTCGTCACTGTCTACTTGCAGCCCGAACGAGAGCCATGTCCCGTTCCCACTCCGCAAGGTCGCGCATACCACGTTCTCCATCTCCAGCACGATGCCATGCAGCACCGCCCCGATCGCTGCGTCCGGCACTTGAACATGCGCGGTGTAATCCATTAGACGAGTTCCTCCATTTCAGTGATTCTCTCTTGGTCTGCGTCCCACGCAACTCGTTTCTGCTGGGTGCCCCGAAACTTATGGAGAGCCCGCCAGTCCACCTCACCCCATTCGTACTCGTCGCCGCCCTTCGGACAGACGCGCAGGTAGTTGTCCCCCATCTCGTACTGGCGGAGCATGGCGTACTCGTGTTCGGAGAGTAGGGCCGCGATCCCCGGTCTCCGGATGGTGGTCTGTGTGTCCCCCTCCTGGTTCCGGTTCTTGCCCTCGTTCTGGTTCCAGTACTCGAACGCGAACGACGGCATGGTGAACGCGTCCATCCCGGCCTGGAACAGTGTGGCAAGAAAGCCGACGTCCTCGCCCACGATACCGAACTGGTCGAGGTTGAGTCGAATGCCATGCTGTTCCAGACGTTCTAGGTCCCACGCCGTCCACTGGCGCGGGGTACTGCCACCGTTCAGCAGGTAGCGAGTCTGCTGGTTCCGGTTGTCGAACGACCGCAGCCGCTTGATCGCGGTGCCGATTACCGCCTTCGGCTCTTCGTCGAAGACGTTGTCCGCGATCTTACCCATCATGGTGACGGTGGCTTCTTCCAACGCGATCAGCCCACCGTACTCGGCGATGTCGTCCTTGTCGAAGACCCGGCTGCACGGCATTCCCGCGTTCGGCCCGCGCACGAAGTGGTGCTGATACAGCGGGCGGAACTGGAGTAGGTCGTCGTCCATCATCACGGCTCGTTGGTAGCCGTACTCACGGGCGAGATCGTACGCGCCCCAACGGGCCGCTCCGCACGAGCCGATCTGGTCGTCGGGCAGTGGCTCGAACCGCAGGGAAGGGAACGCCTTGCGGTACTCGGCTACCTGCGACTGCCGCACCACGACATGAACGTCGTCCAGCCGTTCCCAGTCTTGCATCCGGGTCAGGGTGGGTGCGTCGAATCGGTTGTACGAGATCACCCACACCGGGAGGCGGTCCTCCTTCTCCGCCCGGTACAGGTAGTGGAACATCTCCTCCCGCAGCATCAGTCTACGTCAGCTCCTCGGTAGACGTCCTGCTCGTTGTACCAGACATCGCGCGCGATGGGCGTCAAGCGCCGTGCGAAGTCCAGCATGAGTTCGCGCTTCTGCTCTTCGGGGATGTCGTCGATGTTGTCGGCGTAGCGGTTGAAGTCGTTCACGATGTCGACAATGGCGATGTCCGCCGCCTGCCCCACGGTCTCTTCCTCTTCCGCCAGGAACCAGGAGAGCCAGTAGTTCACGTTGTCCGGGCCTTCGTCCTCATGGACAAGCCAGAGCCGGTACTTGATTGTGTAGACCAGGAGGTCGAGCAAGGTGTCGGCCGCGCTGTCGTACTCGTCGCTCACTCCCAGCCGGTCCACCTTGCGGGCCATGTTCGCCAGGATCGACATCTTCTCCCCGCGCTTCTTCCACGAGTCACCGTACGACGCGTGCTTGGTCGCATGCAGGTCCTTGACGAATTCGTAGAAGGCCCGTGTGCGCTCGTGCGCCGCTAGGTTGTGCCCCGGTGCCCCCGCACCGCTGCGCGACGCTCTGAGAGGCTCTGAGAGCACGCTGGCGGGGGTTCTAGCCACGGCCACGGCCAGCGCCGTACCCTGGATGCCGGAGAGCCACGCATCGTCTCGGGTCCAGTAGTACGCAATCGCATGAGCCCACGACGTGAACAGCGGCTCCTCGATCGCTTCCAGGCCCTCTAGCGTGGCCTTGCCTTCCCGGCACCACTCCTCCCAATCGAACCACTTCTCGAGCAGGTTGTTCAAGTCGCGAATGGACCTGATGGTTCGATGCGGGTCGAACGGGGTGATCGGGTAGTGGAAGTCCTCGTGCTCGATACGGCTGGCCTTGCTCCAGTGTCGGTCGTAGAGATGCAGGCTGCCGATGTTGAATGTGAGCGTGCCCACGGCAACGCCGAGCAGGCGGGCCACGATCTCCTGGAGCGTGCTCCACTCGAAAGCATTGATCCCCGACCAGCCCCACATCACATCGTTGGACCGCACGGTCACGGTGAGGTGCAGGGCACCGAGGCGGCTCTGGAACTGCAAGAAGTCGTTGCAGGGGATGTCCTTGCCGGGGGCCGTGTCCACGACGGGGTCGTAGATCGCGATCACCGCACGCCGGGACAACGGGTCTTCCCGGAGCAGGTCAACGACGTGGGTGAGTTGGTCGACGTAGCGTTCACCATAGACATCGTCTCCAGCGTGCCAGTGACGGATGCGAGGGCCGTAGCCGCCTCTCCACGTCTCCCCGTCATCGCTGTAGTCCTTGGCTCGCGGCAGGTATGCGCTCAGCCACTCGATGTCGTTGCGCCCCGCTAGCACCCACATCGTCTCAGCGATCTGTGCGAAGACATTGGCCTTGCGGTTGAGGCTGGGGATCTCCCGCCGCTGCGGATCTGTCAGGACGATCTGGGTGTTCAGCAGTTCCTTCACCCGCCCGTTCCTGCTGCCCACTTCGTCGCTGTGATCCAGCAGGTCGTTCAGGATGTGAGGTAGCGCCTCACTCGCCGTTGGAAACGAGTACTTCTCGTTCACGGCAACTCCATCCCATCGATCGCATCCTGGAGGGACTCACGGGTGTCCGTGAGCCACTGCTCGTGTGCGTTCTCGAACGAGACGTAGTTGGAGTAGGCGTCCTTCCAGTTGTCCGGGGTGGGCTCCTCCTGCTCCGGCTCCCAACCCTCCAACTCGTCGGCTGCGCTGTTCAGCATCTCCGCCCGCTCCTGGAGGTCGTAGTTCTTGTCGTACATCTCACTGTCCTCGTACTGCCCGGCGACCTCCTGGATCGCGGACACCACGTCGTCGCGGGCCGTCTCCAGGTCCTCGAGACCACCAGCGGTGGACAGGTCGACCTCCTCCTGCGCGGCGTACACATCAGCCACCAGCGATGACTCGCGCTCGCTGGGCTTGGGGAAGCACTCGGACTTCGTGCAGCGGGTCCGCGGACGAGCGCGGAACCCCACGGCGAAGCGGATGGCGGGATCCCCGACCTTGATCTCCAGCCCGCACTTCCCGCACTTACCGGGCTTCCGCACCCGGCCAATCTGGTTGACTTTGGCCAGACTCATCTATTCTGCCTTTCTCCGTTGTGTGTTGCCTGCCCCTAAGCCTAGCAGGGTGGCTAGGCTGATGAATAGTCAGGTTTGTCTACCACCATGCAGGGACAATGGGGACCGGCTGAGCGCCCGGATGGGCGGGTCGGTACGCGGTCTTCTTCCGCGGGTTCTTGATCTCGCGAGCGTACTTGCCGAACTCGCAGAGGGTGTTCTGCACGTCCATCAACGTGAGGGAGCGGCCCCTCAGCCAGACGATCGAGTGGTCCATCCAGTCGAAGGCAAGATCGTAGATCGCGTCCTCCG
>Ga0190270_10000191_pt1 | contig 27103 bp, 21 predicted proteins | sample Popmic320T_FD_133748 | JGI IMG/M metagenome (GOLD analysis project Ga0190270, IMG submission 133748) | Populus adjacent soil microbial communities from riparian zone of Weber River, Utah, USA - 320 T | ecosystem: Environmental > Terrestrial > Soil > Riparian zone | place: USA: Utah | collected...
CAATCTCTAAAATTCACTTGATTCGGATGGGCCGAGTTATGCCATAATCTTGCCGGTCGCGTTAAGGAAAGCATCAGCAATCCTGCCATTTGCGTAGCGCGACCCTCGCGTCAAGCGCTGTAAGCACGATCAGTCACTCAATCTCAGTTCATCTCCCACAATTGAACTGGCGTAGGGCGGGATCAAGTGATATCAGCGGACTATTCGATAGAGATCGCTCTATTGTTTGAAAAGGCTCGCAACGGAGACAAACTCGCCGAAAACCGGTTGGCGGAATCGCTGATGCCGGAGTTGCGGCGAATTGCCAGTGTTTATCTCGGCCGCGATTTCCGTGGCGATTCTATTGAGACCGGCGATCTGGTCAACGAAATCTATTTGATTGAACCCATCTCCGAAGATTATCAACGACAGCGCGCATTTCAAGGTTTTTGCGCCCACTGCAACTCGGCGCCTGATTGATCGGGCCAGAAAGAGCATCGCCCGTGAAGAACGTCTGGGCGAACGGGCGGAATTCGAAGACGCCCATCAGCCGCCGCTCGACGACGATTGCGCGGGGGCGATCGAACAAGCGATGCAGGTCGCTCGGTTGGGCAAGGCGATGCATGAAGCGGAAGTTGACGATCCGCGCGCCGACCGGATTATCAAATTGAAAAACGGCGGCTTGACGAACAAAGAGATCGTCGAAGCGGCCGGTGTGGATGTAAGCGCTGTGAAAAGAGATTGGAGAGCGGCGCGCTTGTCTCGCCTCTCGATTGGGATAGAGACGGGACTGAATCGTACGCGCCGCGACAATCCCGCGAAATTTTTTTCTCATCAATGAACCGTTCTCGTCCGGCCGTGTGCGGTTATTGATGAAATGCGGCGAAGTCGCCGACATCAATCGACCGTTGCGCGCCGTCGCGCAGCATTAGCAAGTAAAACCAAGCAGTGTTTCTGCTTAACCTTAGGAGGAAATATGTCGCGAGCGTTTAAACTGCTCACTGTCATTATGATCGTTTGGGCGCTATGCGAGGCGTCCGAAGCTCTGGCTCAGGGCTTCAGCAATATGCTCGGTGGCAAAAAGGAGGCCACCCTCAAACGAAAGCTGGCGCCTTATGTCGTGATCAAAAATAAACGGATAAAGATCATCGCCGAAGCTCAAGGCAACACTCCAAAAGATATTGCGGAGGTGTTGAAGACAAAATTTATTACCGACGTTCAAAAAGACCTGGGGTACATCGTAGATGAAGCCAACCCGGAGACGATCTTGAAGTTTACGGTAACCACCTTCGACACGGAAATCAGACAGGGTACCCGCCAATCAGGCTCCAACAGCCTTCCCTTCACTCAGGTCAACGGTAATGTCGAGGTGAGTTATCAGGCGCTGGAAGCCCAATCGAACGCGCCACTCGATTCGGAAAACCTGGTTGAATCATTCAAGAAGGAATACTCTTCCCCGGTCAGTACCGATTCGGTCGCGTTACGTAAAATCCCCATTCTGGGAGGGATCCCCACCACGAAAAGCACTGGTTCGAGCACGGCGCCGAGTCAATCGGAATTGAGGAACAATTTGATCAATGCGATAGTCAAACAGATGGCGCAGCGCGCCGCGCCAGTCGAGGAGCGTTTCCCCGTCAAGTTGCCTAAAGGGAAACTCGAGGACCTTTCGAAAGTGGCCTTGACTCAATCGTGGGGAAAAGTGCTCGAAGGCGCGGAAAGCATGGAGCCGTTGTCTAAAGAGAAAGACGATTCCTATCGGCATTACCTGATCGGATTGGCGAATGAAGCGCTGGCCTACGAACAAACGAGCAATGACGCGACCCGCGACTACCTGTTCAGAGCGCGCAAGGCGTACGAAGACGCGAGGACGAAGAACGCCGGCGAAGAAGAATACATTCAGCCCTGGACGCGCGTAGATAAGGCATTGGCGCAGTACGAAAAAATCAAGCGCCAGGCGGAAGAGTATCGAAACTATCTGGCCAATAAACCCAGTTCTAAATCGCCGGAGCCTGTTCAGGCGGCGCAACCCGCTTCGATTCCCGCCAATTCAATTCCCGCGGGTGAAAAGAGTCAGGACCAGAAGAAATCCGACGGCAATCCGGCTGTGAGCGGCGGCGGTTCCGGCGGAAGTGAGGCGGTTTGGGACAACCAAATGGTTATCAAATTATGGAAGCAAGGCAATGTCCCCGAGCAGCGGTTGGTCGAGTTTGTAAAGAACGCGCCGACGCACAAATTCGATCCGTTCTCCGCCCAGGGGGTCCTCGAATTGACCGGGGCGGGAGTGCCGCAACCCGTAATTGACGCAATGATCCAAAAGGTGAAGCCGCAAACGCAAACTCCCGCCAGAAAAAAGAGCGGCCAACCAGGCGCCAAAAAACCGCAAGGGAACTAAGCCGGCGCATCAATCTGGTTCAGGAGGCCGGTTCAGGAGACGTGATATGCAGCGATCATTATTGACTGGGCGTGGCGCTTGGCTTTGCGCCACACCGCTTTTCCTGGCCCTGACGGTTTTGGCGGTCGGAGCCGCTCCTTCAAATACTCAAAGCGGTTGCGAATCCACCGCCGAAGACATGAGGTCGATCCGCGAAAAACTGAGGTCATCGCCGACCCGCGATGACCTCGAGGATTTGTTTCAACGGTTGAAACACGTCACCGGTGAATGTCCGAATGACGGCGACGCATGGTATTTCCGCGCCAAGGTCGAGCAGAAACTGGGCAGATCCTTCAACTACTCAATGAATCAGGCTCAGAAAAACCGCTCGCAGGCGTTGAGGGACGGCGTTGATCCGCTTTCTTCATCCACGCCTGCATCTGCGGACAGGCCAAGCCAAACGGCCCCGGCAGTGAATGATTCCGACTCCGAGCCGCGGATCGAAATCATTTCGCCGCCTGTCAGTCGCGGACAGTCCGCGCGAATCAAAACCTGCCAGATCACTATCAAAGGTCAGGCCGTTGGTCGTTCGACAATTGAAAGGGTAACCATCAATAACACGCGCGTTGAAGTTGACGCGCAGGGCAATTTCTCCGGCGACGTCAATCTCAAACCGGGCGGTGATTCGGTCAAGGTGATGGCGACCAACGCCGCCGGCAAGTCCGCGAGCAGGGATCTCGCGCTCGTTTGCGATAACCAGTCTTCATCTACAGTGGCGACAAATTCCACGTCCGCCGCCTCGCCGTCCGCGCCGACCTTAGGTTCGCTGGTCACCGTCAAGCAATACGCGCTGATTATCGGCATCAATAATTATCGCCATCTGGGCAAACTGAACACCGCGGTCAACGACGCGCAAGAAGTCGCGCGGGTGTTGCGCGACCTATACGGCTTTGAAGTCAAACTGTTGACTGACGCCGGCCGCGCAGAAATCGTCACTGCGCTCAACGAATATCAACAGAGACTCGATGAGCGGACCAGACTGTTGATCTATTACGCCGGGCATGGAATTTTCGACAAAACAGGTGAGAAGGCCTATTGGTTGCCTGTTGATGCGGATAAGAATAACGATGTCAACTGGATTATGGCCGACGAAGTGACTGTCAAACTGAAGCGCATCCCGTCGCGCCATGTTCTCATCGTTTCGGACAGTTGTTATTCGGGGGCTATGTCCCGCGATACCGCCACAGGATTAACCGCACCGGCGGAGCGTAGCCGGTACCTGCTCAAATCCGGCGAAGGCATGTCGCGTGTGCTGATGGCCAGCGGCGGTAACGAGCCTGTCAGCGACAGTGGTGGCGGCGCCCATTCGGTATTCGCCGCGGCCCTCTTACGAGGCCTGCGCGAGATGAAGGAACCCGTTTTTACGGCGGAGGAATTGTTCCGCGATTACATACTGGAATGGGTTACAGGCAGGTCTGATCAAAAGCCCGAATACAATCAGGTCAGAAATTCGGGACACGAGGGCGGGGATTTTATCTTCGTGCGACGGCCCTCGAGCGAAAATCCCGTCAAGTAGCGACGGTGACAGAGTAGGAACCTTAACGTTGAAAACACACATTTCCTCTCAATATGTAGAAGAAACTGCGTCTATGAAACGAAACCTTCTTTGCGCTCTGGCCGCGCTGGCGGCCTTGATCTGGCCCGCCGCGCCCTCGCGACTCGCGCAAACTCAATCTCCGACCGCCGCCAAACCCCGCGGGCGCGCCTTACTGGTGGGCGTAAACCAATATCAGGTAAAAGGGATCAACCCGACGCCCGGCTCGATCGAAGACGTCGAGGCGATCGGCAAGCTGATTCGGGAGAAGGGCTGGTTCGACGCTGGTGAAATCAAAACGCTGATCGGAGAACAAGCCACGGCCGCCAATATCGAGCGCGAGTTTCGCGAATGGCTGATTCAGGGGACCAGGCCCGGCGACCGGGTCTTTTTTCTCTATTCCGGCCATGGCACGCAGACGCCCGATGACGACGGCGACGAACGGCGCTCCGATCCGGCCGATGATCAGGATGAAGCGATTGCGCCCTACGATGTCAATGCAGTGGACAAGAAGTTTGTGAACATCATCCGCGACGACCAGTTCAATGACTGGCTCGGGCGCCTCGGCGGCCGTTCCATCGTCATGATCTTCGATTCCTGCAACTCCGGCACAGCCAGCCGAGGGGTCGGCGCCGGCGGGAGCGAGACTGCTCGCCTGGGGCCTAGATATTTGCCTACGCCCGAACAGTGGGAATGGGGCGCGCAAACGCGTTCGCTGACTGACGGCGGCGCTTATGTCGTCAGCGACGGCCCGCAAAGCCGCAATCTAAAACTTACGTTGGACAAAGACCGCCTATCGCCCAATTCGACGCTCGCGGTCTTTTCCGCCGCCAAGTCCTATCAGTTGGCTTGGCCCATACTAACGCCGCAAGGCGGATTGCGCGGCGCATTCTCGTATTTCATCGAACGGGCGCTGCGCGCGGGCAATCCGAGCTTGCGAGAGCTGCGCCGATTCGTCGCGGACAATATCAAAAGCGCTCAACAGACGCGCATTTTGAATGGCGCGCAGGAGCCGGATTTCGAGATCAGCGCGCCAAGTCTGATGGATGATCAGCCGCTCTTTGGCTCCGCCGGCGCGACCGCCCCACGGCTGTTGCTGGCGACCGGATTCACCAACACGGCGTCGAAAATGAGCGTGTCGGCCTGGCTCGGTTATCTGAAAGACGGCAAGTTTCTGACCGACCGGAACGTATTTTGTTTCGGAGAAGAGATCGGCTATCGCATTCAGACCGGATCGCCCGGCTATCTGTACTTGCTCGTGTTCAGCCGCAACGACGTCGTCACGCTGATCTATCCCGGCAAAGGGGAACAGGAATATTTTGAGGCAGGGGACCATTCGTTGGATGGATTTCCCGTGCAGGCCCCCGAGGGCAAAGACGTGATCGTCGCTCTGCTCGCCAGGGACAAACTTACGCTCAAGGAGTACGCGGACGCGCGTCCGAATGACGCTCCGCCGATGACGTGGAAGCAGGCCTTCGCCCTTCTGGGCAGCCCCGAATTGGAACAAGCCGTCCGAACGAACGAGAGGGGCGAACGCGGCCAGGGCGAACGCCGCAAAGGCAAGACGCTTGCGGAGACCGATTGGCAGGCGTCCGTCTTTTCATCGGAAGCCGTGAAAAGTTGCGAGCAATTGCGCCGCAAGTGACGGCCTTGTGTTTGCCCGAATCTTCTCACTTGCGTATCCTACTTCCGCCGCATAGCGGCGCCTTGAATTTATGGCGGTTTGCAATCGCGTGTACGGGGCTGTGGCGCGAGTTGTTTACTCGCGCTCTTTTCCTGATCTGACTAAGCCACAAGCAGGGCGATTAAACAAATCGCCCCACATAGGGGGCTGGAGTACTTGACTTCCTTCATTGGAGCGCCCGCCACAGAGGGCCGAGCATCGTCCACTGCCTGCCATCCCAATAAAAGAGGTGATATTTAATCCCTAAATCTTTCCCTGGCTCCAAAAACTCGACTTCGTAGAAGGTCATGCCCGAGCGAAGAATCCGCTCTGCAATCCTCCTGGTTCCTCCTGGAAATTCCGCGTAAGCCACTGAGCCTTGCGCGTAAGCGACGATTTCTTCTGTTGTGGCTCCGTGTACCTTCACAACCGTCTGTTCAGGGCGCGCCAGCTCATTGATATTAGCCTCCCCCGCCAGCGATATGCGCTGCTTGTGGTAGTCAAATATCTTTTGCAGGGTTTCGGGTGGTGTGTCGTCTCTGATGGCTTTCCTGGCTCGCTCTTCATTCGGGAACAAGGATACGAGGAGAGCCACAGCCGACCTGGTGTCTTTCTTGACGTAGATGAGATTGTGGATGGTCTCAAACATCTTCTTCAGGCTCTCCGGCCCCGGCCCCTCCAACTCTCTCAATCGGTTCTCCGCCAGGCGGCGGAACCGTCCCTGCGGGTAATCATCCAGATAGGCCCGGAAATTGGCTGGATTGCCGCTGTCTTTGATCGAATTCCAATAAGCGATCTCGGCGTCAGGCAGGCGTCTTTCGGCGACGGCGATGATCAACTCGTCTGCGCGATAACCTTCGACAACGGCGAAGGGCTTTTGCGAGACGCTCCGGCCCAGGTCCAGCAGCACGCGCTTCGGCACGGCCTCCTGCACGTGGCGGATCAGACTGGATAGCGTAACTTCGCCTCGGTCATTGGCCGCCGCGCCCTGCAATCCTTCAACCAGAGCCCATGTGAAATAGCCCTGCGCCTTCTCTTTGTACTCGTATGCGCGCTTGCCGACCTCGGTTGCGTAGAGCGTGGCGAACGCCGTCACCTCGCGGTTGCGCACGTCGAAGTTGAATCCCCGCATGTAGGCGTCGGTCAGCGGGTTCATCGAATCCGAACGGCCGGAAGCCGGATCGTTGCGGCAGGCGTCGAGGAATATGAGCGCCTGCCCTACGCCGACTGCGCGGATGGAGTCCTTTATCCGTGTGACGTTGATCGAAGTCTCCTGCAACAACTCGATGTCGCCGTGGATGCGCGCGTTGGACGGCAGCAGGTAAGCCTGGCCATTGCGTTCGATGCCATGCCCGGCGAAGGCCACGAGCAGCAGGCCATCTTTCGGCACGGCGCCGCGCAGGTTTGACAGTCGCAGCAGAATCTCTTCGCGCGTGGGTTGGCGCTGTGGCGGCTGATCGCTGGCCAGCAGGATGACCTGATCGTCGGGAAAACCGGCGTGGCGCGTCAGCGCGCCGGCCAGAGCTTTTGCGTCGTTCGACGCGCCGTCAAGAGGCGAGATCGAGCTGTCGGCGTATTTGTCCACGCCGATGATCAACGCATAACGCTTGCTTTTTTCCGGCAGCTTATTGATCTGACCGGCGAGACGGACGCCGACGCCGCGTTGATCATTCTGTGTTTGCGCTTGCGCGCGCAGAACAGAAAGACATAGAAACAGCGAAACTGCCACTGTCTTCGCAAGACGTTGGCGGAGGGGCGGCTGGTGAAAATTCAGGAAGATTCCCATTGTCATGCGCTTTCACTCGTGTGCTTTTTCAACTGGCCGGCTCGATTTTCAGGTTTGGGCCGTTTTTTTCTTTTCGCGATTGACGCCTTTCGTCCGTGTCCGCCGGCCATCATCGGATCGTATAGGGCAACCCACGGTCCGCCGCTTCATCGGCCCTCGCCGACAGCGGCGCCGTCAACGCTCGCGCGCGGGAGTATACGCGGGATTATCGCGATTGCAATGGCGAATCAAACATTGAGCGGACAGGCTCTACCGTTTCAGAACCGCCCTGCGAGTCTCGGCGCCACTGTCGCCACGTCGCCCGGCTCGCCCGGCCTATGTCGGCTTTCAATCACGTGTACGGGGCAGCAATTGATGTTTGCGTCAATGAAGGCGGCAATAGAACGCGGATGACACTGACGGGCGCGGATCATTGCGGATGAAACCAAAAAAGACCGGCGTCAATCCGCTCTATCCGCGTCATCCGTGTTTCATTGTACGAGTGTTTATTACGAACGTTGGCTGCGGACTCTGGCCGTCGCTCAGTTGCTCACGCAAAATCGCTGCGCGCCCCAGCAGCGTCTTGAACATACTGCCGGACGCACGGCCGGATACCTGATCGCCTATCCATTCCATCATGGTGGAGAGAAATAATTCTTTCATATATGCGAAGGAGAAACGATCAGCGCATTCGGCTAGGGCCGCCGCTTCCGAATCCGTCAACCGCATCTCGATCTGTAGCGCCTGGTTCCAATGCTTGATGTACGCCAGCCTTTCGGGCAGCGCGGGAAGGTCGAAGCGATACTTGCGGTCAAACCGGCTCGGGCGGTCCAGAATGGCCGGGTCGAGCTTCTCCGGGTGGTTGGTCGAAGCGATTACCACCACGCCTTCGTTGTCCGCAAAACCGTCCAATTCGTTGAGCAGGAACGCGCGATTTTCATCCTTGATCAAGGAGTCCAGGTCTTCCAACACCACCAGACAGGGCGCGCTTCGCCGCGCTCTGACAAAGACCGCGCGCATATTGCTCTGCTCCGCGACGTGTTCGGTCCTGAAGCTTTTGACGTAGAGACAGGGCAGGCCCAATTCATTGACCAGCGCTTTGATCGCATGTGTCTTGCCGTTGCCCGGCGGCCCGATAAACAGCGCGCCGCGCTTCCAAGGTATCCCGTATTGTCGATAGATTTCCCGCGAAGCGAAAAAGCGCCGGAAATCTTCACGCAACTCCAACTTCAACGGCGGCGGCAGGATCAGGTTCTCGAAAGTCGCGCTCTTGATCGAAGTAAAGAGCTTGTCATCCTTGGTCCAAGAGCCGTCCTGGTAAACAAGAATCTCGCCGTGAACCTCGTCGCAATAAGCGCAAACGGCGCGCAAGAAGTTTTCGGCGACCTCGTCGGTCTCCGCAATGATCCAGCGCCGCGTCGTCTCGCAACCTGCGTTACTCCAGGTCAGGTAGAAGACATCGATGAAATAGGCTTTCCCCCGGTCGGGCCACATAACATTGAGCCACCCGTTCTCGATCTCGCGCTCGAGGCTGTCTTCGACGCCTCGCCAATGAGTCTTGCTTTGGCAATGGACGGCCTCGCGCCGCCAGACCGAACACAATCCGGCTTTGGCATACTCGGGGAGATTGAACGCCCACGATTCGTCTTCGATGATCGCCGCGCCAGGATACATTTCCGCCAATTTGACGCTGACGAAATATGAGACGTAATCGGAAGGCTGACACAGCGCCTCACCAATAAATTCTTTCAGGTTGTCGTTCATAATTTTTCTCGTACGAGGCTGCGGCCATCTACAGCGGTTTTCACTCGAATGTTCGGGAAGAACAAACCATGGGGATATTTGGTTTTGCTCTTTCCCTGTGGTCCCCGCGGTTGATTTGACCTGAACAAGCAAATGGGAACCGCTGCAAGGTCCTGGAGGCCTAAGACCTCTCATACCTCAGGCGGTCGTAGCCGCGAAGAATATCCATTTAAAATTTGCGCTGATACTACTGCGTGGTTTTCAGGCTTCGCCTTTCGGCTCAACCCTTTGAACACAAGAAGATGGGAACACCGACAATCGGCGGGATATTATGAGAAGAGAAAGGAAATGTTCATCATGGCCGTATCCTCCTAAATGAAGGCGGGAAGCTACGATGATCGAGCGAGTAAGTCAATGAAAATATTGCATTCTTCACAACTGTGGACTTGATATTTAGTTTTTTGTATATTGCGCATGATTTCAGCTTAACAAACTGGATGTGTCCCCCGCCTGTGTTCACTGAAAAAGCATATCTAAGCGCAAAAATCTAACTTCAAAATTCGTAGCAGCTTGCTTTTCCTGCTGCTGCCTTTAACAGAGAGGAATTTTTGCAATGACACCATTGAAAAGATTAAGTCTCAAGTTTTTTGTTGTGGCCGCACTGTTGATAACATCAGCGGCTATACTTGATACCACCAAGGCATCCGGGCTGAGTTGCTCTGCCTGCCGTGCCGCTGTGACTACTGACATAGGCTTATGCTATCAGCTGCAGCAGCAAGCTAATGATGAGTGCGGGGTTAACTGGATTATAGATCCCTGCGAGGTCACGCCTGCTGCGGTCTGTATATCTAAATGTACTTGTAATTAAGGGGTGATGACGCCGCATAAGCCGCCAACAGGTTGGAACGCCACGAAATCAACCACTCCATAATTACTCAGCTCCTTTCGCGGGACGCCGCGTAAGACAGCCGCTCAACAATGAGTGAAAAAAGATGGGTGATCGCACGCATTGTGAAAGATGCGCGCGGGCGCCCGTTTTTATTGTTCGGGCCGCTTCCTCGATTTCGTCTCACACGCGGCGAATTTGCCGGAGCCTAAGCCGCCGCGCTCTTCTTCGCGCGTTTGCGGGTTTCGCGGGGGACCTGGATCTTATACTTTCTGATTTTGCTGTAGAGTCGCGGCCTGTAAATGCCGAGGACCGCCGCGGCTTGTTGTTTATTGCCCTGGGTGCGTTTGAGCGTCTGTTCGATGACCAGTTTTTCTATCTCCTCCAGAGTCATGTTCGGCGGGACGTAGAAGGAATCCGCCATGGCGTCCTGGGATATGTCGCCGAAGGGCAGGTCTTCGGGCTCAATGCGCGGGCCTTTCGCCAGCAGCACGGCGCGTTCGATGGCGTTCTGCAATTCGCGCACGTTGCCCGGCCAGCGGTGCGAAAACACCCGTTGATAGGCGGCTTGCGAAAAGCCCTGTAGCGGGCGGTTGTATTTATCCTTGAACTTCTGGAAGAAATAGTCGGTGAGCAGTTGCAGGTCTTCGGCTCGCTCGCGCAGCGGCGGGACGGTGATCGTGATCGTCGAGACTCTGTAGAACAGATCTTCGCGCATCATGCCTTCCTTGATCGCTTCCCGGGGCTCGCGGTTGGTGGCGCAGATCAGGCGGAAATCGGCTTCGAAAGTTTCGGCCGAACCGACGGGGCGGAACCGCCGCTCCTCCAGCACGCGCAGCAGTTTCGGCTGCAACTCTATGGGCATTTCGCCGATCTCGTCGAGCATCAGGCTGCCGCCTTTCGCCTGGGCGATCAGCCCCTGGCGGTTCTGAATCGCGCCGGTGAACGCGCCTTTGACGTAGCCGAACAACTCGGCTTCGATCAGTTCTTTCGGCAGGGCGGAGCAGTTGACCTTGATGAACTCTTTTTCCGAGCGCAGCGAATTGAAATGGAGGGCGTTGGCGATCAACTCCTTACCGGTGCCCGATTCGCCTATGATCAACACATTGGCGTCGCTCTTGGCGATGCTTTCAATCGTCTCGTAGATCATCTGCATCGCCTTCGACGCGCCGATGATGCTCGAATATTCGCGCCGCTGGATGTGGCGGCGGAAGCTCTCCGATTCGCTTACGAGCCGGCGCCGCTCCAACGCCTTGTCGGCGAGCAGGAGAATCTGATCGCCCTCGAACGGCTTTTCGACGAAATAATAGGCGCCGGCCTTGGTGGCTTCGACGGCTTCTGAATAGGTCCCGTGGCCGGTGATGACGATCACCTCGGTGTCGGGCGCTTGTTCTTTGACGGCGCGCAACAACGACAGCCCTCCCTGGCGGTCGTCGGGCAGTTGCAGGTCGGTCAACACCAGGTCGAAAGGACACCGCTCGACCGCCGCGCGGGCGGCGGTGTAACTCGACGCGATCTCGACCTTGTAACCTTCCAGGCCGAGCAACAACCGCAGGCTATCAGTGATGGACGGCTCGTCGTCAACAACGAGTATTTTTCCCTCTTTTTTCAACAGAAACTCTCTCCACTTCAGATTGCGGATTGCGGATTGCGGATTGCGGATTGCGGATTTTTTGAATCCCAATCAGCAATCTGAGATCGCAAAACGCGAAGAGCGGATAGAACGTACTTTGAGGTCAACTTCAATCCGCAATCCGCAATCCGCAATCCGCAATCGGTAATGTCAGTTCTACGATCGTTCCGGCGGAAGCGCTCGCTCGCGCGGAGACCTGTCCGCCGTGTCTTTCTATAATCCTTCTCGCCATCGCCAAGCCGAGCGCCGTCCGGTTGAGGCGGTCGCCGGCTAAGGGGTCGAAGAGGCGCAGCAGCCGCTCGTCGTCGAGCGTCGCGCCGTTGTCCGTTATTTCGATCCGCAGCGCCTCGTCCCGCCGCTTCAACGAGACTCCGATTTCGCCGTCTTCGGGCGACGCGTCCACGGCGCGCGAGATAATCGCCTCCAACGCCTCGCCTATCTGCCTCGGATCGAAAGAGGCCCGCGGCGCGCCCGGTTCGAGGTCACAGCTTATCTTCACGCGCTTCGCGGAGGCTCGCGGTCCGAGCTTGCTCACCGCCGATTCGACTACCGGCGCAGGGTCGCCTGGCGCCATTTGCAATTCAATAGGGTGGCAGAGTCTGTGCAGCAACGCCGCCTGTTCGGCCATTTCGTTCAACCCCTGCGCGATTTTTTCCGAGACCTCCATCCCCTCCGCGTTGTCGGCGAAGCGCTTTTGCAAATAGGCGGCGTAAAGTTTCAACCCGCCCAATTGATTTTTGAAATCGTGAATCAAGCGCGCGGTCATGCGACCGGTCTCGATCAGTATCTCTTCTTCGCTTTCTTTGATCATCGCGGATTTCACTTCTCGCAGATCGAGCGAGGTAAACGCGGTGGGGGTACGCCAATTGCCAGCGGCGCAGTCCTTGTCCATCGCCGCTTTGCTTAAGCCTGATTCATTGAGAGAAAAGGCGCTTATCAAAGGCCTGCCCATGCTAACAAAAAGGCGCTCCAATCCGCAATTTGTAATTAATATGGCGCGGCGCGTTTGGAAGCCGGCGCCTTGTGGCATCTCGCCCCCGCTGTTAGAATGCCAGCCGTTTCTTACCTAATTATGATGGAAAAAAAGTCTCGCATTTTGATAGCCGAAGATTTCGAAGATAATCGCACCGCGTTAACTCTCATACTCGAATTCGCCGGGTTTGACGTGATCGAGGTTGAAAACGGGCGGCAGGCAGTCGAAGCCGTCCGGCGGGAAGAGCCTGACCTGGTTTTGATGGACGTCACGCTGCCCGTGGTAGACGGCCTGCAGGCGACGCGCGAAATTCGCAGCGAGGAGAGGTTCGAGCGGCTGCCGATCATCATCCTTTCGGCTCACGATAGCGATGAGGTTCGCCGTCAAGCCGCCGAGGCCGGGGGGTCGGAGTACCTTAGCAAGCCGTTCGAGGTCGCGGAATTGAAGAAATTGATAGATGGCTGTCTGACCGTGGCGTGAATGAGGCTTATGGGTCTTATAAGCCCTTCTCATGGGATCCCAAGGATTTTCGAATCCGGTTTATCAACAGGGGCCGCAGCGCGCCGGCGTATATCGGCGCCGAGCCCGCCAATTCCTGCGGCAGAGAATCTTTGAGCGCCGCGCCATCGACTTCACCGGAAAAATAAAGAGCGTCCACCAGACCTTCGGATAAAGCGCGCCGCGCCGAAGGTTTGATTTTCGTCCAGACCGCCTGATCGGGGCGCGCCGCCATCACGACAAAATCAGCCTCAATGAACTTCAACAGGCTCGTCCCTTCGATCAAAACGCGACCGGACTTCACGCGCGCCAGAGCCGCGCTGATTCCTTGCTCGACCTGATTGTCGGTCGCAATCACCCAATGAACATCGCTCGCGCCGGCCTCCCAGTAACGCCCGGTGTCTTTGCCGGCGGCGTATGTCTCGTCGCGGCCAGAACGGACCACGGGCTGATCGCCGAGCAAGTGGCTGACGCAGCATGTACGCGGGTCTTTACCACACGAGCGATAATGACCGCGCGTGAGCTTGATCGCTTCCCAGCTTTCATCGCGCGTAAGCTCGCGCAGCAAATCGCAGAGCAAGGTTGTCTTGCCCGTGTTGGACGAAGTTCCGGCGATTACGATTATGCGATGAAAATCAGAGTTCATCTCTGGCTACCCGTTTTAAATAAACTTCTCTGAATCGGACTCAAAAGACGTGAATTGTCGCATACAAAATGGTTCTGTGGCGAGTCGGGGATGCGGTGGTAGACGGAAGGATGATCGAGATCGATGTGGCGCCTTTTCGGATTTGATGTTCAGGAACCGCTTGCTTACGGTCGCGGTTGCTGTACCGCGACCGTAAGAGAGCGGCTGAACACGCAAGCCGAAAATGCATTAAGGCAAAATCCTGGGACACGCGCTTCGGCGCAACGCGAAGAAGCGTAAGCGACCTAAATTTCTCGATGCTCAGGCGCCGACGCTCTCGGCGCCTTGCCGCAAATCTGTGGATATTATTTCTTCGGAGGCTTGGCCGGGGGCGCCGCCACAGTGATGTTGTTGGTCACTTTTTTAGCGCCGCAACCCTGAGCCGTCTTTCCCGCGCTGGTTTTAGCGCCCGCGTTTTTGGCTTCGCCGGTCAGGGTCGCCTCGCCGCCGGCGACCGCCGCCGAGGCGCCTGTAAGTGTCTTTGAAGCGGCGAACTTATCGCTGATGCATTTCTGGACATCGGCGTCCGATTTAGGCGCCATCGTCGTCTTTGCCACCTTGGTCTCTTTCTTCTTCTCGGGCTGGGCGGTTTGCGCCAAAGCGAAAACTGTCGTAAGCAGAAGCGTAAACGTTAGTGCAGTCAGCTTCCTCATGGTTTGTTCTCCTATGGATTGAATCGTTGTTTCATGTGTGCGGTATTAAGGCTAAACCGTTACAGCGCCGCGCGCGAAGGGTGGGAAGGACTACAGTGACTCACACTGCACGCGCGGAGCTGTTATCGGTTCCCGCAGGCGGACGAGCAACCGATGTGCCATCTAATATTTCATGGGGGTGAGGCCAAAACCGTCGCAATTGCTCTAATTAGATTGGATTGAAAATCGTGGGATGGAGGCCCCAGGTACGATTTGAATCGGTTTTGCCGTGGCGGTTTTGATGGGGGGCGGCAGAAACGCCACATTTTCACCTGACGCTGAAATCCATCCACTGTTCAGCGCGCGCGTATTTCTGTTTTGTGAGTTGATCGGTGACGACAATGCGCATCATATAATCGCCCGGAGGAAAGCTCGTGAGTTTGAGCCTTCCGCCGCAGTCCAATCGCTTCGGATCCGCCGCCGCGCCCGGGTCAATCGATCTCGGCTCCATTTGATGGAGGACTTTGCCGTCGCGGTATATCTCCAACTGAATGGTCAATTGAGGCTTTCCAGTCTTAGGGTCGAGCGTGTGGTTATAAACAAACGCGCCGTAATCAATCACCGAATCGCTCGAAAAGCGCCGCACGCCAGGCGTCGGCTGTATGTCGTCGCGATCCTCAGCGCCAGTTGACGCGCCAGTTGACGGATTGGTCGGCGGATTGGTCGGCGGATTGGTCGGCGGATTGGTCGATTGGTTGTCGGATTCCGACGCAAATGAGGTGAGAACCAGTCCCGAAAGCTCCAGGCGGTTTTTACTCAGGTCGGGAACCTGAATGAACTGGCCGGCCGAACCCATCCGCCCGGTCTCGGCGTCGCGGATGACAGCGCGGAATTGATAAGCGCCGGGCTTTTTGATCACGAAATCGTCGGTGTAGTTGAAGCCCCTCTTCAACGCCCTCGCGTAGCGCGCCTGGTCTAGTCGAATCTCGAACGCGCGTCCGTGCTGTTCGATCACCGCGCCGTTTTCGTTGAACGTGAAAGTGGCGATCTCCAGCTTCAACACCTTCTCGCCGGCGCCGGCGTCTTTGAAGGTCAGGTTCGAGGCGCCGATGTGAAAGAACGAGCGGACGAACGATATGTCTTCGGGGTCGTTCTTCTCTTTGCGCCCTGGGTTGGGCGAATTGAAGAAGAATGAGGTCATTTGCGTCGCCACATCGCGCGCGCCGAAGGGCGAGAAAAGCGCCGACAATATCTGGGCCTCGCGGGTCCGCGGCGTGGGCGGCGGCGTCGGCCTGTCGGGGTATCCTATGAATCCGGCCCGCGTACGCGTCTGCAGTCCGGGACGGCGCGTCTTCAGCTTGATCGAATGATATTTTTTGTCGAACTTCTCGTCTTCGGGATCGAAGCCGAGAAGGTAATAGCTTTGCTGATCTTTCAACGCGCGTTGAACTCCGAGGTTAATGTCGTTGTTGTTGAGGACGGCGAACCCGCCGGTTTCACGCGCCAGGTAAACCAGCCCTTCCTGCGAATCGAAGTTCTGCTGCGACATGCGCGACAACCTATCGGCGAATTGCGGCCCTCTCATCCCGCCGGGGTTGTCGGCGGCCGTCGGCATGAGCGTCTGTAATCCTTTGGCGTCGAGCGAATAGATGACGACGCTCGAACGGTTTGCCAGGTCGGTAAGGCGGCGCACTCGATCCAGCACGAGGTTGTTGTCGCGGCTGCGCCCGAACAGCCGGAGTCCGTCGGAGATCAGAATGGCGCTCTTGCGACCCGGCAATTCGCGCAGCCCGCGGACGACGAAGTTCAACGCGCCGAGCGTGCCGACCGAGAATACAGACTCGCGGAAATCTTCAAAGCGATCTTCCGCCTCGCGCGCCTCCTGCGGGCGCGTGGGATCGTCCGCCGAGCCGAAGCGCGGGATCATGTCGCGGCTGTAAGGGTTCCACGTCAACTTCTCGACCGCCGCGTAAAGCACTCGCTTGTCCAATGTGAACTGTTGCAACGCGCCCAGCCCCCGGCCCGTGCGAATGATCGCCACCAGGTCGCCTTCCTGCATCTGCTCGTCGAGGAACTTTTTGATCGCGCGCCGCGCGAAATACATGCTCTCGAACGACAGTCCAAGGTCGTCGACGACGAAGGCGATCGTCCTGGCGACCTGCTCCGGCGCGATCGTCTTCATAGGCGCTGACGGCGGGGGCATAGCGGGCTTCGGCGCGTTGGCCGCGCCGGGTTCCGGCCGCTTCGGTTCGGGCAGTTTGACGAGTCTGAAGTAAGTAATGTTTTGCTTCTTGCCGTCTACAGTCAGCTCGAAATCGTTTTCGGTCAGGTCCTCGACGTGCTCGCCTTTCTTGTCTGTCACAGTGGCGTCAATTTGAACGAGTTGAGTAGATATGCGAACGGAGGGCTCCTGGTCAGGAGTTTGCGAATCAGGCTGTTTCGTCTCCTGCTTTTGCTGCGGCGCCGGCTGTTGAGCGAGTTGAGACGTGGGCTGGCTCAGAAAGAACAAGGCGGCGATGATGGCTATTGCGAAACCTAATCGTGGTCTGCTGAGCATGATTTTTCTCCTCCAATTGCTGATGGGCTAAAACCTGCGGGCGGCGCCCGGCGCCTGAAATTTTTCACCGGACTTATGAACGTGGCGACTTGCCGGATATTGCGCGTCATTATTCACGCCAATTATCCTCCGTCTGTTCGATTTTTTCTTTTTTCGTATGACATATGCGACCTGACATGGGTGTTTGAAAGATAACTGAACGACATTGTAGGGGCGGATTTTCCCCTCCCAGTGGCGCGTATTCCGAGCCTAATCGTCACGGCCACGGACGCGGGCGGGTAGCGCCCGCAGGAGGGGCGCGGAAAACCCGCCGCTACAACGTCATCGCATTTGTTTCTCAAAGACCGTATGGATCCGCTTATTCCACGGACGTGATCTCTTCCAGAGGCAGGAGAACGAACGAGCACTCGCCGTTGTTGGGTTGGCAGGTGAGTATCCCGCGGCGAATCAGCTTCGTCGCCGTCTCGTCGGGGAAGGTCATTGGGTATTTGGCGCTTTTGAGCGCCGCCGCCAACGGGCGCAGCTTCTCGGCGCCGCGAATGAACCGCGCCCCAGTGACCTGGGCGGAGCGCTCGGCGCCGGGAACGGCGACGACGTAAAACTCCGCCTCCAACTTCTCCTTTTCGCCTTTGAGCAACGACCCGAGTTTGATCGCGCGGAGTTCGGTGAGTTCGGCTTTCGCTTTGCCGACGAGCGACTCCACTTTATCTTTGTCGGCGAGCCGGGTCAGGTTCTCGCGCGCTTCGGGCACGGGGCGGTATCCGGTGGCCGCCAGGGCGTACCAGCGAACGGCCTCCTCTTTTTTACCGCGCTTTTCGCTGATCTGGCCCAGGTGTTCGCCTACCTCGCTGTGTTGGCCGAGCCCCCATGAGGCCAGGACGTATTTTTCCGCGAGGTCCAGATTGCCTTTTTTGAAATGCACCCAGCCGAGCGTGTCCCAGTAAGAGGCGAGGCTGTTCAGGTCGGTCAGATTTTCCAGCGTAAGGCGGTCAATCTCGACATTGCGGAGCTCGGCCGCGACCGCCGCCACGGCCGATTCGGCGTACTGTTGGGCCTTGTCGAGATGCAGATCGCCGAGCGAAAGGTAGTAGGCGACGTTGTTCCAGGTCATCGGTTCCGCCGAAAGCTTGATAGCGCGGTCGAAGGCCTCGGCCGCTTTCTCCGGCTGGCCGAGGTTTACATAAGCCCGTCCTAGGCCTATTTGATAACGATCCTCCTGGTCGGGGTTCAAAGAGATCGCCTGTTCGAGCTCCGGGATCGCCTCTTTGTACTTGCGCCATTCGATCAGCAAGAGGCCCAGATTGCCGTGCGCCCACTTGTCCAACGGCAAGATCTCGATGTGCTTGCGAAACGCCCTTTCTGCCTCTTCATATTTCTGCTGCTGCAGGAAGATTTGGCCCATCAGGTTGTAAGAAAAATCGTCGAACGGATTGCTCCTGGTTATTTCGCGGAGGACTTCGACCGCAGCGTCGTATTTACGCTGCGCGAAGAGAGCATAGCCCAGTTGCCGGCGCGCGAATTTGTGCGCCGGTTCTTTCGCCAGCGCGCGTTTTAGCAGTTCTTCCGCCAGCGCGTAATTCCCATTCTCCAAGGCCGCGCCGGCGGTCTTGAGCAGTTCCTCCACCTTCATGGATTCCGGGATTGAAGGCGCGCCTGCGACGTCCGTCTCGACTGAGACGGTCTGCGCCCCGTCGGCGTTCGCCGAAGCCTTGAACGCCAGATAATCCTGTATACGGGAGGCGGGAATTTCGCGCTGCAGCAGGCGCAACGACCGCTCCGCCAGGATGGTGTTTCCTTCAAGCTTATAGCTCGAACGATATTCCGCATAATCCCTCGTCACTGTCACCGGCACGGGAGGGCGTATTCGATATCTGGCCGGCAGGGTGAGTTTCAACCGATAGGTGATTTCAGTCGGCGATCCCAGTTCGATCGGCTTTGAGTCTTCCCGCTTATCGGGGTCGGCGTCAGGCGGGCTGATTGATAGAATCGGCAGGTTCATAGCGAATTTTTTGCTGGACCAATCGAGGAAGCCCGACTTGGTGAAATCGTATTCCACCTCGAAGGGCTTTTCAGTCGCTCCTGGGTCGCCCGGCCTTACGTCGGTCACTTCCTTCCCCCATACGCTGTCATAGGAGAAATATACGCTGAGTCGCTTCCAATCGGCCTTCGACGCCTTTCTGAACATCATCCGCATGAAAAGCTCCGCGTCGCCGCGGACGGCGGAATGCGAGCGCCCGCTCAATTCGCCGAGGTCGTTGACCTTGCCTTCGATATCCACCATGACCTTGTTTAGAAAGGGGGGATCGGCGGGCGTAGTCTCGAGCCTGGCGGGGGCGTTTTCGGGGATCACCAGAGCCTGCTTCTTGCGCAGCGTAGGAGAGAGCAGTCGGAACGGCGCCACCTCCGCCGTCGTGTCCACCCAGAGCGTCTCTTTGCCGAGCTGAATGGCGGTGATCACATGGTCGAATTGAGCGGGCGAAGGCACGTCGGGATCAATCTTGCGCGAAGAGTTGATGAGCGCCGGGTACGCGCGCACGCCCGTCGCCGCCAGCATCGAGGACAGCAGCGTGTGCTTGTCCTTACAGTCGCCGTACTGGTTGGCGAAAACCTCCGTCGCCGGATGCGGCTGGTAGCGGCCCTGCCCGAACGAGAGGCTGACATAGCGAAAGTTCTTCGCCACGTAATTGTATAACGCCTCGACCTTCTCCAGATCGCCGTTGAGTCCCTTGGCCTGCTCCAAGACTTTGGCGCGAATCTTGTCGTCAGGCGTAATCCGATCGCGCTGAAGCGAGGCGTACCACTGCCCGACCTCGTCCCAACTCTTGAACGTGGTCATCTGAATCTGGGGCCGTTTCGGTCCGTCGAGTTCCTCTTTTTTCTTCTCATCGTCCTTCTCGTCGTCTTTGTCCGCGTCCTCCCGCTTGAGGTTCGCGTGTTTCCAGGAATAGACGCGCCGCCCGTTCTGTTCCTTGACGACCGGGTCGAGCCCTGCCTCCGTCTTCAGTTGCGGCGCGCTGCCATGCGGGATGTCTATTTCGAGACGCTCGTCGAGCGTTATCCAGGCGCCTTTGAGAAAGTCGTGCTCGAGCCAGAAATGATTCGAGGCCAGCGGCGTTGTTATCCGCCAGACTACGCGGTATTCGAGCGTGTCTCCGGGACGGAGGCCGGGCACCGTCACGTGCTTCAGTCTGAGGTCGGTGTAGACCGGGGCTTCGCGCGAGATCGGGGCAGTCAGGTCCTGGACGGCGGAAGCCTGCGCCTTCACCTCGCTCCCGTCAGGTTTGCGGACGCTGACGTGTTCAATGTCCAGTTTTTCGTTGGCGGAGCTGTAAGGGAAGACGAGTTGGCCGAAACTCTCTACTCCGGCGTCGCTCTGGACTTTGACGCGGAAAGTTTGTTCGCGCTGCCCGGTCCCGTCTTTTTCGAACCGGTAGGAGGTCGCCATTCGCTCGATGACATAGGCCTCCTGCGAATAATCGGGTTGTTTCTGTTCACCCGCCGGCGCTTTGGCGCCCGACGGCTCCTGCCGCTGTTGCGGCGCCTGTGGGGATTGGGCCGCGATGAAGCGATCGAACTGAAACGACGAAGAAACGAGAAGCAGGGTAACGAGACAAGTTTTTCTGAGAGGGCGCATCGAATTTATCTCCTGTTACTGGTTCAGAGCGGCGAAACTGGTCTGGCGATTTATTCTTGAGCGAGGCTGATGAATCAATCAGCGCCTTTTCTGGTCCAGATATTCGCGCAGTGTCAATTAAGATTGCGACAATTGCAAGGGCCTTTCAGAGATGTCGTAATGTCATATTGCAGGGCGATGTCTACGAATTTCGTCCCAACGGAATTGTTGCTGGTGAAGAGTCTCTGGCTGTCTTCAGAGCGTGTTTTAAAAGCGGCGTCAAGTTAGTCGAGCGGGCGTCAGACGGAGCATCGTGATGCGAATGAAATCCTCGCTCGACTCCGCCAAGTATTCATAGTCCTCGCTTAACCGGCTAGCCTTGAGGCCAAAACCCCTGGCCATGCTCAAAGTCCATCTCCAATAAATAATGCTAAAATCGGGAAAGTATTTCATGTCGGGAAGTATTTGATGAAAATATGCCCTGATTACTGGATGGAATCCTGTCTATTTTATCTTGCGCCTACGCTTAGGCTTCAAGGACATTGCCGTTTAAGGTAAGAGATCAGGCGGTCGGGCGTGTTCGTCACGATTCCGTCGACGCCGATCGAGGTCATCCGCGCGAACTGTTTCTCCGCGTCAGCGGTCCACACGTAGAGTTTCTTGCCGTTCGCGCGGGCGCGCGCGGCCAGATAGGCGTAGCAAAGCTCGACCCGCATGCACAGGACCTGGTGTTTGACGCGCCTGAGCGCCAACCACGGAAAGGCCTCGCGCCACCGGACCATCGGATGAAACGTGGCGTTGCCCAATATCAATCCGAGTTCCGTGTCGCGGACTTCCTCGCCAAGCCCCCGCATTAATTCGATGTCGAAAGAGGCCAGCATGACCTGCGACTGGCACCGCCTCTCACGGATTATCCGCAGCGTCGGCGCCGCGGCGCGAGGGTCTTTGACCTCCAGGTAGAGCCTAACCTTGCCCAGCGTCAGGTCGAGAGTCTCGTCGAGCGTCGGAACGCGCTCGCCCTTGCCGGCGTCGGCGCGCCTGACTTCGGCAAGCGACAAACGGTCGACGCGCCCCGTCAGGTTCGTCGTGTGATTGAGCGTCTGGTCGTGGATGACCACGACGTGGTTGTCGCAGGTGATGTGCAGGTCGAGTTCGATCATCTGCGCGCCTTGCCGGATGGCGAGGTCGAAAGCGCGCAGAGTGTTCTCGGGTTCGTAGGCCGAAGCGCCTCGGTGGGCGATGACTAAAGGGGGCATAAAGTTTCAAACTTCAGGCTGTTCATAATTAGTCCGTTAACTAAGTTTAGGCGACGAGTCAGTACCGCGAGCGGTAGCGAGCGGCTGTTTGTGGAGGCGACGCTCGCTACCGCTCGCGGTACTGACTCGGAAATGCGAATTGACAGCGGCTTGACCGGTGTAATTCGGCCCCGCCGCATCGTCTGCGCCAAGGTATCGGTAATTCGGCGTAAAAGCCTTTTTCGGCTCGTACGCCTGATCAGCGCTATATTCCACTTCCTGGCCCTGATGCGCAATTCAATTACTTGTTTGATAGAAACAGGTAAAGCATGTTAAGCGGCGCGCCTATGGCGTCGATCGCGCCGATGATAATGCGCCACCAGGCCATCCAGGCGCCTACAAGTTTGACGGGAGATCGGTTGATTACCGTCAACGCCTTCAACCCAATCAACAAGGCCGCCAACGACCCAATCCCGCCGGCTCCGACTAACGACAGCGCAAAACCCATTGTCAGCATTTTGCTGAGTCTGACTTGTCTTTCCAAATCCGAAATGGAATTCGCTGGCGGCATCAAATTTTATTTCACCTGAAACTCGCGCGAGCCGAGGATCAACGCCATAACCGCAACCATTTCATTGTTTTTCTGCGGCGAACGGCCGTCAAATTTCGCCGGAGTCGGTTTCGCCCGCGTTTCGCTCAGGGCACGCGCCAGGTTTTCGCGCGTCTCCGACGAGACTTCGCTGTGAACCAATGCGGCTACGAGATGATCGATGATCCTGTCCGGATCGTTCGTCGCTCCTGGCGGCCCGAAGCGCAAAACTTCCACGCGCGAGCCGTTGACCCGATTGCCGGTAAGCGCGACCGCGAAGTTCATTCTTTCGAGCAGCGTCGCGCTCGACAGCCATTCGGAGGAATTTTCTCCGTAGCCGGTCGGCGGCTGGCAGAGGTAGAGCGGCGCGCCCATTCGCGCCACGGCCTGAATCAGCGGCGGCGCGCCGTTCGTCGAGGCCCCGGTCGCGCGGAGCATCGAAGCCACCAGGTCGAGCGGCGATTTGATCTTGTTGCGGTAATGCTTCGGCGAGAAGAATTCCGGCGAGGTCAGGACGGCGCGCACTGCTTCGCGGATGTCTCCGCCGGTCTCTGTGAACCTTGCGGCCACGCGGTCTACGAGGGCCGCAGGCGGCTCGTCGGCGACGAAACGCTGGCAGAGTTTGCGCGAGACGAATTTCGCCGTCGACGGATGCTTCGACAGGACGTCGAGCGCGCGAAACCCGTCTTCGATCCCGCCGCCGGAGGCGATGCGGGTTCCGAGCACGGTCTTTTCGCCGCGGTCGTGAATGCGCGGCCGGAAGGTGAAAGCCATGTTGCCGCGCGGCCCTATGGTCCAACCAGTGAAGCATCGCGCAACCTCGATCACGTCTTTCTGCGTGTAACCGCCGTCGACTCCGAGCGTGTGCAATTCCATCAATTCGCGCGCGTAATTTTCATTCAGCCCCGGACGTCGGGGCTGCGGCAACGGATTGCCGTCGGCGTCGAACTTCGGCGGCGGAGCGGGCTGCTCCATCTGGCTCATGAAGTTGTCGAGGTAATAGAGCATCGCCGGGCTTTGCGCCACCGCAGTGAGCAAGTCTTTGAATCTGCCGAGCGCGTGCGGGCGGATCACATCGCGCTCATACGAGGTCAGCAGCCAGCGGGCGGCGTCCTTCTGGCCGAAGACGTTGAAGTGGTTGAACCAGAAATCGACCATCACCTCCTGCAACTGCTTCTCGCTGAAGATGGCGCGCAAAAGTTTCGCCTGCTGCAATTCGCGCAGCGGCTGCTGCTGGTCGCGCGCGGGCGACTGCGGCCTCGCCGTTGGTTGTTGGGGCTTTGGTTGAGGCGTCGCCGGTTGCTGCGGAGCCATCTGCTGCGCCGTCGCCTGTTGCTGCGGTGTCTGTGGCTGCGTCGATGGTTGTTGCGGCGTCATCTGCTGCTGCGGCGCCTGTTGTTGAGACTGCGGCTGCATCGATTCGCTCGGGCTAGCCTTCTCGACTTTCTCCGGTTCGCCGTCTGACGCAGGCAATGGCTTGGCCGCCAGAGTAGGAGTGGGAGTAGGAGTCGGCGTCGGCGTCGGGCGAACGGGCGCCGGCTCGAAGTTCTGCAAAATTTCAAACTGAGTCATCTGCAGAGTGCTGAGAGCCGATAATGGCCGCGAGAGAAAGTTGTCGGACAGATCTTCCGGATGAAGCTGCTCTTCGATGTATTGCTCTATTCCCATCCGCCGCACTCGCTCGATGTCGCCAGGGCGCGGGCCGAAACCGGCGCGATTGAGCAAGTGCAGAATCTTCTGCTCTTCGGACAATTGCGGGGGCGAGGCCGTCGCGCGCCTGCTGCGTCCGGACGTCGAGACGTTCGCTGGCAGCGGGATCAATCGCTCGTCTACGAAAGCCCCGGCGGGCAGATCGGGTTTGAGCGGGGCGACGGGCGCCGCCGGCGGATTGGCCGGAGGTTGTTGAGCCGCGAACGGAATTGCAAAGACAAGCGCGAGCGCAAGCCCGACGAGCAGAAGAGCCAGTGAACGAACGCGAAGAATCGTGTGCATGCTCATCTCATATTTCCTTTGCAAAATTGTGTCGCGGGGGAACGGTAATCATATCACCGTAAGCGATCATCGGTAAGTAGACAAAACTGTTCCTCGCGGCTACCCCGCGCGATGTGATACTGTGTGCGCGACCTGGTTATGCGGACTGTTCAGATAAACCATAGCGAAGACCAACAGGAATGGGGTCGCGGCGCCTCACGCGCGGAAGATTCCTCCGGCAAGTTATACGCGTTTGCTCCGCTCGACCGCTACACCTTCAAACAACGGCTGATCATTCGATTCGCCGGGATGGCGCTTTACTGTCTGGTGCGAGCCATCGGCGCCACCTTGAAATTTGAAGTCAGGGGGTGGGAGCATCACACCGACCGCGAGCCGCTGGTCTACTGCTTCTGGCACAACCGCATTCCGATCGCCACTTATTTCTGGCGACATCGCGGCATCGTAGTTATGTCGTCGCGCAGCTTCGATTCGGAATACATCGCGCGTTTCATCCAGCGGTTCGGCTACGGCGCGGCGAAAGGCAGCTCGACGCGAGGCGCGCTCTCCGGGTTGATTCAGATGATCCGCGCCGTCAGATCGGGCAAGAGCGCGGCCTTCACCGTGGACGGCCCGCGCGGGCCGATTTACGAAGCGAAGCCCGGCGCGTTGCTGCTGGCCAAGAAGACCGGCGCGGCGATCCTGCCTTTCTCGATCTCGCTCGACCGTTGCTGGCGGCTGCCGAGTTGGGATCGGATCGAGATTCCCAAACCCTTCGCGAAGGCTCACGTCGTCATCGGCGAGCGGATCTACGTGAAGGACGCCGACGACGAGGCCGAACAGCGGCGATTCCAACGCGCGCTCGACGAACTGCGCGAACGCGGCGACGCGCTCGCCGGAAGCCATTCTTGACAGCCCCGTAGGCCAATCTTAGAATCGCCGTTCGGTCCCATCAGAATGGGACTCATAGGACTCATGGGACATATAGGAAATCATAAAACTGGCAATTCCCATAAGTCCCATAAGTCCCATAAATCCTATGAGTCTAATTCATGACGCTCACGAAAATTCCCGAGGAGAGAACAATTTGTACAGCGAAGAATTGTCAGGAGATATAGCCGCGCCGAGGCCCGTTCCGATGGCGCGCACGATCGCCGCCACGGTGGCGACTTTCATCGTGCCCGGCCTCGGCCATGCGCTTTTGGGCAAGGTGGCGCGCGGCGCGATTATCGGCGGCGTCATCATAGTGATGTTCGCGCTCGGCTTCGCGATGGAAGGCCACCTTTACAAGCCCGACCCGAACGAATGGCTGACCTGGTTCTTCAGCTTTCTGAACGCCGGAATGGGGCTGCCTTATCTGGTTTGCGTCCTGGCCGATTGGGGAGTTCAGATCACTCCTGGACAGGCGGCGAAGGTCACGTTTGAATACGGCAACACATTTCTCTGCGTCGCAGGCGCGTTGAACATGCTGGCGGCGATGGACGCTTACGACATCGGGATCGGGAGGAAGTCATGACGCATTTTACGGCCCTGGTCCTGTTCAGCTTGCTGGTCTCGGTGGCGTTCGCCACCCTCTCTTCCGAGCATCACACCACGCCGGAGAAAGTCAAATACGGCGCGAAAGTTTTCGGCTATTTCGTGGGCGTCGGATTTCTGATTGCGTGGGCGCTCTTTTTTCTACCGATCTGAATATACGAATTTAGGAGTAGGGGGAAACGCGGAACACACGGAAATAACGGAACACGCGGAAATTTTTAGACAGGATTGACAAGATTTTTCAGGATAAAAAAGAAACGAAACCGACTCTTTTCCGACAATCCTGTAAATCCTGTCTAAATTACTTCTGCGTGTTCCGTTATTTCCGTGTGTTCCGCGTTTTCTATGGTTTTGGTCATCTCGTTATCCCGACAAATTGTGAGGTTAGACTATGGAATGGTTAACAATAAAGGTCGCGCTGGCGATAGGCGCGTTGTTGTTGATCGGACTTCTGTTGGTGGTGTGGAAGTTTTTCGCCAAAGTGTTCAAGCATGTCGTGATTATGCTGCTCATCGGCGTGGCTGGCTCCGCGTTCTATTTTTACCGATCGCTCCCGCCGCCCAAGCCGCTTTACGTGGGCAAACATGCTTATATGAAAGAGAACGGAGAATACATCGGCGTCGTCGAAGGGCAGGCGCAAGACAGCCGGCGAGGCGCGGTCTGGATCGTTCGGCCCGTGGGAGGCCATCCGCAGAAATACTCCAAGTCTCGCGTGACGTTGAAAGATAAGATAGAGCTTAAACCGGAGCAGCCTCCGGCGCCGACGACCGAGAGCAAACCGGCCCCGGACAAACCCGAGAGCAAACCGGCCTCGGACAAACCCGAGAGCAAACCGGCCCCGGACAAAGTGGATAAGAAGAAGAAAAATTAGAGATCGGACGGCATGGCGCGTGGCGGTTGTGGCCGGTTTGGCGATTCAGACTGGCGTCGTTTAGACTAGCCTTTTGAACGCTTCAACAGGAGCTTCCGTCGAAGATTTTATGCCGTTGCACGAAACAGACGCCTTCGTTCTGCGCACCTTTACGATCAAGGAAGCCGACAAGGTCTGCGTTTTCTTCACGCGTGAGGCGGGCAAGTTGCGCGGGGTGGCGCATGGCGCGCGCAGGTTGAAGAGCCGGTTCGGCGCGAGTCTGGAGCCTTTCACGGAAGTCTCGCTAGTCTATTTTCAGAAAGAGAACAAGGA
>Ga0190270_10000192_pt1 | contig 27048 bp, 29 predicted proteins | sample Popmic320T_FD_133748 | JGI IMG/M metagenome (GOLD analysis project Ga0190270, IMG submission 133748) | Populus adjacent soil microbial communities from riparian zone of Weber River, Utah, USA - 320 T | ecosystem: Environmental > Terrestrial > Soil > Riparian zone | place: USA: Utah | collected...
ATGTAGTCGGACCGGTCGCCAGCTCGGCGTCGAGGCGGTCCTCGATCGCGCTCAGGCGGCGCTGTTCGAGGCGATGTGCCGCGCCCTCGGCGAAGGCGGCGCCCGTGACATCGGCCAGCGCGGGACCCCGCCACAGGGCCAACGCCTCCCGAAGGATCGACAGCGCGCTGGCCGGGTCGCCCTCCTCCAACGCGCGTCGGCCGTCGCTTGCGAGCGAATCGAAGTGCGCGGCGTCGACCGCATCGGCCGGGACGTCGAGGCGGTAGCCCGCGGGGCCGGATTCGAGTCGGCCGGACGCGGGCAGTGCCCGTCGGAGTCGCGAGACCAACGACTGCAGTGCGTTCAGCTGATCGGCCGGCGGTTCGTCCTCCCAGAGGGCGTCGACGAGCGACTCGACGCTGACGTACCGTCCGGCGTCGAGGGCGAGCCGGATCACCAGGACCCGCAGGCGGGAGCCACGAATCTCGATCGGCTCGCCCGCTTCGGTGATCTCGAGCGGTCCGAGGACATTGATCCGCACGCCGTCAGCCTCTCACGCGCGATAAATCGGTCGACGCTTTCGCGCCCGTGGCGCACGATGACGGGATGAACGTCGATGCCGTACCGGCCGGTTATGCGGTTCGGTCGCCCGAACCGACCGATGCCGAGGTCATCCTCGATCTGGTGAGCGCCTACAACAGCGCCATCGTCGGCTATGCGGACTTCACCCTCGATGACGTACGAGACGATCTTGCCGAGCCCGGGTTCGATCTGACGCGAGACGCTTGGCTCGCCTTCGACTCCGACCGACGGTTGGTGGGCTACGGATGGGCCTGCGCCGACGGCGACAGCGACCAGGTCGACGTCGATGTGATGGCCACCGACGCGACGATGACCGAGTGGCTGCTCGACCGTTCGACCGAGCGGGCGCGTGAGATGGGTCGTGAACGCGGCCATGCCAAGGTCACGCTCCACAAGGGCATCTACCGCGACGACGTCGGGATACGGTCGCCGCTCGAGACGCGCGGATTCGCGCCGGTGACGTCGTTCCACCGGATGCGCATCGACTTCGACGGGCCGGTCGAACTGCCCCAGATGCCGGCCGGACTCACATTGCGCGACGCCGTCGACGATGCGACGCGGCGGGATGCGCACGCCGTGCAGACCGCGGCATTCAGCGAGCACTTCGGGTACGTGGCCAAGTCGTACTCCGAATGGTTCGAACTCATGCAAGCCAAGTCGACGTTCGCATGGTCGCAGATGTGGGTCGGCGACCTCGACGGTCGGCCGGTGGCCATGTGTGGGCGGACCGACCAGTTCATCGAGGACGACGACTGCGGCTACGTCCAAACGCTTGGAGTGCTCGACGAGGCACGCGGGCGTGGCATCGCGACGTACCTGCTGCGGCGGGCGTTCGCGGTGGACGCCGCGGCCGGCCGAACCGGCACGATCCTGCACGTCGACGCCAACAACACCACGCCGGCGCTCAGCCTCTACGAGTCGGTCGGCATGCGTCCGGTGCTCGTCGTCGACATCTGGGATCGGATCCTGGCCGTCGACTAGCCGGCGCGTCCCGACGAACTGTTGGCGCAAATCCGCGCCAACACTCAGCGGGCAGCTGCAGTTTTGCGCCAACACTTCGTACGTCGGAGGTTCGCTACGCGTCGGGGTCGGCTCGGCGGAGCGCCCAGGGTTCGAGACTGCGATAGCCGCGTACGGTGACGCGCCGGAGCTTGCGGAGCCGGTACGCCACATCGTCCTCGAGTGCGGTCGCCAGGGCCCGGTCGACGACGACCGCACCGGGCCGAGCCACCGAGGTCAGCCGGGCCGCGACGTTGACGACCGGGCCGTAGACGTCGCCGAGCTGCCGGAGCACCGGGCCGTACGCAAGCCCCACCCGTACCGTCGGGAAGTCCTCGTCGACCTCCTCGCGACTGGCGAGCTCCAACGCCAAGGCGGCACCCTGCTCCGGCGTATCCGCGACGAACAGCACCTCGTCGCCAATCGTCTTGATCACCCGCCCCCGCCGCTCGGCGACGATCGCCGCTGCCGTGCCTTCGAAGTGGTCGACGAACGCGGCGAGGTCGGCGTCCTCGATGGTCCGACTGAGCCGGGTGAAGCTCACGATGTCCGCGAATCCGACGACCAGTGTCGTCGACTGCGAATCGGCCTCCGGCGCTGCGAGCATTCGGCCTGCGGCCGCGACGAGATGGCGGCGCCACACGTACGATTGCAGCTTCTCCATCGCGGGCAGCAGCGCCTCGACGGCCTGGATCAACTGCGGTTGCGCCTCGAGCGGCTCGTCCGGGTCGGCGACGACCTCGCGCACGACAGTCGTCTGCCACTCGGCGAGCCGGGCCAGCGGCTGCCCGAGCGACCGGGCCATGGACGCCTCGGCCTTGGAGTCGATCACCCCGGCGCTGACGAGGGCGCCCATCAGTCCGAGCGCCTCGACGTCATCGTCGGTGAACACCACGTCGTCGTCGGCCGTACTCGCGAACCCGAGCGCCCGCCATAGTCGCTGGGCACGGTCGACGTCGACGCCGGCCCGCTCGGCGACTTCGCGTCGCGTGTAGCGAAGCTCGCCGCCCAGGAGAGTCTCCTCGACCTCGCGGAGCAGGTCCGTCTGGTCGTCCACGGGCCGGCCTACGACGCCGCGGAGTCGCCGGTGCGCGCGGTAACCGCGGCGTCGACGGCATCGCGGAATGTCGGGATCCGCGCGTACAGGTCGTCGAATGTTTCCTTCGTGAACGACAGCAGAGTCAGCGGGGTCTGGGCCGTGACGGCGGCGGTGCGTAGCCGGTGATTGCGCAGGGCGACCTCGCCCACCAGGTCGCCAGGTCCGAGTTCGGCGATCTGCTGACCGCCGACGAGGACGGACGCTCGGCCGTCGAGCAGCAGGTAGGCCCGGTCGCCGGGAGTGTTTTCCCAGATGAACGACCAGCGTTCGGGCACCGTCACTTCTTGGCCGGCTCTGCAGACCTCCCGCATGTTTCGCTCGGCGAGGTCGGCGAAGTGCCGGCAGTTCTTGAGCGGCCTAGCCCTTTGCAGGATTCCCATGAGTACGTCTCCGAGTCCGGATCGAGGCTGGGTCCGCGCCGTCCGCCGCTGAGGATACGCGGTCGGTCACTCCCGATGGACCGGAAGTGCTCCGAAGCTCTGGACGACCGGCATCAGCTCGATCGTGTTGACATTGACGTGGGCGGGCTGCGATGCGGCCCAGATCACCGCTTCGGCGACGTCGTCGGGCGTCATCGGTTCGGTGCCCGCGTACATCGCGTCAGCGGCCGCCTGGTCACCGCCGAAGCGTACGGTCGAAAACTCGGTGCCGCCGACCAGACCGGGCTCAATGCACGTCACGCGCACGCCGCTGCCGTGCAGGTCGGCGCGCAGGTTGAGGCTGAACTGATGGACGAACGCCTTCGTCGCGCCGTAGATGTTGCCGCCTGGATAGGGGTACGTCGCGGCGATCGAACCCAGGTTGATCACATGACCTCGACCGCGCTCGACCATGCCGGGCAGGATCGCTCGGGTGCAGTAGGCGACGCCCTTGCAGTTGGTGTCGATCATCTGGTCCCAGCCGTCGAGTTCGGCGGCCTGGGCCGGGTCGAGGCCGAGCGCTAGGCCGGCGTTGTTGACGAGGACGTCGACCGCGGCGTACTCCGGCGGCAGCGCCTTGACGGCGTCGTCGATCGCGGCCCGATCCCGTACGTCGAGCTCGATTGGAAGGATCCGATCATCGAAGTCGGCCGCCAGGTCATCGAGCCGATCGCGCCGCCGCGCCGATGCGACGACGCGTGCGCCGTCGGATGCGAAGCGTCTGGCGATCGCGGCTCCGAATCCGGCGCTGGCCCCGGTCACGAAAACGGTCTGCTGCGAAGTCGTCATGGGCGTCAGCGTTGCACAGCGTCGTGCCGGCCGAGGCTGGGATCCGGACCTCAGGAATCCTTCGCGTCCGGTCCGTCGGCGAGTAGCAGGTAGAGCGACCGTCGCGCGTCGGCGAGGATGTCGGCTGCTGCGGCTCGTTGTTCGTCGGTGCCGGTGCGCGCGACCTGGTGGACGGCGCCGTGCACCTGATGGAGTGGAGTCCGGAGGTCGGTGCCCGGTGCCGCCGCGTCATAGCCGGCAAACGGATCGGCCATCTTTTCGCGCCGGGTGTCGACGTATTCGCGACCGGCTTCGGTCAGAGTGACCAGCTTGCGGCCGGCGTCGGCGGTCACGACGACGAGACCCTCGTCCTCGAGCTGATTGATCGTCGGATAGATCGCGCCGGGACTGGGCGCCCATCGGCCTCCGCTGCGGTCGGCGATCGCCTGCATCAGTTGATAACCGTGCATCGGCTCCTCGTCGAGCAGCAACAGGACGGCGACGCGGACGTCGCCGCGTGCGGCTCGGCTGCGCCCGCCGCGTCTGTGATGGCGCGACCGGTGGCCCCGGTTGGACTCAGCGCCGGATTCTTTGGGTGTGTGGTGGCGGCGAGACCTTCCGCCGCGTTGGTTGGTGTTTCGCATGTTCCCCTTCCGGTTAATGACAGTAACGATATATCGCGATCGCTCAAGATGCAATCGGGAGCATGGGCTCCTATGATCCACGGTGTGTTGACTGAGCGAGAGGTGACGCTCGTCGAGCGAGCGAACGATGTCGTCGCTGGCGTCGAGCCCGATGACAATCACAGGGTCGCGGCCGCCGCATACGACTCGGACGGGCGCGTGTTCGCCGGCGTCAACGTCTACCACTTCAGCGGCGGTCCCTGCGCCGAGCCGGTGGCGATGGGCTCCGCCGTGGCATCGCGGGCGCGACTGCCGTTGACGACGATGGTTGCCGTCAACCTGCGCGACGGTGTCATCTCGCCGTGCGGTCGGTGTCGTCAGATGTTGTTCGACTACTACCCCGACATCCGGGTGATCGTGCGTGGCAAGGCGGGGTTGGAGGCCGTACCGGTGGCTGAGCTGCTGCCGTACGCGTTCGACCCCCAAACCCTCGGACACCAGGCGCTGTACTTCTACGACGGCTATCTCGACGCGGTTCGTGGCGGCACCAAGCGCACCACGATCCGCCGGCACGATCCCGTCACGCCTGGAGGCGTTCGGCTCATCTTCGACCACGACGACAGCCCGTCGACGATCGTCGATGCGGTCGTGACCCACGTCGAGTCGAAGTCCGTCGCTGCGCTCGATGACGACGATGCGGCGCGCGACGGCTTCGCCGACCGAGGCGAGCTGCTGTCGGCGTTGCGGTCGCACTATCCGGGCATCGATGAGTCGGCCGAGGTTGACGTGGTTCACTTCCAGCTGGCCGACCCAGGATCGACATGACCTCCCGGCGCGAAGCGAGCGACCGAGCGGCCATCAGTCGACGGTTCCTCGCCGTCGACACCGCCAACATCAGCGACGTTCTCGAGGAGCTCGGTCGGCGGGACCAGGGGTTGTCATCTGAGTTCCGACCGGTCTCGGGCGATCGGCTCGCCGGCTGGGCGTACCCGATCCGGGGTGAGATGGCGACCTACGAAGGCTCCGGCGATCCGACGAAGATGACGGCGTGCCAGGGCATCGGGCCCGACGAGATCTCGGTCTGGAGCGGCGGCGGTCAGGGCGTCTGTTACTTCGGCGAACTGATCGCCGTCGGCATGATGCAGCGTGGTTCGACCGGTGCGCTGGTCGACGGCGGCGTACGCGACACCCGCGTGCTGCGCGAGCACGGCTTTCCGGTGTTCGCCACGTACGTCACCCCGGTGCAGTCGATCGGGCGCTGGCGCGTGACCGACTATCGGGTGGCCGTCGACCTGGCGGGTGCGACTGCCGAGCGGGTCTCGGTCGCGCCCGGCGACTTCGTGGCCGCCGACTCCGACGGCGCGATCGTGGTGCCCGCGGAGCTCGTCGACGAGGTCCTGACCCGGGTCGAGGCCGTCACCGCGGTCGAGACGGAGGTGCGTGCCGCTCTGCGGGCGGGCCTGACCCTGTCGGAGGCGCTCGACCGTTTCGGGCACGTGTGACGGCGATTGAGCGAGGCCAGGCTGAACTGCGCCGGCTAGCTCGCCACCGGCGCGCTCGCAACCGGCTCGCTCGAGCGGGTGGTGTCGCGCTGGACACTTCCCCATCGGCGAAACGCCAGCTGGACCTCGGAAAACCAGTCGGCGTTGCAGTTCGGCCAGATATGCCCAGGCGCCCCGGTCTGCGGGTTGATCACGAGTGCCGTCAGAGCCGGCATGCGTTCGGCCGCGCACTGCTCCGCGAGTAGCGCCAGGACCTCGGGGAGAACGCGCCGGAACTCGACGTCATCGACGCCGATCGCAGCCCCCAGCTCCCTCACCGTCAGCGTGGCGCGCCGCTGTGCCGCCACGATCAAGGCAACCCGTACAAGACGGGTCAATTCGGCGGTCTCCGAGAACATCAGAGTCATCTGCGGGCTCCTCCCCATGCCCAAGACATCGCCCGCTGCGTTGAGACCGTTACACGATCCGCCACTGATCAGGACTTAGGTCCCGAGTCGACGTACGGTCGCGAGGCGCCGAACTCCAACGTAGGCGATCTCCTACCAGCGGATGACGATACGGACCTAGCTCGGATGTTATCTGGGAGTGAGCCATTTCTAACTGGCCGTTGGTGGGCTGGGGGAGGTGCACTGCCGTGCACACAAACCTTCTTCGTGCGACTCGGGTGAGATCCGCATTCGTCGTCATAACCGTGATGTCGCTGGGCGTGATCGCGCTCGGCCCGATGGCCCCGGCGTCCGGCGCTCTGCCGGACATCGACGAGCCTGAGCTCGCGCTGAACCACATCCTTCGCACCAATCCCTTCGCAGGGTCGAGCGTGTCCGCCAAGGACAACGAGGGTTCGGCGTACGTGGCTCGGGACAACTCGCTCTGGATGGGCGACGACGACGGTCGCGCCATCTACGAGGTCAATCCGTCCACCGGTCAGCTCAAGCGGTCCATTACGCGTGCCGCGCTCGAGGCGACCCCGCGATTCGGTGGCGGCCCCGTCGCCGGCAGCAATCGCGACCGGGATATCGAGAGCCTCGCCTATGACTCAGCAACGGACACGCTCTACGTCTTCTCCGGAAGCTGCTGCAGCTCGACGGTGCTGTCGACCGTCTTTCGGTTCACCCGCCAGGGCGGCACGCTGCAGTTTGTGTTCGACATCGTCGGTGCGCCCAGCGAGCCGACCGCACCCACGGCGGCGTTCACGGCGTCGACGACCAGCGGCACCGCCCCGTTGACCGTGAGCTTCACCGACACGTCGACGGGCAATCCGACCAGCTGGCAGTGGAACTTTGGCGACGGACAGAGCTCGACGGCGCGAAACCCGTCCCATGTGTTCGCCAATACTGGCGGCTATACCGTCACGCTTACCGCGTCCAACGCCAACGGCAGCAGCTCGGCGAGCAGACAGATCACCGTGTCCGACGTGCCGCCTCCGCCGCCGCCTGGTGACAACCTGATCGGCAACGCCGGCTTCGAGCAAAACACGGCCGGGTGGGACACCGGTGGGTACGCCGCCGTGACCCTGGCCCGGGTGGCCGGTGGGCATTCGGGCGCGTCTGCGGCCAAGATCACCAACACCGGTACGACCACCGTCACCAGTACGCTCAACGACGCTCCGAACTGGGTCCAGACCACGAGCGCCGGCACGTACACCGGGAGCATCTGGGTGCGCGCCGACACTGCCGGGGCGAAGCTTTACCTTCGGGTTCGAGAGTTCCGGGGGAGTACGAAGCTCGGCGAGCAGTTGGCCGGGGTCGTGCTCTCGACGCAGTGGCAGAAGGTGTCCGCGTCCCTCGCGTCGGTCTCGCCCGGCACGTCCACGATCGACTTCAGCGCCGCGGTTTACAGCTCGGCGCGGGCGTCGGTCTACTACGCCGACGACGCCTCGCTGACGCGCAACTGAGCGCATCGTGGCCAACGACAGGTCGTCAGCCATGGGTCCAGATCCTCGACTAGTGCCTTTCGGCCCGTGATGTGGGCTCGCCGGGGGCGCATCATGGCGTCCATTCGTTAAAACGGGAGGACCGATGCGATGACCAGTACCACGAGCGGTGAGAGGGGGAGGTTTGGGCTGCCGTCGCTGTATTTGGCCCATATTCAGACTGGCCGGGCGGACGTCTTCCGCAACGACAACACGCGCGTCGACGGCTTTGCGATTCCGCATGGATCGAACCTGCGGCGTGTTCTGGTCGAGCACGGTTGGCGTCCGGCCGGTCGCGGCGCAGGTGACGGAGCCTGGGGTGCCATCGTCGTCGAGCCGCTGCCACGGCACTGAATGAGGCGGTCAAGGGTCATCAGAGGAGGAGGCATGCGGATGCCTACTTCTGGAAGCGTCGCCGCACGCGGTCGCGCCGCCTGGCGCCTGCCGCTGGCGATAGCCGTGGCCACGGGGTTCGTCGTGGCATGCTCGGATTCCTCGTCCCTGCCCGCGTCCGCGCCCGCGTCCACACCCGCGGCCTGGACGAGCACGCCCCGAGCGTTTCCTGGCGCGGAAGGCTTCGGGACCGACACCCCCGGCGGCCGCGGCGGAAAGATCTGCCAGGTGACCAACCTCGACGACTCCGGTCCCGGATCCCTTCGCGACTGCGTCGACATCGATGGGCCTCGCACCGTGATCTTCCGGATCGGCGGCACTATTACGTTGAACAGCCGACTCCTGGTCGATGAGCCGTACCTGACGATCGCCGGCCAAACGGCCCCCGGTGGCGGGATCACCTTGCGTACCGCGCCCCCCTACGGCAAGCAGGTGATGCTGATCACCACGCACGACGTGGTGATCCGCTACCTGCGATTCCGGCCGGGACTATCGGAGGATCCCACCGAGAGCCGCGATTCTCTGACGATCTACAAGCCCGGCGCCGAGGACGTCGTGATCGATCATTCGTCGCTGTCGTGGGGATCCGACGAGGTGGTGAATACCTACGACGACTCCAACCGGATCACGGTGTCCTGGTCGATCATCTCCGAGGGTCTCGACGACGAGGAGCACTCCAAGGGGATCCTGTCGGGTGGGGAGGACGCGCACGACGTGACGCTGCACCACAACCTGATCGCCTCTCACGTCGACCGATGCCCGCAAATCTCCGGACTCTCCGTGGCCGACGTTCGCAACAACGTCATCTACAACTGCGGCGAAGGATCCGGAGAAGGCATCACCCTCGTCTCCAGCAGCAAGGGTCATGCCGAGGTGAATTGGGTCGACAACTACTACAAGCCCGGCCCGATGACGCCGACGGATCGTCCGGAGTTCGCCGTGTACGAGGGCGATACCGGCAAGTCGCAGGAGTGGTACGGCGAGGGGAACCGGCGGTGGACTCCCGAGGGAGACGCGGACGCACGGGTGGCGTCCGACTTCGACTGGGGGCGGGTGTCGGATCCGTTTCCCGCTCCGCCGGTGACGACGACCGATGCTGCCCAGGCTTACGACGACGTGCTGGCCGGCGCAGGGGCGTCGCATTGCCGAGACGCCGTCGACCGTCGGGTCGTGGCTGACGTCCGCAACGGCACCGGTCAGCTGATCGACGACCCGGCCGACGTCGGCGGTTATCCACTCATTGCCGCGGGTACTCCGCCGGTCGACAGCGACGGCGACGGGATGCCCGACGGGTTCGAGGCCGCTCACGGCACCAAGCCCGACGTCCTGGACTCGAATGCCGACTCCAACGGGAACGGCTATACGAACATCGAGGAATGGTTCAACAGTCTCGCGTCGCCGGGGTGCGGCTCATCCGACGACGAAAGCGGCGGCCACCGGCCCGACGGTCACACCGAGTCGCCGAACGAGGCGCAACCGACCGGCTCGCCCACGCCTAATTCGGGCCGTCGACATTGACCGTCGGGACGCCCGTGCCGGCCCGGGCGATGATCGCCGTGGCCGGACCGTCGGTGGGGTTGGACTCGCGGTGGACCACTCCCGCCGGCACGTGGACGAAGTCGCCCGGTCCGGCGTCGACGACCGATCGTCCGCCAGGCCCGAACTCGAGTCGCATCGCCCCGGAAACGATGTAGAGGCTGGTCTCGTGATCACCGTGGTGATGCCAGCCGGACGTCGATCCGGCGTCGGTGTGGACGAGGCCCGACCAGAGCCCGGGTGCGTCGAACGCGCGTCGTCGATGCATTCCGGGCGTCGGGTCGGCGTCGGTCAAGGCGTCGTTGGTGATGACCCGGATGGGTTCGGCCATGCCCCGAGTGTCACACGGCGGCTCGTCTAAGGACTTTTGGCCCGTGATGCGGACCCGTCGGGGGCGCATGATTGCCCTCACGCAATAGGCGGTCCCGCCGGGTGCGCTAACACCCGACGGGGCCTAGGAACCAGACCTGACGGGAGGCCCGACTCCATGACTGGGACAACGACTGGCACGCGCGGAAGATACGGTCCGGGTTCGCTGTATTTGGCCCATATTCGGACCGGCCGGGCGGAGGTCTTCCGCAATGACAGTACGTGCGTCGACGGCTTCGAGATTCCGTACGGCTCGAACTTGCGGCGAGTCCTGGTGGAGCACGGCTGGCGCCCCGCGGGCCATGGCGTGAGCGGTGGCGCGTGGGGCGCGATCATGGTCGAGCCGCTCACCCGAAACTGAGCCACGGTCGCTCAGCTCAACGCGGGACCCCGTCAGTCGCCTAGGTCGGGCAGCACCGATCCAGACGCAAGCAACGTCGGGTCGGCGGCGAATGCCTCGGGGTACTTGACGGCGGCGCCGGTGTTGATCGCGACGACCTGCTCAGACCCGGACAGCCAGCCGGACTCCCGAAGCTGCCGAACCGCGGCGAGCGTTGCGGCCCCCTCGGGGCAGAAGAACATGCCGTCGGCGCGTGCGGCCGCGGAGAGCTCGTCGAGAATCTGATCGTCCGTGACCTGGACGGCCGTCCCGTTGCTCTCGCGGACCGCGGACAGCACCAGCGGTGCGCCAAGCGGCGCGGCGACATTGATGCCGAAGGCCACCGTCGACGCCTTCTCCGCGGGCCAGGGCTCGGCCGTGTCCGCTCCGGCATCGAATGCCTTGACGATCGGTGCGCATCCATCAGCTTGAACCGCCACCAACCGCGGCAGCTTGTCCACGAGACCGAGCCGGCCGAGTTCGGTGAACGCCTTGTGGATCCCGATCAGGCCGACCCCGCCGCCGGTCGGATAGACGATCACATCGGGTGCGCGCCAGCCCGACTGCTCGGCGATCTCGAGGCCCATCGTCTTTTTGCCCTCCACCCGGTAGGGCTCGGTGAGGGTGGAGACGACGAACCATCCGCGTTCCCTGGCCTGGGCAGCCAGCGCGCCAGCATCGGCGATCAGCCCGTCCACGAGGTACAGCCGGGCACCCACTGCCGCGCACTCACGTCGCGTCACCTCCGGCGCGTCGGCCGGCATCACCACCAGGGCGTCCATGCCGGCCCGTGCGGCGTACGCAGCCCACGCCGATCCCGCGTTGCCGTTGGTCGGCAGGGCGATCCGGCGTACCCCCAGCTCGCCCGCTCTGGACACCCCGACGGCCGCGCCGCGGGCCTTGAACGATCCGGTCGGCAGCAGCGACTCGTCCTTGACCAACAGGTCGGGGCAGCCGATCTGGGTGCCGTACTCCGGCATGGGGAGCAGCGGGGTCATCCCCTCCCCGAGATAGGCGACCCGACTGGCGTCCCGAACCGGCAGCAGCTCCCGGTATCTCCACAGGTCCGGAGCTCGATCTCTCACGGCGTCTGGCGTGAACGACTTCGCGGTCTGCTCGAGGTCGTAGCCGGCGAGCAGTGGGGACCCGCACGAACACAGATTGTGGAGTACGTCGGCGTCGAACTCGTTGCCGCAAGCCGGGCAGGTCAACCGGTCCAGCGCGCTATGCCACGCGTCGGCGGCATGCATCGGCGTCTCGACCTCCTCGTCACGGGGACGCTGCAGCCGCAACCGTAGCCCGACGACGATTGCCGACTAGGGTCCGGGCTCAGGCCGGTCGTTGCAGGCGGCTGCTGACTGACGGGTCAACGACTACGATCTGGTCGATCCGCCCAAGGCGCTGGTGCTCTCGGGACCGGCTGTCGTCATCGGTGACGAGGAGCGTGGCGAGCTCGTCGACAAGATGAGTGCCATCCAGTACCCGACCGCTCAAGCCGACGGCTCCCACCTGCTCCCCATCTGGCACGAGGGCCGCGTCTCCAGCTTCGACGTGCGACGGTTGCCTGCGGATGACCCTGGCTGCCGACTTCTTCATCGAGCAGGTCAAGGTCGGGCCCAGGCGAAAGGAGGCGCACGTCGCGGCGTTCTCCCGTGAGGCCATCGGTCGGATTTCGCACGTTCGAGCGCCAACGCTTCTGATGATCGGAACTCAGGACATGTGGGCATGCGCCCGGGGAGCCGAGCTCGCCGGTGCCGCGACCAACGGCGTCGAGCTCGTCGAGTACGACATGGCTGGGGAAATGCCCCGGCTAGACCCCGGCCGCTTCGCCACCACTACTGCCACTTTTCTGGAGAAGCTGGTCCCCTGAGTCACTGCCTGCCGATGCCCGACGCAGAAGCCATTCGGTCAGGACGGCGCTCAGAGCGACCGGCTGGTCGAGCTGAATCAGATGATTGGCCCCCTCGACGATCGCCAGCTCCGCGTTGGGGATGGCCTCGGCGAGGCGGTATGCGCGATCAACAGGTATCACGCTCTCCTCGCGCCCCCAGACCACGAGGGTTGGCAGGTCGATCGTGGGATAGAGCGGCTCGATCTCGTCGGTGTAGCGCTCGTTCGCCTCGGCAATCTGACGGTAGAACGCGGGCTGCCCCTCCGGACCCAGCCAGGGTTCGACAAGTCGCTCGAGGTCGTCAGCGCTCAACGGCCGGTGGGCGGCTGCACCGACGTACCCGCGCAACGCACCCTCGTGGACGGTGCCGGGGACAGCGGCTAGCACCTCGGCGTTTTCGTTGACATGACGGAAGTATTCGGAGCCCCATGGCCGGAGCGCGACCACCGAGACCAGGGCGAGGGAGGAGTACGCGGCGCCGTGCAGCAGATGTGCACGCAGCGATACGGCGCCGCCGTAGTCGTGCGCGACCACGTGCGGCCGCTCCAGATCTAGATGCTCGAGTAGGTCCACGAAAACCTCGCCCTGAACGTCCAGCGACACCCGGTGTTCCTGCGACTTCGACGACTCTCCATAGCCGGGCATGTCCCAGGTATAGACGCTGAACCAGCGCGATAACGCTTCCGCGTATGGTCGCCAAAGCCACGACGACCACGGCGTCCCATGGCAGAGGACGAGGGGAGGCCCGCTGCCCACACGATGCCAGCGAACGCGTCGACCCTGCCACTCGAAGTCATGGGAAGTCGGGAGCGTGTCACCAGTCATCGTCGCTGCTTTCGGTAGGCGGGGCAGGCGTACCGGGCACCGGGACCTTCTGCTTGTCCAACTCGGACCTAGTGCCTCTGGCACAGTACGGGCGGTGTGACAGCGTCACATCCGGATGCTAGGAGACCGGCGGATGGCCAGCCAACAGACTGCGACGAAGTACCGATTCGGAACGCTGCTGAGTTGTTGCCTGCTGCTTCTGGTCGCGGTTTCGAGCTGCGGTGACGACAGCGAACCACCGAGCGATTCCGGAGCATCCGACACGAGTCAGACCGTCGAGGACGAGCCGGTCGTCGATTGCCCGGTCGGCAAGCAAGGCAATCTGATCGGATGGTGCGAGCCCTGTCAGGACTACGAGGGATGCTTCACCGAGGCCAAGGAGATGAGGTTCTTCTACAACAGGCTCATTCCACTGATGGATCGATTCTCTACGGCGACGTACAGCGCAATAGGATCTCCCGACAACTGGTATTACATCAGTACGGGAGACAGCGGCCCAGACTGCGGCGGCTTCGACGACTCGTCATATTTCTATTGCTCGGCCGACAACAGTGTTTACGTCGGCGAGCACCAGATGTGGCAGTTCTACGCGGTGATCGGGGACGCCGCACCGGCCGTCGGACTCGCTCATGAGTGGGGACATTTCGTTCAGAGTCAGGTGGGAGTCCTGTCGGTCCCGGCAAGGCGGGCCAACCTCATCAACACGGAGAATCAGGCAGACTGCATTGCTGGTGCCTGGTCCGCCCACATGGTCCGCGAAGGGATTTTCGTGGACGATGATTTCGACGACGTGGCGGCGCTGCTGCCCGCGATTGCCAGTGCCGAGGGTCCAGCGCGTGACCACGGAACCGTAGAAGAACGCGTGGACTCTTGGCTGCTCGGATACGAGCGCGGAATCTTCGGCTGTAACTCGTACTTCCCCGGCATCCCCATCATCTCCAACTGATGTCCGCGGAATCGTCTGGTACTAGACGAAGGGCGTCAGGGTGTGACGACCATGCCCGAGGGCGGCTCTGGCACGGCGCGGGCCATGGGATCGACGTCGCGAATGACCAGATCGAGGTCGTAGTCGTCAGGATGGTCGAAGCGCAGGACGCTTCGGTGCGCGTAGCCGAGCAGTCGCGACACGGAAACATTCGCGTTCTCGGCGAGCGTCCGGACGACGGCGACTGCCTTCGGTCCGGTGCTCATCCGGTAGTAACGCACTGCCATATGACAACGATAGACAAGACAAGGGGCAGCAGCCGTAGGGCCGAACGTCCCTTCGTGGCCGCATAGACGGGACACCTGAGTCTGTCGGGTCTCATGGGGTTGCGGATGTCTACGTCGTTGTCCTCGCGATCCACTCCGGCTACGCGAGGGTCAGGACAACTCACCGCGTACGGGGCGGCCGGGGCGAGCATCGGGCAACAGGTCGCCATCGCGTACAACGAAGGTGCCGTTGACGAGTAGGTGGACCACGCCGTTGGCCGATCGAGTCGGGTCGAGATAGGTCGCGGTATCGGTGACCGTGTGGGGGTCGAGCACCGCGATGTCGGCGTCGGCGCCGATGCCGAGGTGGCCCTTGCGCCGTGCCGTCGGGGCTGCCGCCTCGATGACGCGCGCCGGCAGGTACGAGCAGCGGCGAAACGCCTCGAGCCAGCTCCACGTGGCGGACTCGCGCACCATCATCCGCAGGGTCTTGGTGAACGTGCCGGCCGTACGCGGGTGGGTTTTGCCGCCGGTCGGGAGCGGCCAGTCGTTCGTGTCGCGACTGCCGTCGGGCCAGATGAGCGGCATCGCGTCGCTCGCGACGATGGAGTCGGCAAACTCAAACGGCCTGCGCAGCAAGGCGAGCTGACCCTCGCGTCGCTCGTCAAGGAACTCGACGAAGCACTCGGCCCCCGGGTCGGTGCGGCGAACTTCGCGCAGTCGGTCGGCGTCTGCGATGCGCTCTCCGGTCGCGACGAGGACGAGGTCTGACGGCTGCCTGCCCTTCAGCACGAGCCGCTCTGGATCGAGGAAGTATGCGCCAACTGCGGTGGCACCGGCTCCGTAGGGATAGGCCTCGACAGTGACGCGGGCGCCGTTGGTCTGGGCCTTGTCGATCAGATCGAGAACGCGGTCAACATGCTGGCCCGACGAGCTGTTGACGTGGCAGTGGTGCATCGCAGCGCCCGTCTCGGCGGCGGCGATGGTCAGCTCTTCGGGTCCGTCGATCGGCGTCGTCGGATCGACCTCGGCCAGTTCGCGGACGTGGGTGTAGGCCGGCACTCCCGCTGTGGCGGCCAGCCGGGCCAGCGCCAGAAACTCGGCTGGCTCGGTCCGTGGCGCGTAGCCCATCAGCACCCCGATGCCGAGGGCCCCATCGGCGATCTCGGCCTCGAGCGTCATCAGCCACTCGGCCTGCTCGCGAGGCGACGACGAGCGCTGCCACTCGGGATTGCTGACGAGCTTCAGCGTGGTGAGCAGGCTCGCGTCCGGCTCGAGGCCAAGCAAGGCCTGCCCCCGCGCGCTCGCCCACGAGGCCGAGAAGCCGTAGTTCAACGGCCGACCGGCTTGTGCCGCCTCGTCGTAAGCACGGGCGATCGGCGTCAGACCGGCCTCGAGCTCCAGCGCGGTCGTCACACCGTCCAACGCCTGCAGCCATTGCCCCGCGACCGAGTGGACGTGGCTGTGTAGGTCGACGAATCCGGGACCGACGACGAGGCCGGACACGTCCACGACCGACGCCTCTGGGGCTGCGATGTCGGGACCGACGGACGTGATCACGCCGCCGTCCACGAGGATGTCGGCGACGGCTTCCGACCTCGTACTCGGATCGCAGACTAGACCGCCACGCAAGAGTACGGTCTTGGCCATGCGCACTCCCTCGCCATTGGGGCAGGTCTGATCCTGCGGCAGCTTCGAATCTAGTGCGTACGTGAAGCGAACCGGTGGACCTTGACCTGGACGGCTAGACGGGATGCACGGCGAGCCGAGTGAACAGCTTGGTCCAGCGTTCGATGATGTTGGGCATCGCGTAGTCGGCTGCGTCCGCGCGCGACGCCGCTCCCATGTGTTGGCGTAGACGCTGCGAGTCCATCAGTTGCTCCAGCGCGGCGGTGAATGCTGGCCGGTCGCCGTTGGAAACCAGCCGACCGTTCACGCCGTCGCGGACGATCTCCGCCGGCCCGCGGGGACAGTCGTATGCCACCATCGGCAAGCCCACGCTCATCGCTTCCAGCAACACCATCGGGAAGCCTTCGAACTTCGAGCTCAAAGCGTAGATCGAGCTCTGCGCGAGAGCCGTCGAGATGTCTCGGCTGTAGCCCCGCAGCGTCACGTTCGAGCCGACCCCGAGGTCGTCGATCAGCTTCTTGAGCGCCGGCTTCGTGGAGCCGGCTCCGTAGATGTCGAGGCGCCAGTCCGGCCGGGAGGCAGCGAGTGGCGCGTAGGCCTTGATCAGTCGGTCGAACGCCTTCTGTGGCTCGAGCCGCCCCGCGGCGACGACGACCTTGTTGACCAGCGGCGGCGGATGTTTCGCAGCCGGCCACGACAAGGCGTTGGGAATCGCGCTGATCTCGGTCTTGGCGTCGCCCATCATGGCGCGATAGTCGCCCTCGTCAGCACGAGTTAATGGCACGAAGACGTCGAGAGCCTCGATCGTCGTACGCACGAACTCGCGCTGCTCGGCTGTACGGGTCCGGGTCGGGAAGTTCAGGTGGTCCTGGCCGACCTTGACGGCTCCTGGGGGAGCAAACCGGCCGGCGAAGCGGTTCAGCGCGGGAGTTGTTCCGATCACGACGTCGGCGTTCGACTGCCGCAGTGTCTCGATCAACGGCCCGTCGCTGGACGCCCAATGTCGGCGATCGAGCGGCGCGATGGCCGACGGCTGCTGGCGAGCGAAGATGATTTCTCTCGAGACCGGATTGCCGTGTTCGTCGACTCCGCCCTGTTCGAGATTGCGTCGCTGACCGTCCGGACCGTACGGGCGAAGGTCCATGACGTGCTGCACGTCGATGCGCGGGTCGATCTCAAAGACGGTCTCGTTGCGCCCGCGCAACAGCCCGACGATCTGGATGTCGAAACTCTCGACAAGGTGGTTGGCCAGGTTGATGACCGTGCGTGGCACGCCGTCATGTCCGTCGGCCCGCGGCAACATGATGCACAACCTCGGCCGACGACTGGTCAAGCGATGGTCTACGTCCCAAGCATCTCGACCGGCTTGGCCGATGTCGGTATGCATCAGTGCCGTCATGGTCACTCCGTCGCTCTGGGCCGGCGTCGACCCTTGTGGTGCTGACGTATCCACCCTCGAAGGTGGCCATGAAGCGGCAGTGAGCCGACTGTGAGACCGGTCTTAGACGCGGCTCACTCGCTCTGTCAGCCGGTGCTGATCTCGTCGAGAACGGCGGTGAGCGGTTGCGGCACGCGATCGAGGTCGAGTGCGTCGACGAGCAGGCCGGCGTACCTGATCTTGCGGCCGCTGGTCGTGCCCATGAAGCGGCGCAGGACCGCCGGCTCGGGTCGGCCACGATGGAAGGGCTGACGGGTGAGGGTCTCCCACGCGGCTCGGTCGCCGCTTGCCTCGATGATCTCCAACACCGCTGGGACGCCGTGGGCGCGGATGAGTTCGTCTTCGAGATCCTCGACGCACGCGTAGAACGGCCGCAAACCTCGAAACCGCGCGAGGGTCTTTTGTACGTAGGCGCGCTCCGCGGCGTCGTAGAGACCGGTGACTGGGACCCCCGAGGCGACGTAGCGTCGCAGGAAGCTGCCGAGATTGGTCACGCCACCGAGCTGGACGAGTTGCACACCCGAAGCAGCCAGGTCGGTGCCTCGGAGTCGGGCGAGCCTCTCGAGCGCGCGCTGGTCGCTCGGACCCTCCACCAAGATCGCTGCGGTCACGTCTGAGCAAGCAACCATGAGGGGCCGACAGAGGAGCCGCCGGCGGCTGCGACTCGCTCCCGCAACATCCGATCGGCGGTGACGACTACCACGTCGCTCGCGTCCTTGCTCCGCGTGCGGACCTGCTCCACGATCGTGTCGTCGCCGGAGCCGGTGGCGTGCACGGTGTGGATCGCACCGTCCTCACCAGCCGGCTGGCCGCGCTTGGCCTTTCCTTCGAGGACGAGGACGACGACGTCGTAGCCCAAGTCGGTCGCGGCGATCGCGCGGTGGAGCCGCTGCGCCGCACCTGCGCGGTCACGCCACCAGCCGTCGGGACGGCTACCGACCACGTTCGCGCCGTCAACGATGAGAACGCGCACGCCACAAGCCTAGGCGAGCCGTCAGACCCTCCTGGGTGCTTCTATGCCCAGAGCCGCCGTATGACACAGATGGCGTTCGCGTGGGCAGTTGTGCCTGTCCAATCAGGACCAACGACCGAGGTCACCGCGCAGCCTGCGCCCTATTGTGGGCGCCACATCGATGAGCAAGCCAGGCGACCTTTTGTGCAAGCCATCGGCCGACCTCCCGGGATCGTCAAGAGTGGCAATTGAGACGTTCACTGGAGGAGCTATGACTGTCCCTGTCCCCGGCGCTGAGGTTACGTATGCCTACGGGGTTCGCAATCGCGAATACGAGGCGGGCTACCACACGGGCGAGGACTACGCGTGTGATGTCGGCAGCCGCGTGGTCGCCACAACCGCCGGCCAGGTTGTCGAAATCTCGGAATCCGGAGGGTCGTGGGGCAGCGACTACGGAAAAATCATCGTGATTCAAAGCGCCGGTCCCGGGCCGACTTGCCGACACGGCTACTGCCACCTGTCCCACATCGGGGTGCAAGAGGGCGAGCATGTGCGGGCGGGAGAACGAATCGGCCGGTCCGGTCAAAGCGGCAACGCCCACGGGGCGCACTTGCATTATGAGGAGCGGACGGATCCGTTCCGCTACAACAATCAGGATCGTGAACCGACGTTCTCGCATGACGGTCATGACCCGCACGACTCGCCGTGGTCGGAGGGGGACATCTACATGTCGAAGTTGCACTTCGGGCAACAGGACTCCGACTCCGTCAAGCGATTGCAGTACAGGCTTCGCCATCACCAAACCGCGGAGGCGGCCAGCAAGCATCTGCCGATCACCGGAAACTGGGGGACCCAAACCAAGGACGGGGTGCGCAAGTGGCAGCGGCACCTAGCCGACGAGGGACGCAACGACGGCATGGCGTTGCCCCCATTCCAGGCGCGCCGGCTGTTCGGGGATCAATACACCGTCCAGGAGTGAGCTGCCGACCGGCACGAGCCGGCGAGCTAGGGTCACGAGCGTGGCCACCAGTTCCTCCATCGGATTCGCGGCGGCGATTGGCGGCCTCGCGGGAGCGTCGCTCGCCGCGCACCGTGGGGCCAGGTCGGCGGCCGGCGCGGCGTTGGTCGGTGCGGTCGGCCTGGGTACGTCGGAGGCGGTGGCTCGGGCCCGCCAGAAAGAGGGCGAGATCCCGGCGTTGTGGCAGCGCATCGCGGTGAGCACCGCGTTGGCGGCGCCGCTCGGGTGGGCTTCGGAGAAGGTGATCGGTGCGGGTCCGGTCTCGGTCGGCACGGCCACCGGCGCCGTCGTCGGGGCGATGGGCTTGCGGCCGCAGAAGGTGGCGATGGGCCCGGTCGTGGGTGCCGCCGTCGGGCAGGCGTTGTCCCTCGGGCCAGCTCCGGCAGCCGTGGTGGCGAGCACCACCGTCTTGGCCTACCGCAGTCTTTCTGCCCTGCTGTTCCGTGACGCACAGGTCAGCCTGCTCGCCGATCGGGTCAGCGCAGCCGACCTGCCGTTCGTGGTGCCCAGGCCGGCGCGGTCGAGGTACGTCGGCACTGCCTATGTCCGGGAGCTCGCCGAGGAGCTCGGAGCCAACTACGTTGCCGACGCCCAGGAGACCGGGATCGTGGCCTCCCTCGACGCGCTGGCCGGACCGGCGCTCGACCCGGAGCAGGTTGATCCGCTCGTGCGGGAATTCTACGAGCACACAACCCGGTTCGCTCTCGACATCGTCCCGCGGTGGCGGCTGTGGGTGCGGCCCGGCTACCTGATGTATCGAACGTTGGTCGCGCGTCCCCTGGGACAGGCCAGCATCCCCATGAATCAGCGCGAGGCCCAGCGTGGGATCCGCAGCCGCATCGACACGGTCACCGGTGTCGACGGCGTGGTGTCGGTGCGCGGCTGGATCCGGTCGTTTGCCGACGACGATGAGCCGATCATGGTCGGCATCTACACTACGTACACGCTCGGGGGCCGCGGCTACGTCAGCGTCGGGTTTCCGGTTCCGGAGGGCAGCTTCACCGCCACGCTGCTACCCCGGTCCCGGCCCGACCATGGCCTGACGCTGACCAGTCGCACCGATGACGGCCAGGCCGGGCACTACCTCTCCTACGTCGACCCGGCGGCGGACGAGCTCACTGCTCTGGCCGTGCACGGTTTCGAGGAGCAGCTCGACGTCTTCGTCGAGGACGGCGTACTGCGCGCCGAGCACGCGTTCTGGGTCTTCGGCCTCCCGTTCCTGACCCTGCACTACCGGATCGAGCGCAAGCCCACCGGCTGATCCCGCGCTCGTCCTGTCCGGCTGTAGTGTCGGCCCACATGACAGCAGAGTCGCCGGCGCAGACCGTGCAACGCTTGTTCCCACTGCTCGCCGAGGGCAAGACCGCGGACGCGGCGGCGCTGTTCGCCGATTCGGTGTCGTTCTCGATCCCGCACCCTCCGGGCATTCCGTGGGTGCCGGAGGTCGCATCGGCGGAGGACATGGGGACGTTCTTCGAGCTGCTACGGACCCACGTACAGCCCAAGGAGTTCGATCTCCGTCAGGTCATCGCCGAGGGCGACGACGTGGTGTTCATCGGGCGCATGGTCTCCGAGGTCAAGAAGACGGGCCGGGACATCGACACCGCGTTCGCCCTCCACACGACGGTCCGGGACGGGCGGATCACCCGCTACCACCTCTACGAGGACAGCTACGCCGTCGCCAAGGCCTACTACGGCGACTGACAAGGAGAAGTGCAACGGCAGGAACACGTCGTTGTTACGCTGCCGGCGTGAGCTCGGAGCTGCGGCAGCTCTGCGCGGTCCTCGACGGTCTGCGGGCTGGTGTCCTGAAGAAGGTTGCCGGGCTGAGCGATGCCGACGCCCGGCGCAGCACGGTGGACTCCGGGACGAATCTCGCCGGGCTGCTCCAGCACCTCACCTACGTCGAGTCGCTGTGGTTCGAGGAAGTCGTCGCGGGCGGCAAGGCGAGCGGGATCCGGTCGATGCAGGTCGATCCATCACTCTCCTTGCGAACGCTGCGGGCCGGCTACAAGGCTGCCTGCGCGCACAGCAACCGGATTGTTGAGGCGATCGGTGATCCGGACGCGCCGGTGACGCGCAACCGCAAGACCCACGACCTGCGGTGGGTGCTGCTCTCGGTCATCGGGGAGACCTCTCGGCATGCCGGGCACGCCGACATCATCCGCGAACAGATCGACGGACAGACCGGGCGGTGACGCCGTACTACCGAAGATCGCACTCGGCCAGCAGCGGGCGATCCTGCGCGGCGGCTAGGTCAGACCTCCGGGACGCTGTCCAGCAGCCCGACCAACTCGGCTCGGGACAGATCGGTGGTGTCCATCTCGCCGACCTCGTCGACAATGGTCAACGCGCGTTGCCAGGTGGCCCTGGCCTCGTCGGGTCGGTTCGTGTCGCGTTCGACCCTACCCAGGCTGGTGAGGACGACGGCCTCCGGCCAGGGACGTCCAAGCGCACGAAACGTGTCGAGTGCGCTGATCAGGCATTCCTCGGCATCGCCATAGCGATCTTGGGCGGCGCGCGCCATACCCAACGACAGCTGCGCGATGGCTTCGCGTACGGGCCGGTCGCTTCCACTCAGCCGGCTCAGGGCGTCCGCGGCGGCCTTGACGGCCTCGTCGATCTGCCCCGCTTCGAGGTGCAGCCTCGACAGATTCGTCAACGTCACCGCGATCTCACCGATGTCGTCCTCGCGGCGTACGGCCAGCGCCAGCGCCCGCTCGAGACTGACCCGGGCGTCGTCGAGTCGGCCCGCACCGATATAGGCGATGCCCAGATTGTGGAGAGCCTGGCTCTCGCCACCGGTGTGTTGTTCAACCTGGAACAGCTGCCTGGCGCGCTCGAGAAGACTGATGCACCGCTCGTAATCACCGAGTCGTCCGTGGCTGATGCCGAGCTGGTTCGTGATGAACCCCTCGTCGACGCGCTGATCCACCGCTTCGACTGACTCCTTGGCGATTTCCTGCAGCGCCGCCGCTTCGGCGGGCGGACGATCCGAGACCAGATAGTGGTGCAGCTTGTTGACGAGGCGGTACGCAGCCTGCGGGTGGCCCTCCGCAGCCGCGTATGACACGAGCCGGACCAGGGTGGGCCACTCGGCGTCCAACCAGTCGTGGGCCTGCCGGTGGTCGGCGAAGCTCAACGGGATGACACCGACCTCGGGGTCACCGATGTTCATGAAACGAGGCTCGCCCTCGGTGGTGACGGATTTGGCGTGGGCGGCTGCGGCCGAGTGCACATACCAGCTGAGGAGCCTCCGGATCGCCATCTCCCGGGTCGCCTGGTCGTCAACCTCATGGACGAGCTCGGCGGCGTAGGTCCGCAGCAGGTCGTGCATCGTGTAACGGCCGTGCCGCGAGCGTTGCAGCAGGTTGACGTCGGCCAGCCGGTCCAGCCGCCGGGCCAGCCGGCTTCGGGTCGAGCCGGCGAGCGCGGCGGCGGCTGATGGGCCGATGTCCATACCGAGATGTAGACCCAGCAGCCGGAAGGTTTGCGCCGCTTCGTCGTCCAACGCCTGGTAGGACCACGAGAAGACCGCCCGGACGCTGGTCAGTGGGTCGTCGCCGGAGTCGAGGGCATCCAGCCGGTTGTGCTCGTCGCGGAGCTCGCCGACAAGTTCGGCGACCTTGCTGTTCGGGAACAGGCTGGCACGCTCCACCGCGACCGCAAGGGCGAGGGGCAGCCGATCGGACAGTTCGGCCAGCTCCGTCAGCGACTCCTCGTCATATGCGACCCGCTGCAGGTCGAGTCCGCTGGCGAGGAGGTCTACCGCGTCCTCGAGCGGCAGGGTGTCCACTGCGATGCGTCGCGCTCCCTCGCGCGCTGTCAGGCCGCGCATCTGGCTTCGGCTCGTGACGATCACGAGTGTGCTTCGCCCACCGGGCAGCAGTGGTCGGGCCTGTTCGGCATCGCGAGCGTTGTCGAGCACCATCAGCACCCGACGATCTGCCATGACCGTACGCAGCAGGGCGCCGCAGGCATCGAGGTCGGCGGGCACGTGTTCGCCCGGCACACCGAGACCGTGCAAGAGGGTTTCGAGAGCCTGGGCGGGAGCGGTCGGCTCGCCTGGACCGAAGCCACGCAGATCGAGATAGAGCTGGCCGTCCGGGAACTGCTCCGACACACGATGCGCCCACCGCACCGCCACGGCGGTCTTGCCGATGCCACCCGCACCGTGGAGGACCGCGATGCCGGCCGGCGGTGTGCCATCGTCGCCGTCGACCAGCGCATCCAGGGCGGCGAGCACGTCATCCCGTCCGGTGAAGTCCTCGACGTCGGCCGGCAACTGCCGAGGGACGGTCTGCTCCGGCTTCGGCTCGCTCTGTCGCATCGACGGCTCGGGCGCCGTGCCATGGAGCAGGTCCGCATAGATGCGCTGCAGCTCGGGTCCCGGGTCGACGCCGAGCTCACTGGCGATCCGCGACCTCAGCGTCTCGTAGCACTCGAGCGCCTCGGCCGGTCGTCCGCAGCGATCGAGGGCAACGATCTGCCGGGCCCACATCGACTCGCGCAGGGGATTCTGGCCGGCCACCTCTCGTACTTCGGCGACCACGTCGGCGGCACGGCCGGCGGCGATGTCCAGGTCGATCCGCCGCTCGAGTGCGGACAGGTGGCGTTCGACCAAGCGCGGGCGATCGTACTCAATCAGCCACTCCGACTGCACTCCCTCGAGCGGGTCACCTCGCCACAGATCCAGCGCGGTGACGATCTGGTCCCGCTCGGATGCCGGATCCCGATCGGCCGTGTCGAGGAGGTCGACGAAACGCAGCGCGTCCACATCGTGGGAGTGGACATTGAGCACGTAACCCGCACCGACGGTGCCAATCGACTGGGCGCCCAGCGCGGTACGCAGTCGATACGCGTACGTCTGGACCGTGCGCCGCGCGTTTGTCGGCGGATGTTCACCCCACACCATGTCGGTCAGGCGTTCGATGGACACGACCTGTCCCGCCCACATCGCGAGGACCGCCAGCAACGCCGACGCCCGGCCGGCCGAGATGTCTACCGGGTCACCGTCTGCCAGCACGGCGAACGGACCGAGGACGCGTACCTCGATCCGCGGCTGGGCCGATCCCGCTCTCCCCGAGCTCACCGTCACCGCGTCGAGTCTGCCATCTCGGAGGCGGCTGAGATCGATCAGACATCGAACTGAGATCGCTCCGGGGTCCCCTGGGATCTGCCCGCGACTCACGGAAGGGATCGACGATGGCCGAGTACTTCGAGCACTATCCGAGTTCACCAGACGAGCTCGTCGGGTGCAGCGCGCAGCTGATCAGGGCGGCCGGCGACTCCGATAACGGGGTCAAGCAGGTGCATGGCGCTACGAATCGTGCCGTCGACGCGGTCGAGGGTGACCTGACCTTTCCGATGGCGAAGGCTCCGGAGCCGACGATCCGCAACGGCGCCAGTGTGGCCGAGGCGGCCCTCTTCGCCGGCGGCACGCTGATGGTTTTCGCCGAGGCGGTGACCACTTACAACACCGGCATCGACCGGCTCAACGCCCGGATCCAGGAGGACGAGTTCGACGTCATGTCGGTCGGGCGGGCGGACAAGCTCCATCGGCTCCGAGCCGAACAGCTCAGGCTCGAGGCGGATCTCGACGACGACGCCGTGCGAGTCGCTGCCATGCTGGACCGCGGACCCAACGCCGAGGACATGGCGTTCCTGCGTAACCGCGGCTACCTGGTGTCGCCCGACGAGTTGCTCCAGGCTCTCGCCGGCATGCCGGTGCTGCGCGATCCTCATGCGATGGCGACGTGGTGGGACTCGCTGACGCTCGGTCAGCGGGCCGCGATCATGGCGGCGTACCCCGGGAGACTGGGCAACGCCGACGGCCTTCCCGCCGAAGTACGCGACGAAGCCAACCGGCTGACGATGGCCGAGGATCTCGAGCGGCTGGAGGAGATGGAACGCGAAGGCACTCTGACTGAGGGCCAGTCGCGGGCGCTGGCCAACATCCGCAACATCATGGAGAACATCAAGGACCGCGAGTCGCACACCGACCCGATTACGGGTGAGAAGGCCCACGCCCAGCTCTACGTCTACGACCCGTACGCATTCAACGGTGATGGGCGGTTCGCGATCGCCACCGGCAATCTCGACGACGCCGACGACCTCGCCGTGATGGTGTCCGGCGTGACCACCGACGCCGCGACCAAGAACGCCACCTCGTCGTTGAACGTTTACGACGAGTCCCGACGGGCCAGTGGCGACTCGGTCGCGGTGCTCGACTGGGTCGGCTATGACGCCCCCAGCGGCATCGACACGCCAGGCATGGCCACCCCGGACATGGCCCGCGAGGGAGCCGAGTTGCTGGCATCCGACGTCGAAGGCCTTCGGGCGTCTCGCAGCGACGACCCTGCACACCTCACCGTGATCGGCCATTCCTACGGCAGCACGACCTCGGGGATTGCCGCCAACGAGTACGACCTCGACGCCGACGATCTGGTTCTCAACGGAAGCCCCGGCGTCCCGGTCGACGACGCGGGCGACCTGACCACGGGCAACGATCACACCTGGGTCGGCAGCAACAGCCAGGACGACGTTTCCTGGCTGGGCAAGCAAGGCTCAGTCGGTGCCGCCACCCTGGGCTACGACCCGGCCGAGGACGAGTTCGGCGCCAAGCGGGTCCAGGCCGAGTACACCGACCGCACCTGGAGCTGGGAGCCCACGGACGGCTACTCGAAAAAGCACACCCACTACTACGACAAGAACAGCGAGTCGCTGTACAACGTCGCAGCTATCGCCACCGGAGAGTACGACGAGGTGGAGTCCGCCGACCATCGCCACGACCCGTGGTACGCACCGCCCGAAGATCCTGAGGGGGAACGCGAGCCACGCGAGATCCGCCACGGCCGATGACGCCTTCAACCCGCAGAGCGAGGACCTCCAGTGGCGCCCCGGCTACGACTCCGCGGCGCCGGGCCGGCGACCCCGACGGCAACGTCTGCGACGTTGCGGTCTGGCCGGACATCTCGCCGTACGCCGGCTAGCCCGTGACGTTCGCGCACCCGGCGGGCTGCCGGTCTTCCGTCAGCTGAGGTGCGACAGGTGCCTGCGCTAACCGGCAGGCACCTGTCGCGTTAGGTCTTTGCATGGTTGGCTCAATCCATCGCGGTTGCCTCGATCGCGACGAGGAGGTCCGTCGCCGCGAGCTTGGTGACGCCGAGCAGAGTGGTGGCGAAACGACTCCGGTGCTCGCGAAGCACTCGTTCACGATGGTGAAGTGTTGGAGCAGAGCGTCCATGTCCGTGGTGTAGAAGTTGAGTCGAACCACGTCGGCGAGAGTCATGTCCGCCTCGCCGAGCAGCTCTTCTAGTTGTTCGAGCGACATCCGCACCTGGGCGGCCATGTCGTCGGGATGTTGGGAGTTGCCGTTGTCGTCGACGGCATCCTGGGCGCTGCAGATGAGCTCTCGCCGGTGGCCCTCGACGAGTTCGGCTTGATCGAAGCCCAACTGCACCGACCACGAGGAGGGGTTGACGGCTGTGCGGTTCATGTCTGGGCTCCTTCGTTGCTGTAGACCGCGTTCTGGTCTTCGACGC
>Ga0190270_10000193_pt1 | contig 26951 bp, 20 predicted proteins | sample Popmic320T_FD_133748 | JGI IMG/M metagenome (GOLD analysis project Ga0190270, IMG submission 133748) | Populus adjacent soil microbial communities from riparian zone of Weber River, Utah, USA - 320 T | ecosystem: Environmental > Terrestrial > Soil > Riparian zone | place: USA: Utah | collected...
ACGAAGTCGCGCAGCTGCCCGCCGTCCTCGAACACCACCGGCTGCTTGCCGTTCAGCAGGCGGCTGAGCCAGATCGCAGCGACGCCCGCATACGGGTTGCTGAGGCTCTGCCGCGGCCCGTAGACGTTGAAGAAGCGCGGCGCCACGGCTGGAATGCCGTAGGTCTTGCCGATGAGCAGCACCATCTCCTCCTGGTGGTACTTCGTCATCGAGTAGATGTTGTCGCGGTAGAGCGCCTTGTCTTCCGGCGTCGGCATCGACTCCACCGGTGCCGCGCACACCGGGCACTTCTGCTCCCAGTCGCGCGCCGCGAGCTGCGCTTCCGGCCGGATGCCCGGCGCCACCGGGCCATGCGTGGCGCAGCGGTAGGCACCCTCGCCGTAGACGCCGATCGACGACGCGACGAGCACCTTCTCGACGTGGTGCTTCGTGTTGACCAGGATGTCGAGCAGCAGCGCCGTCCCGCGCGTGTTCACGTCCACGTAGCGGTCGATCTGATACATGCTCTGGCCGATGCTCACCGCCGCGGCGAAGTGCACCACCGCGTCGGCCTCGAGCACCAGCGGCTCGAACACGGCGCGATCGCGCACGTCGCCGCGCACGTAGCGAGCCTGCGGGTTGGCGTAGGACGGCCAGGTGCCCGAACGGTGCACCTGCGGAACCAGGCTGTCGAGCACGGTGACCTGGTAGCCGCGCGCGACCAGGCCGTCTACGAGATGCGAGCCGATGTAGCCGGCGCCGCCGGTGACGAGAACGTGCCGAATGCTCATGAGGCGTGTCTTCTCACTGAAACGTTGAGGGGTGACGGTCCGCGGTGTCGCGCACGTCGAGCCGCGCGCCCGGGCCGATCGACGCCAGTGCCGAGCGGGCCATCGCCAGGTGACGCTGCGAAAAGCCGGCGACGTTCGAGTAGTAGGCGGTCGCCGGCACGCCGGCAAAGGGTGCGAGGTACGAGAACCCGCCATAGGTGCCGACGAAGGCCGCGGCGCTGGCCACGGCCGCCGTCTGCAGTGCAAGGTTGTCGCGGGGATGCACGTGGCCGGGCAGGGTCTGGACGCCCATGGTGTGCAGATCGTCGCCATCGTGATCGTCGAGCCGCAGACCGGTGGCGAGCGACACGACCGGACCGCGCTCCGCGAGCCGTTGAATGGTGCGACGCGCGAATGCGCGGTTCTCGTCCGTCGCCGGAAAGCACTCGTTGAAGTAGAACTTCACGACAGTGTAGGGCGACGGCGGCGGCGTGAACGCGACGGCACGGTCGGCGGCGAGCCGGGCGTACTCGGTGCGGGTGTGTACCCAGGATTCACCGACGTGGCCCCACCAGAACGGGTTGAACAGCCCATACATGCTCGACGGGTGGAGCATCGAACGATTGTGGACGTCCTCCGTGAGCTGGCGCAGCAGCTCGCGCTCGAACGCCAGTACCTGCGTCTGCTTCTGCTCGCCGTTCACCGCCACGCGCTCGTCGTGCCGGCGGCGGAACTCCTCGGGTGTCAGATAGTCGAAGGTCTCGCGGTAGTTGGCTGCGAACGGGCGGTACCACGCGGCGGTGCCGCCCCGCGAGACGACCAGAAGCCGTTCGGGCGCCACGTGAAACCGGCTGGCGAACCAGCGCAGGAACGGCACCCAGTAGAGCAGTTCGAAGCCCACCTCGCCGAGCCAGGGGCCGGCGACGATGGTGTTGGAGCCGGCGGCGATCGCGGCAAGACCGCGCTCGAGCCGCGCCGCCTGCACCTTCGCGACCTGCGCGCTGATGCTTCGCCGCACGGCATGCGGGACCAGCGTTTTCAACTTTCCCACGCTGAGAGGATCCTCTCGGCCCTGTCCCAGTCCGCCTGGGAATCGATCGAAAGGGACTCCTCGGAGTCGATGACGAGGGGAAGACATCGATCGCCGTAGATGTCTCCGAACCGCTCGACGGTGTCACGGCGGAACGCGTACACGGTGCCGTCGCGCGAGTAGGCGGGACGCGCATCCTGCCGGCGCGTCACGCGGGCGCCCCCGGGCAGAAAGGGCCGCAGCACGCCTCCTTCGATGCGCATCACGTAGTCGGGAGACAAGTGCCTGGGCACCTCGACGACGGTGACGACCGAATCGGCACCGCTGGTCGTCAGCTGGCTCAACGCCGCGGCGATGTGCGATCCTCGCCGCAAGGGTGACGTGGGCTGCAACAGCATGACGTACTCGGGCGCCCAGCCCGTGCGCGCCAGCTCCGCCAGCGCGTGGACGATCACCGGCAGCATCGCCGTATCGTCCTGCGCCAGCGCCGCGGGTCGCATGAACGGCACGTCGAGGCCGGCCTCGCGCCCGGCGGCGGCAATCTCCTCCGAGTCGGTACTGAGCACGATCCGATCGACCACCTGTGACTCGCGTGCGGCACCCGCCGCGTAGTCGAGCAGCGTCCGCCCGGCGAGGAGCCGCAGGTTCTTGTCGGCTACGCCCTTCGAGCCGCCGCGGGCGGGCACGATCGCCAGCCTGCCGGAGCTGCTGGTCACGCGGGCCGAGGGGCGTTCTGCACGAAGCGGATCTCCCGGAAGAGGTCGCGCACCGCCACGGGATCGGGCAGCGCGTCGGGCACGGGCGGCGCCAGCCGGCACAGATAGCTCACGTGCAGGTGGTCGGCCGCGTAGTCCACGGCCACGATGCCGAAGCCCGCCCGGCGCAGGTAGGCCTCAATCGTGTTCTGCGTCAGGTAGTACGGATGATCGATCTTGGTCGCGTCCTCCACCGACCAGTTGCGCAGATAGGCGGCACGGAAATCGACGATGTCGATGAACAGCTGCCCGCGCTCGGTGAGCAGCTCGCGGACGCGCCGCAGCGTGCCGCCCACGTCGAGCAGGTGATCGACGGTCTGGCAGATGATCACGAAGTCGAAGCGGCGGGCGCCGAAGTCGTGCTCCTCCACCAGCCCGGTGATGGCCTCGAGGCCGAACGCCCGCGCCTCCTCGACCTCGAGCGGCGCCGGATCGATCAGCGTCCCCGCGAGGCCGAACTCCTGCGCGAGGTGGCCGGCGACCACGCCGGTCGAGCCGCCGATGTCGAGCATCGAGTGCAACCCGGCGCCGCGCATGAACGGCCGGATCATCTCGGCACGGTCCGCGGCGTAGGCGCGTTGCTCGTCCTGAATCGTCCGGGCGTCGATCAGTCGGCCGTGGAACGCGCTCACCAGCGGGCGGTAGACGCCGTCGTAGAACCGGCTGTAGGTGGCGGCGGTCAGGCGCGGGTTCAGGAACACCAGCCCGCACCGCGCACACGCGGTGGCCGGCGCCAAGTAGCCGTAGCGGTCGCGGTGCGTCACCGTGACGAGGCGCGTGCCGCCACAGAGATTGCACTCGGCAATCCGCTGGCGCGGCTGGGCCGCGAAATCGTAGCCGAGCGCGGCAATCCTCGCCGCGCGTTCCGGAGCAATCGTCGTCTGCATCAGCTCAATCCAGGGCCGGTTCGCTATTAGTACGTGAGGCGCTTCTCGACCGTCAGCGGCGCGGTCGCGAGGCAGCCGGCAATCCGTTCCCCGGCCTGCCCGTCGCCGTACAAGTGGTCGCCCGGCACGCGGTCGCGGCTCACGTGGGTCCGGATCGCGCCGGTGATGGCCGCGCGATCGTGGCCGACGTCGATCACGTTGCGACCCCGCTCGCGTCCCTGCTGCCGGGAGCCGATGTTCACCGCCGGCACGCCCAGGTAGGAACACTCGCGGATCGCGACGCTGCTGTTGCCGACGATCGCCGTGGACTGCATCACCAGCCGCAGGAAGTCCTCGGGAAACATATTGCGGAAGAGATGGAAATGGTCGGGCTGCTTGCGCTCGCGGAAAACGCGGATGCCCTTCGAGGTGCCGTCGGATCCGGCATCCGGGTTGGGCCAGAACCACAGCACCGGTAACCCGAAGGCGGTGACGGCGTAGAGCGTCTCCTCGACCTGGGCGCGCGCCTCCTCGTATTCAGTCGTCACCGGGTGCTGCATCACCACCAGATACCCCTTCGACAGATCGGCCCGCGGCCCGACGCCGCCGTACTTCTCGAACGGGTCGAAATCGAGGCCCGGACGCGCGGCGACTTCAGCGGCGATGTCGATCGACGGGCAGCCGGTGACGACCACCGTCTCCGCGGGCTCGCCGAGTCGCAGCACTCGCTCGCGCGCGGCCGGCGTGGCCACCAGGTGCAGGTTCGACAGCTTCGTTACCGCGTGGCGCACCTTCTCGTCGATCGACCCGGTCACCTCGCCGCCCTGCACGTGCACGACCGGGATGTTCATGTACGAAGCCGCCACCGCGGTGGCCAGCGTCTCGAAGCGATCGGCCACCGTGACCACCGCGTCCGGCTCGAGGTTGTCGAATACGGTTGCGAGCTCCGAGAGGCCAATGCCGGTGGACTTCGCGGACGTGACCAGGTTCTCGCCCTCGAGCACCATGTAGACGCGCTCGTCGATCTCGAACCCGTCGCGCTCGATGGCCTGGACGGCGTTGCCGTAGCGATCGAGGAGCGCCGAGGCGGCGACGACGAGCTGAAGCTGCAGGCCGGGATGGCGCTTGATGGCCTGCAGCGCCGTGCGGATCCGTGAGTAGCTTGGACGGGCGGTGACGACGACGCAGATTTTTCGTTTGGACACGGACACGATCCCTACGATGTCAGTCGATGCGATGCGGGGCGGCGCCGGCCGTCACGAGAGTCCTTCGACATCCTCGGGCGCGAGCAGGTGGTCGGCGGCGACCGCGCGCGTGAGCCGGCGGCCGACCACCTCGTCCAGACGCTCCGGCGGCAGCCCGGTGCCCGGCTTCTTGATCAACAGATGCTCCCGCGCCAGCACGGTACCGGCGGCGAGATCCTGACCAGCCACCAGGCTCCGCGTGAACAGCCGGCGGAGCGGCGCCGTGTCGGCGGCCGACTGCGCCTTGTCGAGCGGGTGGGCGCGCATCGTCTCGATGAACCGCACGCCCTCCGCCAGCTGACGCAGCTCGCCGGTGGTGACCGAGGCGACTACGTCGGGTCCGAACATCTCGCGGGACAGGGTCACATGCACCTCGAGCACGTCGAGGCCGAGCGCCGCGCCGGCCAGCCCCGGGTAGATCGTCGCGGAGTGATCCGACAGCCCGACCCAGCACCCGTAGCGCTCGCGGTAGGCCGGCACCAGGTTGAGGCCGACGCGTTCGGGCGGGCACGGGTAGGCCGTGGTGCACTGCAGCACGCCGACGTCGCGGCCGCGCGCGCGAACGCGGGCCACCGCGGCGTCGGTCTCTTCGATCGGGCTCATGCCGGTCGACAGCAGCACCGGCGCACCGGTCTCCAGCACGCGGTCGAGCAGCCGCGTGTTGGACACTTCGCCCGAGGCGATCTTCCAGATCGGCTGCCCGACGCGCTCGAGCAGATCCACGGCCTCGATCGAAAACGGCGACGAGATGAACAGCACGCCACGGTCACGGCAATGATCGGCCAGGCCCTGCCACTGCGCCGGGGTGAACTCCATGCGCTGCCAGTACTCGTAGCGGCTGGCGTCCTGGCGGCTGAATTTCACGCGGAAGGGCTCGGATGGGGTGCTCTCGGCCGTGGCGATGTGGGTCTGGAACTTCACGGCGTCGGCGCCGGCAGCAGCAATCGCGTCGACGAAGGCGTGCGCGAGCCCGAGACTGCCGTCGTGGGTGAGCGCCACTTCCCCGATGACGAGGCACCGTCCGTGCCCGAGGCCGGCAAGCGCCGGATGCGTCGTGGTCATGCGTTGGCTAGTTGTCGCAGCTTCGCGGGGTTCCAGTAGATCCGCTCGAGGAGCGGCAGGCGCCCGGCGAGCACCAAAGCGTACACCACGGGCCGGAGCAGATAGGCCCAGATCGGCGTCGGGCGCGGCCGCGGCGCCGGCGCGGCCGCCAGGGTCTCGACCGTGTCGACGAACACCGGCGTGGCTGCCACGGCGCGGCCTCGCGGCCGGATGAAGCGCTCCACGAACGGCGCGTTGGCCCGGCGCCGCTCGCCGCGCGCGACGGCCGCCAGCTGCGCCACGTGCTCGTCGAGGGTGCGCGCGGCCGAGAGGAAACCGTCGCCCACCGTCATCAGATGGTGGAAGTGGAAGGTCCCTTCCTGGTTCTCGTGGAACTCGGGCGCCAGCACGGTGAAGACCGGGCGATCGACGACCGCCGCCTCGACGAGCGCGCTGGTGTTGAGGCCGACCACGGCGGCGCTGTGATGGAGCGTGTCGAAATAGTCGGCGCGGCCGTCCTCATCAATCGGGTTCGATCCCCACAAAACGGCGCCGTCGAGCGGCGGCTGGCCGCGCCACTCGTCGAGCCGCTGGGGGTGCGGCCGCACCAGGATGTTCTGGTCGGCCAGCGCCGGGTCCGCCGAAGCGCGGATCGCCTCGACCCACCGCCGCACGAACGCCGCCTCCGACGGGCTGCCGCGAAAGAGCGCCGAGCAGACGTAGAGGACGAACGGCCGATCGTCGGGCAGCCCGGCGCGGCGGCAGAACGCCGCCCGATCGCGGGACGGCTGACGATCGAACCAGCGATCGAAGCACTGGGCACCCGTGACGTGGACGCGGTCGGCAGCGATCCCGTGGAACTGCAGCGCCTCGCCCCGCTGAATGTCGTTCCACACCAGCACGGCGTCCGGCAGGACTCGAATCAGCGCCTTGCTCGACAGATGATCCCAGCTCCAGACGCAGAGCGCGCTGCGAATGCCGTGGCGGCGCGCGGCGCGGAGGTAGTCGAGCTGCGGCGACCCCAGCTCGATGAGCGGCGTGATGAGCAGCAGGTCGGGCTGATCCTTCGCGACGAACTCGTCCACGCCGGCCTGGCTCGGCACCGCCTCTTCGATCCGCTCGAGCGCCCAGGTGAGGAAGCGGCGGCCCGGCAGCCGGGCGAGGAAAAGGATGAAGAGGGGCGTGCGGTCATAGGCCCGACGCCGGATCTTCGGCATGTCCGCGAAGCGCGCGTCCGAGTAGCGCAGGTAGTCGAGGCCGAGCCGCAGGGCCGACGCCACGCGGCGGTAGCGCCCCCACTCGCGGATCGGCGTATCGCCCACGGTGACGCGGGGATGCCGCGCCGCGAGATCGTTCACCAGCCCGCGACCGCCCAGGCCGTCCTCGCGATCGGCGGCCAGGTGCACGCGATGACCGCGCAGCGCCAGGTGCTCGATGACCGCATCGAAGTTCCGGAAATAGGTGAAGTGCCGCGCGATGAAGAGAATGGTCACGCTGATGGGAGGTTTGGTACGGCGCGGAGGTCCGCCACGGCAAACCGTCCGGCGCCAAGCTTGTGGAATCCGCGCATCGCCACCGGCAGGTGGGCGTGCAGCCACTTGGGGTCGACGAACAGCGCCGACGTGTCCACTCCCAGGCGCGGCGCCAGCCAGGCGAGGCTGCCGCAGGTACCGACGAACGCCGAGGCCCCGGCGATGATCTGCGTCTGGACGCCCAGGTTGGTGGCCGGGGTCATCCAGGGTTGCGCGGTCACGACCCGACCCCCGGCGGCAAACGTGTAGTCGGCATGATCGTCCTCGAGCACGAGGCCGGTGTCGAGCAGGACCACAGGGAGCCGGGCCGACAACGCCGCGATCATCGCCCGCAAGTGGGCCCGCATCTCGGGCGTGTCGGGCAGCGACCGGGCCGCGTAGAACTTCACGGCGATGTACTGCGCAGGCAGGAGCACCGGATCGATCACCACGGGTGCCGTCATGCGGGTGAAGCGCAGGTGCGCGTCCATGAAGCCCATGGCGCGCTTACCCGACCAGTAGAGCGTGAACAGGCGGTACATCAGACCAGGATGGATGACGTCGAAGTCGCGCGTGCCGAGGCGGGCGGCCACCGTCTCGAGGATCGCGGCGTCGAGCGCCGAGGGTTGGTACTGCTTCGTCACGCCACGCTCGGCGTTGCGCCGCCCGAACTCGGCCGGGTCCATGGCGTCCCAGATCTCGACGTAGCGCGCCGCCAGGTCGGCGTACCATCCGGCGACGCCGCCGCGCGAGACGGCGACAAGACGATCGGAGTCGAGCCGGAACGCACCTTTCAGCCAATGGAGAAATGGAATCCAGTAGAGGGTTTCGAAGCCCACCTCAGACAGCCATGGCCCCACCACCAGCGTCCGGCCCCGGGCGACGAGGTCCTCGATCTCGCGCTCGACCTGCCACTCGGACTGATTGATCTCCGCCTGCTCGGCCAGCCGCTTGCGCTCGCGGTTCCGCCGGCGCATCGGCCGCCGCACCCCCCGCAGGACCTCCAGCAGCGCCGGCGTCCGGCTCATCGCCCGGCTCCCACCTGGGTGGTAATCGCTGCCTCGTTGTCGATCGGCGCCACTACCGGCAGCCGGCACGCCCCAATCCGCGGGGTCACGGCAGCGTCACCGTCGATCGCAGCCGCCCGCCGAGGCCGAGCGACACGACGTCGAGCGCGCGCGTGTCGAGCTCGACGAACGCGCCGCAGCGCAGCCCCGAGAACACCCGCTTGGCCACCTCGAGGTGGTCGAACCGGAAGCCGGTGGGGTGCGAGTAGAACGCGAGCGTGTCGGTGCCGCACAGCGGCGCCAGGTAGGAGAACCCGCCGTAGGTGCCGATGAACGCCGCGGCGTGGCGGATGATCTGCGTCTGCACCGCCAGGTTGTTCTCCGGCGTCATCAGGTGCTCGACCGTGTGCACGCGGCCGCGCGTCGGGGCCAGCACGTCTTCGTGATCGTCGAAGCGGTGGCCGGTGTTGAGGAGCACGACGTCGGTGTGCTGGGTGAGATCGGCGAGGAGCTGGCCGATGAGCGCACGGTTTGCGGACGTGTCGGGCAGCGCCGTGTTGCCGTAGAACTTCGCGGCCACGTAGCGGGCGGGGAGCTGCGACCGCAGCGGCCATGGCTCGGCCATCGGCGCCAGCGCCGAGAACTGCGCGAACGACTCGATCAGCGTGATCGGCGCGCGCTGGAACCAGAACGGCTCGAACAGCCGGTACATCTCCGACGGGTGCAGCAGCACGGCGTCGGCGTAGCGCCGATCCGCCTTCACGCGAGCCAGGATGTCGCGGTCGAAGGCCGACACCTCCATGTGCTTCAGCCGCCCGCGCTGCGCGATGATGCGCTCCTCGTTGCGCTCGCGGAACTGGTCGGGCGTGTAACGACAGCACGTCCACGTAGTTGGACGTGATGTGCGAGTACCACGGCGCGGCACCGCCGCGCGAGACCACGACGAGCCGCTCGGGGTCGAAGTGGCCGTAAGTCCTGGCCCAGGCGAGAAACGGGATCCAGTACAGCAGCTCGAACCCGGTCTCCGACAGCCAGGGGCCGAGCACGATCGGACGGCCGCTGCGGCCCAGCAGCGTGACCAGCTCCCGGATTTCGTGCGCCTCCTCGATGTCCCAGCCCGCCAGCTTCTTCGCCGGGTCGCGCGGACGTCCCAGTTTGGGCGTGAGCGCCGAGCTCGGCTGATCATCGAGATTGCGGGGCCGCTTGCCGAGGGCCCGGGCGGCGAACTGCTTGAGATCGATGAGGACCCGGCGGCGCGTCGCACGATAGTCTTTCCGCACCCGGTTGCGCACGTGCTTGCGCCACAGCTGGGAGCGGGCGTTGAGCGACAGCACGCCGGCCACCGCCACCAGCGGCAGGCGCCACACCAGACGCGCGAGGAAGGCGCTCGAGCGCCGCAACACCGGCGCGGCCGCGACGCGCTCGAGCGCGTCGGCGAAACGCGGCGTCGCCGGCTGGTCGAGGCCGAACGGCCGGATGAAGCCCGCGGCAAACGCCTCGGCCTTCGGATCGCCGCCGCCCTCGCGCGACAGCGCGTGCGCCAGCAGGGCAACGTGCTCGTCGAGGCTGCGCGCGACCCGCAGCAGTCCCCCGTTGACGGTCTGCAGGTAGTGGAAGTGGATCGTCCCTTCCTGGTTGTGGAGCGAGATTTCCGGCACGACCACCGCGTGCACGGGCTTCCCGACGCAGGCGGATTCGAGGAAGGCGCTGGTATTCAACCCCACCACGCCGGAGCTGTAATACATCGAGTCGAAATAGTCGTCCTTCGACTCCGCATCCACCGGGTGCGCGCCCCAGAACGCCAGGTTCCGGTAGCCGGACATGTCCGCGTCGCGCCACTCGTCGAGCCGGGCGGGGTGCGGGCGGATGAGGAGACCGATGTCCTTCAGCTGCGGCGCGGCGCTCGAGCGGATCGCCTGAACCCAGTCGCGGACGAATGCGGGCTCGTCGGCCGTCCCGCGGAAGAGCGACGAGCAGACGTAGAGCACGAAAGGACGATCGGGACGGAGGCCGACACGCTCACAGAACGCCTCGCGCGAACGCGAGGGGCGGCGTCCCCACCAATGGTCGTAGCTCTGGGCGCCGGTGACGTGCACGCGCTCGGCCGGGACGCCGTGCATCTCCACCGCCTCGCGCTTCTGGACCTCGTTCCACACCAGCACCGCGTCGGGATGCTCCCGCAGCAGCGCCTTGCTCGACAGGTGATCCCAACTTCCGACCGGCAGCACCGTCCGCAGCCCGAGTGCGCGCGCCGCGGCGAAGTGATCGAGCTGGGGTGAGCCGATGTCGACGAGCGGCGTGATCAGTACCGCGTCGGGCCGCTGTGCGGCGATGTAGTCACGCAGATCCCGGGGCACCGGCAGCCCGCGCTCGAGGCCCCGCATCACGCTGCGCATCAGCCCGCGCACGAGCGGCGACCGCCCGAGCGCGCCGTCCAGGAGGCGCGTGACGCCGGACGGGGCGCGCTCGCGCGCCCGATCGCCAAGATGCGGCGTGTTCGCGTAGGCGGGCTCGAGGAACCGGAGGTAATCGAGGCCGAGGCGGATCTTTCGCGCCAGCTCGGACCAGCCGTCCACCCCCCGGCCGGGCGCGTTGCCCATCGACAGCCGATCCGGATAGCGCGCGACCAGACGCTCGACCATCTGCCGCCCGCCCATCGACTCCTCGCGATCGACCGCCAGGTGGACGACGTGCCCGCGGGCGGCCAGTTCCTCGACCGCCGATTCGAAGTTCCGCAGGTAGGACCAGTGACGCGCGAAGAACAGCAGCTTCATGAGTGGCAGTCGAGTCCCTGTGGCAGCGGCGCCATTACGATTCGCGGCGCACCGCGCGTTTGGCGGCGACGCCGGCATGGCGCAGCCGCTTCACCAGCACGAGCGGCGCACGCCGCAAACGGACGGTCAGATGGCGCGACGACTCGTACCACACCCGCCACACCATGCGGCGGGCGCGCTTGAGGCCGAGCCGTCGCCCGTAGAGCCAGTCGCGGATGCGGTAGGTCGCGGACGCCGCCGCGAGTGCATCGGCCATCGCGCTGCGGAGGGCGTAGATCCAGAGCGGCCGGTCTTCGGCCAGCGCGCCGGCAGCGTAGGCCAGCCCCAGCGCGGGGCCGCGCGCGACGCGGATCCACGCCGGCGGCGGCACCGGCGCCGGCGGCGCCGCCGCGGCCATCGCCGTGATCGCATCGACGAAGGCCGGCGTCGCCGGCACGTCGAACCCGCGCGGGCGGATGAATGCCTCGACAAAGCGGCGGTTCGTCCCGGCGTCGCCTCCCCTGGCGAGCAGCGCCGCCAGCTGACCGACGTGCTCGTCGAGCGACACCGCCTCCCGCACCACGCCGGCGCCACCGACCAGATGCCGGAAGTGCAGCGTGCCCGCCTGGGCGTGTGCGAACTCGGGCGTGCGGATGGTGAACACGGGCCGGCCGACGATGGCGGCTTCGATCTGGGCGCTGGTGTTGACGCCCACGACCGCGGCGCTGTGGAACAGCGAATCGAAGTAGTCGCGCCGGAAATCCGCGTGGGTCGGATCGGTACCGATCGGCGGCCACAAGCTGGCGTCCGCGACGTCGCGCGGCTCGAAGGTGCGCCACTGCCGGGCGTTGGCCGGGTGGGGGCGGACCAGTGCGGCGAGGCCGGCCACCGCGGGGTCGGCGGCGCCGCGGAGCGCAGCGAGCCAGCGCTCCACGAACGGCACCTCGTCCGGAGCGATGAAAATCGAGGAGCCGACATAGAGGACGAAAGGCCGGGCCGGGGCGAGGCCGACCATGGCGCAGAACTCCTCGCGCGAGCGGCTCGGCGCGGCCGTGAACCACGGGTCGAAGAGCTGGGCGCCGGTGACGACGACGCGATCAGGAGCCACACCGTGGAGCGCGGTGGCCTCTTGTTTCTGGGCCTCGTTCCAGACCACGACGTGATCGGGCGGCACGCGGATCAACCCTTTGCTCGTCAGGTTGTCCCAGCTGGCGACGCAAAGCGCGCTGCGCACGCCCAGCCGGCGTGCGGCCTTCACGTAGTCCACCTGCTGCGACCCCAGTTCGATGAGTGGCGTGACGAGCAGCACGTCGGGGCGCTGCTCCCGCACGAACGCCTCGATGGCTCGCGGAATCGGAATGACGCGCTCGAGCCCCCGCAGCATCGCGCCCAGCAGCCGCCGCGGTGGCGCGCCCGCGCCGGCCACGCCGCGGGCGATCGCCGACTCGAGCCGCGGCAACCGCTTCTCGGCGCGATCGCGCAGCTTGGTCGTGCCGGCAAACGCAGGCTCGAAGAAGCGCAGGTAGTCGCCCAGCAGACGCACCGTCGTGGCCAGGCTCTCCCAGGCGCGGGCGCGGGCGCGCGCGCCGGACAGAGGCATATCGGCATTGCCGCTGCGGGTGGCGGTGCGATCGGCGCGGGACAGGAACTCGCGCACGCTCTCGACCCGCTCGGGCGTCGTGCCGCAGGTGATGCGCGGCGACCGTGACGCCAGTCGCCGCGCGGTCTCGTCTTCGCCAAGCTTGCTCCGGCTCACCTCGAACGCCACGTGAATGTCGTGGCCGGCATCGGCCAGACCCTGCAGCGCGCCCTCGTAGTAGCGGATGAAACCGGGATGCAGCATCACGAACAGCACGCGGCTCACAGCACACCATCCGCCTGGCAACGCGCCAGCCGGCCGTCGCCGAGGAACCCGTCGTCGGCGCCCCACCGCACCGCCGAGGGCACGCGCCCGGCAAGTGCCGCCGCGGCGGCCGCCGTCCGCGCCCGGAACGCCGCCTGCGCGCCACTCTCCTGCCAGCCGCCGCGCTGCGCCTGGTGCATTTCTTGGACCGCGGCCAGTGCCTGGTCGACCGGCGTCCCCCGCCATCCGCAGTTGCGCAGGTTGCGGAAGAACCCTTCCTCCAGCTGCTCGTCGCGCCCGTAGCGCCGGCCGGAGTCGAGATCGACGATCTCCGAGAGCGCATAGAAGCTGTCGTCCCGCACCGGATGCCCGCTGACGGGATCCGGAGCATCCAGACGAAGCGACGGTACATTCGTAAGGCACGCGACCTGCTGCAGTTCCGCGGACGCGCACACGACGAAACGCGCGCGCAACAGCGCGAACACGCCGACCCCGCCGGCGGCGATCGGCCCCGGCACGTCCACGACGCCGGGATGCCGGCGCGCATCCGCGGCGGCGCCGACGCGGACCACCTGGTAGCCCTCCTCGGCGAGATAGCGTGCGATTGCGCCACCCGCCTCCGGCCGACGGAGGTCTTCGATGACCACCAGCGGGCGCTCGAATCCGACGCCGAGCGCCGCGAGTGCCCGTTCCGCCTCGCGGGCCACGCCCTCCGGCAAACGGACCTCCACCCGTTCGCGCAGCAGCCGGCGCGGCACTGGCGCGGGACGGTCCACCACCGCGGCGGCGCGATCGAGCGTCGCGCGCGTCATCGCGCGCAGCCGGGTCCGCAACGCGTCGGGCATGGCCTCGTCGCCTGCGGCCCGGCGCAGTTCCCGGGAGAGCTCCCGCCAGAACGACGCGTACGTCGCCTCGGCGTGCGACCGACCCAAGCGGACGGCGGCCGACGCGTGCCACGCCGCGCGGACCCACAGTCCCGCCGCGCCGTGCGGCGCCATGACGGCGACGTCCACCGGCGTCAGCGCCAGCAGGCCATCACCGCCGGGCGCCGCCGGCCGCAGCACGCACGCCGCGGCGCCGGCCCGTCGAGCCGCAACGAGCGTCGCCAGCACGCCGGTGGCCAGGCGCCCGGCATCGGCCGCCGACGGCCGCGACACGACCACTGGCCGCCCAACGGTCCACACCCGCACCGCCGGATCCGGGAGTCGCGCGCGGCGCGTCATTCCATCTCGAACCAGCGGGTCGACGTTTCCTTGAGTAAGGGGCGGCTTCGCCCTGCGACGGCGCGCGCGCTGCGACGGCGGGAGCAGGAGGGTCCACCCGCGCACCGGACGCAGCAGCGCGCGGAGCACCAGCGCGCCCGTCGTGACCCGGCTCGGCGCCGGAGCCGGACTGGCGCCAAAGTGCTCGATCGCCTCGACCAGCACCGGCATGGCCGGGCGATCGATCCCGTGCGGACGAACGAACGTGGAGACGAAGCGTGCGAGCTCGCGCCGCGCGCCGGCGGGATCACGCAGCGCCGCGGCGAGCTGCTCCACGTGAGCGTCGAGGGTGGAGGCGACGCGCAGGAACCCGCCATTCTCCGGCAGCAGGTGCTGGTAGTGCAGCGTGCCATCCTGGGCGCCGGCAAACTGCGGCGTTTCGATCGAGAACACCGGGCGTCCAACGATGGCGGCTTCGATCATGGCGCTGGTGTTGATCCCCACCACAGCCGACGCATGCCACAGCGAATCGAAGAGACCGGCGCGGTTCTCCTCGTCCACCGGGTCGTAACCGCCGCGCGGCCACACCGCCACCGCCTCCATGCCGGCAAAGACCTCCGGGTTCCAGGCCCGCCCGTTGTAAGGGTGCGGGCGCACCAGCACACCCAACCGGCGGACCGCCGGGTCGGCACTGGTGCGCAGCGCCTCGATCCACGCGCGCACGAACGGCATCTCGACTTCCGCGCGGGCGATGAAGATCGACGAACCGGTGTAGAGCACGAACGAGCGGTCGTCCGGCAGCCCCACCTGGCGGCAGAACGCGTCGCGCGCCCGCGACGGTTGCCGATCGAACCAGCGATCGAACGCCTGTGCGCCGGTGACGGCCACGGTGGCCGGGGCCACGCGGTGGAGTTCGACAGCCTCGCGCTTCTGCGCCTCGTTCCACACCGTGACCAGGCCCGCCGCGACGCGCAGATCGCCCTTGTTGGTCAGGTTGTCCCAGCTCGCCACCAGCGTGCCGACCCGGATGCCGCGCGCCTGGGCGGCCCTCACAAGATCGACCTGGTCGGAAGCCGGCTCCACGAGCGGCGACACCAGCAGGACGTCGGGCGCCTGTTGGTCGAGGAACCGGAGCAGCGCCGGGGCGGGCGGAATCGCGCGCTCGATCGCGGCCAGACGCGTCATCACGCGCTCGACGCGGCCGGCACCAAGGGCGCGCACGCGGTCGACCCCCTGCAGCAGCGCCGGCAGCGCCTGACGCTTGACACGGGCCCGGAGCAACGGCGCGTCGCACAGCCGCGGATGCAGGTAGCGGACGAAGTCCATCGTGCCGCGCACGGCCCGTGCCAGCGTGCTCCATCCGTCCCCACGCTCGGGAATCACGCCGGCCACCACGACACGTGGATGCGCCTGCACGATCCCGTCGAAGCGCACCGGCTTGCCTTCCCGCACCATGCCCGCCGCCAGCCACACGTCGTGTCCGCGCCGCGCCAGCTCCAGCACGGTGTCGTCGTAGAAGCGCAGGTACTCCGGCGACGACATGGCGACGAGGATCTTCATTTCGCCGCCTCCCGGCGCCCGCGGAGGCCGAGCCGGTGCATGAGCATGAGCACCTCGTACACGGCCCGGCGCGCGAGCCGCCGGCTCTTGCCCCAGAGCGCGCGCCCGCCGACGAGGGCGTGGTAGACGGCATGGTGGAAGTGGTGTTTCACCAGCTTGCGCGTCAGCACCAGCCGATTGAGCCCGCGGCCGATCGCATGCGACGCGCTCGTCTTGCGGAAGTGGCGCCAGCCGTAAGTCAACTGGAAGCGCAGCAGCATGCCCACCCATTGCGCTCGCGTGAGCGGCAGCGGGGGCGGCGAGGCGGCCGCGTACTCGCGCCACAGCACCAGCGTGTGCTGCAGCCACGGCGGCGACGTGAACCAGCGGGGCTCGTCGCCCGGAAGCACCAGCGTCTTCACCTGGCGCTCCACGCTCGTCCCCGCGGACTGCCGGCGGAACCAGAGCACCTCGGGCACCTGGAGGATGCGTCCCTGCAGCGTCAACTCGGTGATGACCAGCCGGTCGGGGCGCAGCACGCGGCGGAAAATGCCGGCGCGCCGCAAGGCCGCGAGCCGCATCAGCCCGTACACCATGTCGCCCGATCCGACGCCGTCGTGGCAGAACCGGCGCCACCGTTCCTGGAGCGTGGAGGCCGTGGCGGTATCGAACAGGCGCGGACCCTTTTCGAGCTCCTCGCCGGTCTGATCCATCCGCCGGGTGATCGGGTACGCGAGCACCGCGCCGGGGTCGCCGTCGAGTTCGGCCACGAGCCGCGCCAGCCAGCGCGGGTGCCAGCGATCGTGGTCGCTCACCCAGGCGAAGTACTCGGCCGTCGGCGTGCGCGCGGCCGCGAGCTCCACCACCTCGTGCCAGGTGGCGATCATCGCTCGACGCTCCGAGTGCCGCACGCAGGTGACGCGCGGATCCTGCGCGGCGTAGCGCCGGGCCACCGCTGCGCTGTCGTCGCTCGAGGCGTCGTCGAGCAGCACCAGCGTAAAGTCGGGCCAGGTCTGTGCCAGCAGTGACTCGATCGCCGCGGGCAGGTGCGCGGCGTTGTTGTAGAGGGTCATGCCGAGCGTCACGCGCGGCGCCGCCGAAGGGACGCGGCGGGCGCCCGCGCCGCCCTCGGCGCCGGCTGCGTCGAAACGGGCGGACGGGTCGAGCCGGCCCACGAGGTGGCGATAGCCGAGCTCGGATCGCGGCGTCATCCGCGTGGCCTTCGGCGGCTTCTTCGTCGCGCTCGTGTAGTCGGTGTCGAGGACCGGCACCTCGGTGAGACGGTAGTGCTCGGCGAGCGCCTCGCTCACGCTGACGATCTCGGTGTTGTAGGGCGATCGTTCGCGGTTCAGGCTGTAGACCAGCGGACAGCCTGCCGCGGCGGCAAGGCCCGCGTAGCCGCGCACCTGACCGTCGGTCATCTCCTGGAACGAAACCATGTTGACCAGCAGATCGAGCGGCAGCTCCCGCACGAGACCGGCGCGGGTGTGGGGCACGAATACGAAGTCGGCGTCGCGCCAGCCGTCGAGCGGGGCACCGGTGCCGTCGCCGGCAAACAGGAGCCGCGCCTGCGGAAACACCGCCGCCAGGTAGGTCGCCGAGTACAGGAACAGCTCGGGAAAGTCCACGAGCACGTAGGTGGCACCCGGAACCAGCGTCTTGAACTGGTAGGCGAATCCACCCCAGCCCGGGCCGATCTCGCAGACGACCGGCTGTTGCTTCGCACGCACGGCCGACAGCACCCCGCCGCGCTCCATGCCGATGAGCACCTCGAGGAACTTCAAGGTGTCCACGTTGAACAGCCGACCGTCGATCGTGTAGCCGAATCCGCCAAGGGTAGGCGACTCGGGCACGCAGAGCGCGTCGCCTCCGAGCTCGATGAGGGCGCGCAGCCGGGCCTCGAAATGCTCGCGCCGGCCGTCGCCCTTCGACCGGTAGTCGTAGGGCCGGATGCCGGTGATGTGAAAGGCGTGGTGGCGCAGCTTCCGGACGATGAGCGGAGAGGCCTCGATCAGGTAGTCGATGTTCTCGAGCTCCTCGGTCCAATAGGCGCTCGCCCCAGGGCCCGCCCCGCCCTGCTCCGCCTTGAGGCGCAGCACGGCGGCGCGGGCCCGCAGGTAGGCCTGGAACTCGAGGCTGGTGTGCGCGTCGCCGGTCACGCGTCCTCCGCCGGTGCGAGCGCCGCCAGCGCGGTGGGCTCGCCGCCGGTATACGGCGGCAGGTCGCGGGTGTCGAGCCGCGGCAGCTCGTAGCGCCGGTCGGCGCGCACGCGGAGCCGGCGCCGTTCCGTGTTGAACGCGACGGAATAGCCGGCGTCGCGGAGGATGCCCGCGGTCTCGGCGGTATAGGTCTGGCGCCCGCCCCACGGGTAGCAGAACGGCACCGTGGCCTGGCCCGTCAGGCCGCGGATCCACTCGACGCCGCTGCCGACCTCCGCCGCCTGCTCCGCCGCCGTGAGGCGCGACAGCATGCGGTGCGAGCGCGTGTGGAAGCCGAACGCCATCCCGTGCCGCGCCATCTCGCGCACCATCGCGTCGTCGAGATACAGACCGCGCGCGAACGTCGGCGCGTCGCCGATGTGCCGTTCGAAGAGCGCGTCGAGGATGCCCTCGGCATCGGCAAACGGCAGCTGGTAATTCAGCAGGTGCTTGACCGCGCGATCGTCACCCTGTTCCCAGAGGTCGGCACCGAACACGCCGGAGCCGTCCACCGCGGGGCGCGGCAGCCGCGATTCGGCCAGCACGGCCCGCGAGAACTCCGCCGCGCCCAGGCGCGCCAGCAGGAATTGCGTCTTGTGCACGTTGAGCAGCCGCGGGGCCGGACCGCAGGCGTCCTGCGACAGGAAGAAGGTGCCGGTGAACCCGCGCTCCACCAGCATCGGACACGCGGTGTCGAAGTGGTCCACGAAGCCGTCGTCGAAGGTGAGAAGTGCGGCATTGGCCGGCAGCGTGCCGCGGCCGGCGAGCGCGGCCTCGAGGTCGGCCTGCGTTATCACCGTGTAGTTCGCCTGCAGCCAGTCGAGCTGCTGCCGGAAGAGACCCGGCGCCAGCGCGCGGATGTCGGGAAACGCCGTCGTCCGGCTGTCGCGCACGTAGTGGTACATCACCACCAGGCAGCTTTGACCGTGGGGCTGGCCCTGCTGCCGGTCTTGGCTCTCGCTGTAGCTCACGCCTCGAGCTCCATCGTGACGAGCGACAACGCCGCGTCGCGCGCCGGCTGGTCGCGCAGATAGGTCTGGATCATGCCGTGGCGGAAATTGGCGGCGAGACGCTCGACCGCCGCCGCCGAAAAATCGGCGCGGCGGTAGACGCGCCCGCCGGGAGCCTGTGGCACGCCACGCAGGCGCCCGCGCTCCTGCAGCGCGACCGTGTCGGCGAGCGCCTCGGCCGCCGCCACGATCGTCCGGTTGCCGATGTCGTGCGGCCCGTCACCGGGCCGCATCGACGGCCGCACGTGGGCGATGATCGGCCCGGTGTCCACGCCCGCGTCCAGGTAGTGGATGGTGGCGCCGCAGTACTCGGGCTCTCCGTTCACCAGCGGCCAGAAGTTGGTGCCGGCGCCGCGGTAATACGGCGACAGGCCGAGATGGATGTTGAGGATTCGTTCCGGGAACGCGTCGATGATCGGCGCCCCCAGCAGCCCGGTGCCGAACACCAGCAGCACGTCCGGCGACACGCGGCGGATCGCGTCGAGCACCGCGGGATCGTTGCAGCCGCCCGGCGGCAGGCACGTGGCCGGCGCCTGGACGCGATCGTCCCCGGCGAAGAACGCCTCTTCCGAGGCGTCGCGGGTGGCGAAGTGGCGCGCGATCACCGCCGCCTCGGCCGCGTCGGCGGCATAGCGCAGCGGTTCGAACGACTTGCGTTCCTGCCAGACGTGCACCACCGGCAGTCGCGCGGCGAGCCGGTTGGCGACGAAGCAGTGGCGGCGCATCGTGCTGGTGAGGACGGCCGCACGCATCAGCGGCCACCGCCGCCGGCGCCGGGCACGCCGCGCCCCAGGCCGAGCAAATACAGCCCGCGATAGATCGTGACCGCGGTGCGATGGCGCACGCGGCGGAACGTGCTCTTCACGCGCTTGCCGGCGGCCAGCGCCAGATCGCGGCGGCGGCGTGCGGCCTTGCGCCGCAGCTTGTCACGCTGGTGCTGCGCCTTTGCGTCGAGCCGCGACTGCACGGCGCGCCCGGTCTCCTCGGCGTGCTCGTCCCACGCGTCGGTCCGCTCGTCGTTCATCAGCCATCGTCCGAGACCGGCCCTCGACCGCGACGCCGCCGCCACCGCGATCGGCCGCAGCCAGCGGCCGGCCGCGAGCGATGGATCGGGGCGGGCACCGGCGCCCGCCAGGCGTTCCAGCGCGTCAGCGAACACCGGCGTGGCTGGCGCGTCGAGGCCGAAGGGGCGAACGAACACGCGGAGAAACCGCCGGTTCTTCTCGTCCCGGGCCCCGTCGAGCGCGAGCGCCGCCGCAAGCTGCTCGAAGTGGCGGTCGAGATCGGGCGCCACGTGCAGCAGGCCGCCTTCGACCGTCGTCAGATAGCGGAAGTGGATCATCTCCTCCTGGTGCAGCCGGTACTCGGGCAGCGTGAAGGTCAGCACCGGACGGCCGACAATCGCGGCCTCGAGGAACGCGCTCGTGACCAGACCGACGACGGCGCCGCTGTAGTACAGCGAGTCGAAGTAGTCGTCACGAGTCTCGGGGTCGATCGGGTTGCGGCCGTGGAACGCCACGTTGGCGTAACCGTCAAGGTTGATGCCCGCCCATTCCTTCAACCGTTCCGGGTGCGGGCGCACCAGGACACCCGTCTCGCGCAGCGCCGGATCGGGGTGGGCGCGCAGTGCCTCGATCCAGCGTTTCACCAGCACCGGCTCGGAAGGCTCCGGCGTCGGGCTGAGCGCCGAGTGCACCCATAACACGAACGGCCGGTCGGCGCGCAGCCCCATCGCGCGGCAGAACGTCTCGCGGTCTCGGGCCGGGCGGCGTGTGAACCACTGGTCGTAGCACTGGGCGCCGGTGAGCACGACGCGGTCGGCCGGCAGCCCGTGCATCTCCACCGCTTCGCGCTTCTGGACCTCGTTCCACACGATGATCCGATCGGGCGCGATGTGCAGGAGCGCTTTGCTCGACAGGTGGTCCCAGCTCATGATCGCGGCGGCCACCGGGATGTCGAGCCGCCGCGCCGCCTTGAGCACGTCGAACTGCTGCGACCGTGAATAGGTCAACGACGTGAGCACGACCACGTCCGGCGCGTGGGCGCGCAGGTACTCGACCATCGCGTCACTGGGGGGAAACAGGCGCTCGGCGCGCGCGAGCGCTCGGCGGGTCAAGGCCGGCCCGGCCAACGGCAGCGCACTTCCCCATCGCACGAGCCGTGACGCCCGTTCCCGCGTGCGCAGCCGCAGCTTCTCGGGATAGCGCGCGTCGAGCACGCGGGCGTAGTCGAGCGAGACGCGGAGCCGCCGCGCCGCGTCGAACCAGGGCTCGGCCTCGAGCGACGGCAGCATGTCCCAGGACACGGCCGGACACTCGGCCGCCAGGCGCTCGGCCAGCGGCTGGCCGCCCATGCCCTCCGGCTCGTCGCCAGTGAGATGTACCTGATGGCCGCGGGCCGCGAGCTCGCGCACCACGGAATCGAAATTCCGGAAATACGCCAGGTGCAGCGCCGCGAAGAGGACTTTCATCCGGTCTTGCGGCCGATCACGCGCAGGTTCTTGCCGTAGCCGCCGGCGTTGACGAAGAACTGCAGCTGGTCGGCGAGCCGCTCCACGCCTTCGTCGGCGGCACCGTGCATCTCCCGCCGGTACCAGAGGTAGTCCACGATGTCGAGACCCTCGGTCGCCACGTAGACCGTATCGAGTCCTTCGCGCCCCAGCAGCGCGCCCACGGTGGCCGGGGTGTAGTAGTTCAAGTGGTGCGTCGGCCAGATGAAGTGGGCCTCGGCGCCCATCAGCAGCCGCGACGCCGAGTCGTAGTTCGGCACGTAGAGGAACAGGATGCCGCCCGGCCGCAGCAGCCGGACGCACGCGCGCACGGTCTCGCGCGGATCGATGAGGTGCTCGAGCACGTCGAAGAGCGAGACCGCGTCGAAGCTGCCCGGCTCGAATCCGCCGTCGTCGAGCGTGACCGTCCGCAGATCGAGCCCGCGCGAGCGCCCGAACTCCACGGCCGAGGGGTTGAGATCGGTGCCGATGGCCGCCCACCCCGCGTCGCGGGCCGCCTCCACGACGAAGCCGGTGCTGCACCCGACGTCGAGGTAGCGCGGTGTGGTGACCCCGAGCTGACGCGCCATCAGCGCGACACGCTCGCGCCCGAAGCGCTCGACGCGGTAGTCGTGGCTCTTGATGCCGAGGTCGCGCACGATGTCCTGGTACTCCTGCGACGCGTAGACCTCGATGTAGTGGCGCTCGTCGAAGGTCGGGCTGACGTAGACGAGGTCGCAGCCGCGGCAGCGCACGAGCCGCATGTGATCCTTGTCGAGCTCGTGTGCCGCATCGGCGCTGCCGCAGGTCGGACAGGCCCGCGCCTGCAGCAGGTCGTCGGGAATGCGGCCGTGCAGGCGGACCAGCTCGTCGATCGGGTGGGTGCGCTTCTCGATCAGCTGCTTGTACGACCCGCCCGGCCGCAGCTTGGCAATGTCGACGGGTTGGTACTCGGACCAGTGGCGATACGGAATCTGCATCTACGGCTCTCGAAGCGGTTCGGGGAGCAGCGCCCGCGACAGCAGGTACTCGGCGTAGGCGAAATCGGCGGGACCGTCGATGTCTACCGACGACTCGGGGTCCATGAGCAGGGGACGGCAATCGTCGCCGTAGAGCGAGCCGCTCGCCAGCGAGCCGGCGCGCACCGCCAGCACTGCCGGCCCGTTGCGCGCGAACACCCGCGGCTTGTCCTGGCGGCGCGTCACGACCGGGCCCGCCAGGAACGGCCGCAGCCGGCCGTTCTCGAGCGCCATCACTGACACCGGGCTGAACTGGTGCGGAACCTCGACGACTGACACCACGGAGTCGGCGCCGGTCGAGTCGAGCAGGTCGAGCGCCGCATCCACGTGCGCCGCGGTCCGCAGCGGCGAGGTCGGCTGCAGGAGCACGACGGCGGCGGCCACGACACCTTCGCGCCGCAGCGCCTCCACGGCATGTACGAGCACCGGCAGCATCGGCGTGTCGTCGGCGGCGAGCGCGGCCGGCCGCAGAAACGGCACCGCGAGTCCCAGGGCCCGGCCGGCGGCGGCAATCTCCGGATCGTCGGTGCTCAGCACGGCCCGCGACAGCCGCCGGCTGCCGAGCGCCGCGTCCGCGGTATATGCGAGCAGCGGACGGCCGGCGAGCAGGCGGAGATTTTTGCCCGGCACACCCTTCGACCCGCCACGCGCGGGAATGACTCCGAGGATCTCCATCAGACCGGCGTCGTGAACACGAGCCGCTTTTGGACCGAGAGCGGCGCGCGGGCCAGCACGTCGGCAATCCGCGGCCCCGCCGCGCCGTCGCCGTAGAGCGGATCTGACGCGTAGCGCCCGTGGGCGAACTGGCGGCGGATGCCGTCGAGAATCGCGTCGCGGCCGTGGCCCACGTCGAGCACGTTAGCCCCGCGGTCGCGGCCGCCCTGCCGGGTGCCGATGTTCACGGCCGGCACACCCAGGAAGGCACCCTCGCGGATCGGCGCGCTCGAGTTGCCGACGGTGCAGGCACAGAGCAGCATCAGCCGCACGTAAGTCTCGATCGGGAAGTTCTTGTAGAAGCGGATGTACTCGGGCTTGCGCTTCTCGCGGAACGTGCGCATGCCGGTGGCGATGTCCTCCGATCCGGCGTCCGCGTTCGGCCACAGCATGATCGTCGGCATCTGCAGCGCTTCGAGCGCCATCAGCGTTTCCCAGATCTGGTCCTTGCCGTGGCCGTACTCGGTGGTGACCGGGTGCTGGTTGACCAGCAAGAAGGGCCTGGTGACGTCGATATGCGATCCCACGCCCTCGCGGTCGAGCCACTCCGCGTGCGGGATGCCGTCGTGACCGCGCGCGATCTCGCTGACCAGGTCGATGCGCGGACAGCCGACGACGTGCACCGTGCCCGGATCCTCGCCCATGCGGACGATGCGCTCGCCAGCCGCAGCGTTGGCCGGAAAATGGAGGTGCGCCAGCTTGGTTACCGCATGGCGGATGCTCTCGTCGATAGTGCCGCTGATCTCGCCGCCCATGGTGTGCGCGAGCGGGATGTTCATGTAAGCCGAGGCAATCGCGGTCGACATGGTCTCGAAGCGGTCCCCGACGCTCAGGACGATGTCCGGCTTCAGCAGCTCGAACATGGTCGGCAGCTCCAGCAGCCCCAGCCCGGTGGACTTGGCCATCGTGGCCGGCGTTTCGCCCTCCACGATCATCGTGACGCGGGCATCGGGCGTGAACCCGTCGGCTTCGATGACGTCCACCACCGAGCCGAAGCGATCGAGCAGCGCCGACGCACCGACGATGAGCTGCAGCGTCAGATCCGGGTGCGCGCGCACCGCCCGCATGACGGATTTGATGCTGCTGTAGTTGGCGCGCGAGCCGATGAAGATGCAGACCCTTCTCACACACTCTCCCTAGTCGATGCGCGCCGTGCAGCCGCCGCGCGGGTCGCTCCGGTCGCCGGTCTCGAGCAGCAGCGTCACGACGTCGTCGGCCGCGGAGTGGACGCCCAGGCAGATGAGCGCGGCCCGGGGCGGTCCGTCCGGCACGACGGCGCCGAGCCGCAGCAGCAGGCCGACGATCTCGGGCCGCCGCGCCCGCACCGCGGCTTCGAGCGGCGTCGCCGAGCGGACCGCGTCGAGCAGTCCCGCGCGGACCGGCCAGGCCCGGTTGGGATCGACGTGTTCGCGCTCGATCAGCCGCGTCACTTCCCCGGCGTCACGCGCCGCCGCGGCTTCCGAGAGCGTGAGCGTGGGCACGCTCCAGAACGGCGAGGCCCCGGCGGCCCATCCGGCGACGATCGCCAGCGATCCGAGAAACGCCACGAGCGGCGCGCCGGCGGCCACGAGCTGCAGCGCCGACGGCCAGGCGGCGCCGGCACCGTTTGCGGTCACCAGGCCTCCTCGAACACCCGCGAGACGCGCGGCGGATCGAAGACCGGGTTCGGCACGCGTATCGACACGGCCTCCTCGCGCAACTGCCCGATCAACCTCCCCGCGGCCGGATACCGCCGCACGTCCACCTCGGCCGGCGGCCGCCCCGCGGTGACGAACATCCAGTCGTTGCGGGTGAGGAACGCCTTCTCGCGCAGGCGGTAGTGCAGGCCCACGAGCCGGACCGTCCACGCCGCCGAGAGCGCCGCCAGCAGCACCACCGCAAGCGCCAGCGCCGGGCGCAGCCGCGCGCGGCCGAGGCGCTCGAGCGCGGTGCCGAACGCGATGACCGCGGCGAGGGCGTGGAAGGCGCCCGCCGGGCTGACGATGACGCTCTTGGTATACGGATAGCTGACGACGGCGTTGCCCGCGAGCATGGCCGCGGCCACGAACAGCCACCGGTCGCCCTCGGCCACCTCGCCGCGGCGCCACACCGGCACGCGCGACGCCGCATACCATCCGATCAGAACGGTCGCGCCCGTCGTCGCCGCCACGCCCAGGAGATCGCGCAGCAGCCAGTCGCCGGTCGAAAGCCCGCGGGCCAACACCCAGACGCCGGCCTTTGGTTCGGCGAAGAGGACCGTGAGGACTTGCGCTGCGACGTTGTAGGCGTAGAAGAGCAGCGGGTTGTCCCCGAAGCGCGCGATGAGCTCGGGCGGGTCGAGCACGCGGAAGCCGAAGCCGGAGCTGCGCTCGACGAGCGCCGGCGCGCCGACGTGCAGCGGCCCGAACCGCAGCACCATGTAAGCCGCAAGCGCCGCGGTCGTAACCAGAAGCGCCCGGCCGGAGACGCCCCGGAACCCCGCGATCCAGGCAGCCGCGAGGCACACCCAGACCAGGAGCCCAGTCTCGACCGTCAGCGCGGCCACGACGAACAGCGTCACGGCCGCCGCGTCCTTCCAGCGCGAGGGCAGACCCTGCGCGAGATTTGCGGCCGCCAGGCAGCACAGCACGATGGTGAGGAACGTGTTGATGGGAAACGCTTCGGTCACGGTGCCGGCGAAGGTGTGCGAGCCGAAGAGCAGCGCCAGGCCGAACGGCACGCTGAGCATCTCGACGGCGTTGCGCACCGGCCGCAGGTTGACGAACAGCATGGCGGCGAGCACCACCTGCGCGACGTGAATCGCCTTGAACACCTCGAAGTAACGTCCCTGCGCGAGCTCGAACGGGACGTCGATCTGCGCCAGCAGCAGCGGCCGCAGGAACCCGCCCTGCGTGAACTGCGACACCAGCAGCTCGTACAGGCCGGTCCGCTGGACCGCCATCATGTTGCGCAGGGCCTCGCTCGCCTGCAGCGGGCTGCCGGCGACGAAATAGCCGATGCCGAGCGCCACGACGACGGCATAGGCATGGGCCGCCAGCCGCCAGCGGCGTGGACTCGCGAACGGCGCACCGGTCGTGACCGCGTCAGACATCACCGATTACCGCGCCCCCGCGCCGCGCAGGCGCACCATGGTGCGGCGCCAGCGCTTGCCTGTCGTGTGCACCGCGCGCACGATGCGCCCCCGCGCCAGCCCCGTCGTGCGCGCGACGCTCTTGCGCGACCGCCGCCACGCCCCGTCGGCGCGCCGGCGCAGCCGGTTGCGCGTCTCGGATCGCCCCAGCGTGTTCACGAGCGCGACCGGCGCGGCCAGGGCCAGGGCCACCGGGCGCAGCAGCGGCGCCCACACGGGCGCCGGACGCGGCGCCGGCGCGGGCCTCGCTGCCAGGCGCTCGATGACGTCGGCGAAGACCGGCGTGGCCGGCCGATCGACGCCGTGAGGGCGGATGAACGACGCGACGAACCGGTCAGTTTCGGCCCGGCTCGCCGCCGGGCTGCGCAGCCGATCCGCGAGCTGCGCGACGTGTTCGTCGAGGGCCGAGGCGATGCGCAGGAAGCCGCCGTGCTCCGGCAGCAGGTGGTGGAAGTGGATCGTGCCTTCCTGCGTGCCGGCGAACTCGGGGGCCAGCAGCGACAGCACGGGCCGTCCCACGATGGCGGCCTCGATCATCGCGCTCGTGTTGATGCCCACCACGGCCGCGGCATGGAACAGCGAGTCGAAGAAGTCGGCGCGGTTGGCCGCGTCCACCGGGTTGTAGCCGGTCCGCGGAAACACGGCCACGCCGCGCAGGTCGGACAGCGGGTCCGATTCCCAGCGATGGCAGTTGTACGGGTGCGGCCGCATCAGCACGTTGACGCCGGTCAGCGCCGGATCGCCGCTGGTCCGTAACGCCTCCACCCAGCGCCGGACGAAGGCCACTTCGGCCGCCGACTCGGAGATGAAGCTCGACGAACCAGTGAACAGCACGAACGGCCCGTCGTCGGGCAGACCAACTCGCTCGCAGAA
>Ga0190270_10000194_pt1 | contig 26923 bp, 17 predicted proteins | sample Popmic320T_FD_133748 | JGI IMG/M metagenome (GOLD analysis project Ga0190270, IMG submission 133748) | Populus adjacent soil microbial communities from riparian zone of Weber River, Utah, USA - 320 T | ecosystem: Environmental > Terrestrial > Soil > Riparian zone | place: USA: Utah | collected...
CGCATCCTGATAGACGAAGATGAATCCTTCCCGCTCGAAATGTTCCGAAGGCCCGAGCGACGCGCGGTAATGGTCAACGCCATAAGGGGCGACGCTGTAGGGCGTGCGCGTAAGCAGGAACGGGTACGGCCGCGAAGCGTCTTTGGGCGTGTAGACGACAGTGAACAATCGAACGCCATCGCGCATCGGGATCAGGAATTCGCGCTTGGTATAATTCGCCCTGACGGCATCAGCGTTCTGCGCGGGGTTCTGCGCCGGCGCGAGCGAACGCGAGATCAAAAACAGGGCTGTCAGTATAGCGAAATGCTTTATACAAACCGCGCTTTTCATAAAGGCGTCCCCTCCGGTTGATGATTGTTTGCCCTCCCGCGCGCCACATCGCCGTTTTCAGCGCATCCGCTTCAGTCACGAGATCACTGTTTTAGGATTCTGGGCAATGTGGAAAAGGCGAGCCGGATTATTATGAGGTGAATGGAGGCGGCGATCGGAATCGAACCGATGAATAAAGGTTTTGCAGACCTCTGCCTTACCACTTGGCTACGCCGCCTTGTCAAATGCGAGATGATCGGGGTCGCTCATAAACGAACACGTATGCTCACATAAACGACCTTTTTCCGTCAAGCCCTCCGCCGCCGCATAACGCGCCGCGGTCCGCAATCACATCGATCATGAGGCGCGCTCTTAGGATTCATGCTTAGGCTTCAGATAATTTGACTCACACCCATGAGCCGTTATAATCATTTTGCGGAATGAATGTCTGTGATCGATTCAAGGGGGAATCGAATCGCGAAATCAGAAAAGGAAGTATCAGTCATGCGGCAGCCGGTCATCATCAGCGCAACGCGCACCGCAATCGGAAAATTTCAGGGGGCGCTGAAGTCGTTAACTGCGCCTCAACTCGGCTCCATAGTCATGCGCGCGGCAGTCGAACGCGCGGGGCTGGAGGCTTCGCGGATTGACGAAGTGATTATGGGATGCGCTCTGCAAGCTGGGTTGGGGCAGAACCCGGCCCGGCAGGCCGCGCTCGGCGCCGGCCTGCCCGACAGCGTATCAGCCTTCACCATCAATCACGTCTGCGGATCGGGTTTGAAGGCGGTGATGCTGGCCGCGCAGTCGGTCACGCTCGGCGACAACGATGTAATCGTCGCGGGCGGGATGGAGTCGATGTCGAACGCGCCTTATCTGTTGACGAAGGCCCGCGATGGTTATCGCATGGGCGACGGACAGATCGTCGACTCGATGATTCACGACGGCCTTTGGTGCGCCTTCGATCATTGGCACATGGGCGAGACCGGGGAGGTGGTGGCCGAGAGGTACGCAATCACCCGCCAGCGGCAGGACGAATACGCCCTCGGCTCGCAGCTCAAGGCGTCGGCCGCGGTCAAGACTGGAAGGTTCAAAGACGAAATCACGGCGGTCGAGATTCCCCAGCGCAAAGGCGCCTCGTTGATATTCGACACGGACGAGGGGCCGCGCGAAGATTCGTCGCTAGACTCGCTGGCGAAGTTGAAGCCCGCCTTTCGTTCGAACGGAACTGTGACCGCCGGCAACGCCTCGACGATCAACGACGGCGCGGCCGCCTGCGTCGTGACCTCGGAAGAGGTCGCGCGGAAGATGGGCCGCGCGCCGCTCGTTCGGATCGCCGCCCAGGCGACGTCGGGCATCGAGCCCAAGCTGGTGATGATGGCGCCGGTCGAGGCGGTCAGGAAAGTCGCGGCTAAAGCCGGGTGGGATTTGAAGAGCATCGACCTGTTCGAACTCAACGAGGCATTCTCTTCGCAATCGGTCGCCTTGGTCGAACAGCTCGGAATTGACCCGGAGAAGGTCAACGTGAACGGGGGCGCGGTGGCGCTCGGTCACCCGATCGGCGCCTCGGGCGCGCGCGTGCTGGTGACGCTGATTCACGAGATGATTAAACGAAAGGTCGGCCGCGGCGTGGCGAGCCTCTGTCTGGGAGGCGGAAACGCCGTCGCGCTGGCCGTCGAGAGGATAGCCGCCGGAAGATAAACCTGTTGGTTTCACATATGATCTTTTGTCAACGTTGTAAGAAAGCGAACCCATCCGACGCGGAATATTGCGAGGAGTGCGGCGCGGTTCTGATGTTGATCTCGCGCGCGCGCGGCTCTTCCGCTTTCGACGTCGGCGAGAACACTCTTGAAGAACACATGCTCGAACGGATCAGCGCCCTGGAGTCGGCGCTGACGCGCGCAAACGACCGCTTCGAGCAGTTGCTGGAACTCGCGCAGCAGCAGGCCACGGGCAGCTTCTACGACCACATGATGCTCGAAGCGCTGACCGAAATCCTCACCGAGATGCGCGCTGTCAACCCTGAAGAACTCGAACAGCGCTGGCGCAGCCGCGTCGCGCGCCACTACGAAGAGACCGCAGAGCGCGAACGCCTCGACGAACGCTGCGACCAGATCATCTCGGCCTATCGCGGCTCCGACCGCGAAGATTTCATCGACCAGGTCGAGGAGGGAATACTGCTCATCAGCGAAGGCCGCACGCGGAGGGGCTTGCGGATGCTGGAATCGGGGCTCGCGCTCGACGAACGCAACTCCGAACTCAGCTTCACCATTGGCGAATACTATTTCAACCTTGGCAAATCGCTCGAAGCGGCGGTCTTCTTGCGCCGCGCGCTAGACGAGCAGGGCGATCATTTCGGCGCCCGGCTGCTGCTGGGACTGTTGAGCGGCGACGAGGGCGAGGCCGAATCCGCCAAGATCCATTTGCAGCGCGCGCTCGTGCTCGACGCCCAGTCGTTCGCCGCCCATTACGGACTCGGGCGCCTTTTCGCGCGTGAAGGCAAGCTGGACGATGCGCTGTCGCACTTGCGGCGCGCGCTCGACCTCAACCCCTCGCCCGAGATGCATTATCTGGTCGGGCGCACTTATCTGGAGTTGGGCCGCCCGGAGAAGGCCATGAGGCACCTGCAAAAAGCCATTCGGCTCGACCCTCATTTCGACGTGGCGCAGTACAGCCTGGGATTCATCTACTGGCAATCGAACCGCACGTCGGAGGCCCGCGAACACTTCCGCCTCGCTTACGAGATCAATCCGCAGGACGCCGACTACCGCGCGGCGGTGCAGGCCCGCGCCGGCGATAAATTGCCAACCCCGCCCGCCCCCGGGTGGTCGAGCATCTTCCCACGCCGCAAGGTCAAACTCAGCGAATCGCGCTTTGTCGAATTGCTCTGGCGCGACCTTAACGCCTTCTCGATCTCTCCAGTCCCCCTGAGGAAGACCCCGCGCAAATGACATGCTATAATCGCGCCCGTTCAGCCCGATGAATGAAGAATCAATGAACGAGTTATCACAGAGAGTAGAGTTCAGCTTTGACATCATCATAAGCTCCGCGCCTTTTTGAAAATAGCGGCGCCGCTTGTAGATGATGCGTGACTATCCTGCCTAAGGGCGCCGCCATTGGCGGATCAGTATCCGATCCGCTCTAATTGGCTGCGGGCCGCTCGCAATGGCTAACCATCAACCTGCGTTTCCTCCCGGTCGACCGGGAAAATGCACAGAAAGAGTAAAAACCTATGGCAATGGAAAAAAGTGAAAAGACGAAGGCCGTCGAAGCGGCTCTGCTCAACATTGAAAAGCAATTCGGCAAGGGCGCGATCATGCGCCTAGGCGATCACAGGTCCGAAGACGTGCCGGTGATCTCGACTTCGAGCATCGGCCTTGACTCTGCTGTCGGAGTCGGCGGGCTGCCGCGCGGGCGCGTCATCGAAATCTTCGGCCCGGAAAGCTCCGGCAAGACCACGCTGGCGTTGCACGTCGTGGCCCAGGCCCAGAAGGCGGGCGGCATCGCGGCCTACATCGACGCCGAACACGCTCTCGACGCCATCTACGCCGAGAAGCTCGGCGTCAACATCAACGACCTGTTCGTCTCGCAGCCCGATTCGGGCGAACAGGCGTTGGAGATCACCGAATCGCTGGTGCGGTCGAACGCGGTTGACGTGCTGGTGATCGACTCGGTGGCGGCGCTTACTCCGCGCGCCGAACTCGAGGGCGACATGGGCGACAGCCTGCCCGGCCTGCAGGCGCGCCTGATGTCGCAGGCGCTGCGCAAACTCACGGCGGTCGTGGGACGGTCGAACACGTGCCTGATCTTCATCAACCAGATTCGCGAGAAGATAGGGGTCATGTTCGGGTCGCCGGAAACGACCACCGGCGGACGCGCGTTGAAGTTCTATTCCTCAATGCGCCTCGACATCCGCCGCCTCACGCAGATCAAGGACGGCGAGAACGTCATAGGGAATCGCACCAAAGTCAAAGTCGTCAAAAACAAAGTCGCGCCGCCTTTCCGCGAAGCCGAGTTCGACATCATTTACGGCGAGGGAATCTCGAGGCTCGGCGAGTTGATCGACATCGGCGTTGAGCAAAAGATCGTCGACAAGGCCGGCGCGTGGTTCTCGTACAAGGGCGAGCGGCTGGGTCAGGGGCGCGACAACGCTAAGAACACGCTCCGCGAAAACCCTGCGATGCGCGACAAGATCGAGGCCGAAGTCCGCGCCGCGTTGGGCATCGGCAAACCTCAAGCGGCCGCTGGAGCGGCGGCGGCGGCCGAAGCCTCGCCTGCGCCAACTCCTGCGCCGACGGGCAGGCGCGGCGCCGCGAAATCGGTCGAAGACTAGGAATCGAGGAATGGGGAATGGGCAGTGGGGAGTGGGGGAGTGTAAAATAACTTCCCCATTCCCCATTCCCCATTCCCCATTATTTTGGAGAAATTATGGCAAAGCGATTGACGCAAATGGTTGACTGCGCGGGTTGAGCGTCGAAACTGTCGCCGAGCGCGCTCGCCCAGGTTCTGGGCGGTCTACCTGAGCAACCACACACTCCAGAACTGATTATCGGCTACGACACCGCCGATGACGCCGCAGTGTATCTTTTGCGCGACGACCTTGCCCTGGTCCAGACCGTGGATTTCTTTACGCCGATCGTCGACGACCCGTTCGATTACGGGCGCATCGCCGCGCTCAATTCGATTAACGATGTCTGGGCGATGGCGGGGACGCCGATCACCGCGCTGGCCATCACCTGTTTCCCGAAAAAGGACGTGGACTACGCGATCCTCGGCGAGATCATGCGCGGCGGGTTGAAAACGCTCAATGAAAACGGGGTCACGCTGGTCGGCGGCCACAGCGTGGATAACGATCAGATCATGTTCGGCTACGCGGTGACCGGATTGATTCACCCCGATCAGATCGCGGCCAACGCCGGCGCGCGTCCCGGCGACGCGCTGATTCTGACCAAGCCCATCGGAACGGGCGTCATCTCGACGGGAATAAAATTCGAGAAGGTGAGCGCCGAGGTGGCCGCCGCCTCCATTGAAACGATGTTGACGCCAGGGCGCGCCGCCGCCGAGGCGATGCGCGAATTCGGCGTGCGCGGCGCGACCGACGTCACCGGCTTCGGGCTCCTCGGCCACGCCTGGGAGGTGGCGCGGGCGAGCAAGGTCACGATTGAAATCATCGCCGACCGCGCGCCGCTGCTGCCCGGCGCTCTAGACCTGGCCGGCCGCAAAATGCTCACCAAAGGCGACAGGGTCAATCGCGAGTATGTCGGCGGCGACATAACGATCGCCGCCGGCATTTCGAAAGAAATAATCAGCTTGCTCTACGACCCACAGACCGCGGGCGGAATGCTCATCTCAATCACCGACGACCGCGCTGAGGCGATGCTTGCGAGATTGCGCGAGACATACGCGGAGGCGGCGATCATAGGGCGCGTGGTTGAATACGGCGGGCGTTCGCTGGTCGTTAACTAGACTTGAAATTCTGATTTATCCGCAGATATCAAGGTAATGACAGACCCGACAACTTACGATGCGATTGTGATCGGCACGGGCCAGGCGGGAAACCCGCTCTCGAGGGCTCTCGCCAACGCCGGATGGAAGACCGCGGTTATCGAGCGCCTTTACGTCGGCGGAACCTGTGTCAACGTCGGTTGCACGCCAACGAAGACGATGGTCGCAAGCGCCCGTGTGGCTTACCTCGCGCGGCGCGCGGCGGATTACGGAGTTCACGCCGGCGAAGTGTTGGTCAACATGGTCGAAGTCCGCCAACGCAAACAATCCATCGTCGACAGCTTTCGCAGCGGCGGCCAGCGCGCAATCGAGAATACGAAAAACCTTGACCTGTTATTTGGCGAAGCGAGTTTTACCGGCCCGCGGTCAATCGCCGTGAAAATGAATGACGGCGAACTTAGGCGCCTCACAGCGAACAAAATCTTCATCAACACGGGCGGCCGGCCGGCGGCCCCGCGCGTTGACGGCATCGATCAGATCGCGGTTCTCGATTCGACTTCGATCATGGAGTTGGACGAATTGCCCGAGCATCTGCTGGTTCTTGGAGGAGGCTATGTCGGTCTCGAATTCGGACAGATGTTCAGGCGCTTCGGCAGCCGTGTGACGATTGTCCAGCGCGCGTCGCAACTGCTCGGGCGCGAAGATCAGGACGTGGCAGATGAGGTCGCGAAGATTTTGAGCGAAGACGGCGTCGAAGTCCTGCTCAATACCGAGGCCACGCGCGTTGAAAAAGGCGGAGGCGGCGAGATTCGCCTGACTGTTCAGACGCCGGAAGGCGCCCGAACACTGACCGGCTCGCATCTGCTCGCGGCGGCCGGGCGCGTTCCGAACACCGAGACGCTGAAGCTCTCGTCAGCCGGAATCGAAACCGATAAGAACGGCTTCATAACCTCGAACGAGCGATTGGAGACCTCCGCGCCTGGAGTATACGCGCTCGGCGACGTGAAAGGCGGCCCGCAATTCACTCACATCTCTTACGACGATTACCGCATCATCCGAACCAATCTGATCGAAGGCGGAAACGCGACGGTTAATGATCGCTTCGTGCCTTACACGGTCTTCATCGACCCGCAACTCGGACGGGTCGGTTTGAGCGAATCGGAGGCGCGGGCCAGGGGCTTGAACATCCGCGTGGCCAAGATGCCGATGAGCTATGTGGCGCGCGCGTTGGAGGTGGGCGAGAGCCGGGGTTTTATGAAAGCCGTCGTAGACGCCGATACGAAACAGATTCTCGGTTGCGCCGTCCTGGGCATCGAGGGCGGCGAGGTCATGGCAATGATCCAGATCGCGATGATGGGCAAGCTGCCTTACACCGTTTTGAAGGACGGAATCTTCGCGCATCCGACGCTGGCCGAATCGCTCAACAATTTGCTGAACATTTGATCAATGAAAACGCGCCACGTAGTAACGACTAATGGTCTTTGAGAATTAATTACACCCACGCAATTCATTGTAGGGGCGGGTATTCCCCGCCCCATCGCCCGGATCATAAACATGGGCGGGGAATACCCGCCCCTACAATGCCGGGCGCATTATTTTTTCAAATGCCGTTAGTCGTTACTATGTGGATTTCTGAGGAGAAAAAATGTCAACCGCCCAAATCAGAGGGCCACAACCGATCGACAGAATCGAGGCGACGATCGAGCTGTTCAATCAAGTCCGCGCGCAGACGATGCGGATCGTCGCGCCGCTTGAAATCGAAGACTACGTCGTACAGACCGCCGAATTTATGAGTCCCCCGCGATGGCACATCGGCCATACGTCATGGTTTTTCGAGACGCTGCTTCAGACATGCCTCCCGGGTTATCACGTATATAACGAAGAATATCTTTATTACTTCAACTCATACTATGAAGGTTTCGGACAGCGCATCGAAAAATCGTTGCGCGGCACGCGCTCGCGCCCGACGGTAAAGGAGACCGTCCGCTATCGAAATCACGTTGACGAGGCGATGACCGGGTTTTTGAAAAAAATCGAGGCCCGGCCCGACTTCGAAAAGATTTTCGATCTCACGCGGATGGGGCTGGAGCACGAGATGCAGCATCAGGAACTGCTGGTCTATGACATCAAGCATCTGCTCTGCGACCTTTACGACGCGCCGAAGAACAGCTCGCCCGCCCTGTCCGAGACCGTGACCGGAATGGCAGAGGTCGAGGGCGGACTGTTTGCGCTCGGCTACGCTGGAGACGATTTCGCCTGGGACAACGAGAAGCCGCAGCACACGGTCTTCCTGCAAGATTTCGCGATTGACCTCGCGCCGGTCAGCAACGGCGACTTTCTCGAATTCATCGACGCAGGCGGTTACGACGATTACCGCTGGTGGTTGAGCGAGGGTTGGGAGGCCGTGCAGCGGGAGCGTTGGCGGGCGCCTCTCTACTGGGAGCGGCGCGACGGCCAATGGATGATCCGCGATTTTCACGGCCTGCATCGCGCCGAAGCGAAGGCTGGCGAGCCGGTCTCGCACGTCAGTTATTTTGAAGCGGCGGCCTACGCCAAGTGGGCGGGGAAGCGGCTGCCAACCGAAGCCGAGTGGGAGAAAGCAGCCTGCTTCGATCCGAAAAAGCAGGCCACGCGACAATTCCCGTGGGGCGATGCGGCTCCCGACGTAACGAAGGCGAACCTCTTCGACAATCAGCTCTGGGGCGTTGCGCCGATAGGCTCAATGCCGCAAGGCCGCAGCCCCTATGGCTGTCGTCAAATGATCGGCGACGTTTGGGAGTGGACGACGTCGGATTACGCCCCGTACCCCGGCTTCAAATCCGAATTCGACGAGTACAACGACAAATGGTTCATCGGGCAAAAAACGCTGCGCGGCGGATCGTTCGCCACGCCGCAAATTCACATCCGGACAACCTATCGAAACTTCTATCATCCGCCGGAACGATGGATGATCTCAGGGTTCCGCTGCGCGAAGACTTTGTGAAAAGATGAAGATCGCCCGCTCCCAATGCGTTTCAGCTCAACTGATCAGCCATCTTCAGGAAGCCCGCGCGCGCCTGCTTGAACTCGTCGCCGATTTGGACGACGGGCAGATGACGGGCGCCCGCCTTGCCGTCGTGAATCCATTGCGCTGGGAGATCGCGCACGTGGCCTTCTTCCAGGAATTCTGGCTCTTACGCCATCTGCGCGGCTTCGACGCGATAAGGCCAGCGCCCCATCTCGACCCTGATAAGCTTTATGATTCGGCCCGCGTGGCTCATGACACGCGATGGGATTTGCCGCTACCTTCGAAGCGGGAGACGATCGCCTACATGCGCCGAATTCTCGACCGCGTGATCGAAGAGACGATGAAGGGCGCCGGCGATTTGCGTGACGCCGACGGCTACGACGAAGCGTACTTCCTTGAACTCGCGCTGCTCCACGAGGACATGCACACCGAAGCGATCGCTTACACGCGGCAGACGCTCGCCGTTCGTAGTCCCGCCTTCAGGCGGAACGGGTCGGCGTCGAACATTCCGGCTGGAGCCGGGACTGCGAATGCCACGAACGCTAAGAACGCGAGACTCGGCGACGCGCAAATCCCCGGCGGCAGATTCAGGCTCGGCGGCGAGGATGATTCAGGCTTCGTCTTCGACAACGAGCAGTGGGCGCACGAAGCCGTTGTCGAGCCGTTTTCGATCTCGCGGACGGCGGTCACGCAAGCCGAATTCGCCGAGTTCGTGAACGACGCCGGTTACCGTCGCCACGAATTGTGGGGCGATGAGGGCTGGGCCTGGCGCGAGGGCGCGGACGCCGCGCTTCCCATTTACTGGCGTCCCGCGGGCAAAGGCGAATGGGAGCGCCGCGTCTTCGATCAGTGGGTCTTGCTCGAACCCGATCTGCCTGCGATCCATGTCAACTGGTATGAGGCCGAAGCCTATTGCCGTTGGGCCAAACGTCGATTGCCGACCGAGGCCGAATGGGAGATGGCGGCGAGTTGCGAACCGGATGCTGACGGACGCGGCGTCGCGTCGCGCAAGCGCAAATATCCGTGGGGCGACGAACCGCCCGCGCCCGAACGGGCGAATCTGGATTGGCGCGAAGACGGATGCGTCCCTGTAATCGCGGCGACCGCGGGCGACAGCGCGTTCGGCCTTCGTCAAATGATCGGCAATGTGTGGGAATGGACGGCGACCGATTTCGGCCCTTACCCGGGCTTTGCCGTCGGTCCTTACAAAGAATACTCCGCGCCCTGGTTCGGCGATCATAAAGTTTTGCGCGGGGGCTGTTGGGCGACGCGCTCAAGGCTGATTCGCAACAGTTACCGCAATTTTTATAAGCCTGATCGAAGAGATGTGTGGGCGGGATTCAGGACTTGCGCCCTGTGATTTGAGATATGAGATTCGAGATTTGAGATGAAGATCGGCATTGTCACTCCGGCGCCGCCAGGATCGCGACATGGCAACCGCGTCACGGCGCTGCGATGGGCCGGGATGTTGCGAAGCCTTGGACATCGCGTGGCGATCAAGCAAGGCTACGAGGGCGAGTCATACGATCTGCTAATAGCGCTGCACGCGCTCCGCAGCCACGATGCGATTAAACGATTTCATTGTGAGCATCCTGACCGTCCGCTGGTAGTTGCGCTGACCGGCACTGACCTCTACCGCGATCTTCCGAAGATCAAGGGGGCGCAACAGTCGCTCGAACTCGCGAGCCGCCTGATAGTTCTCCAACCCAAAGCCTTCGACGCGTTGCCGGAACGCTTCCACGCCAAAACGCGAGTCGTTTATCAATCGGTCAAACCGTTTCCTCAAACCCGCAATCCCAGAGTCTCAACCCGCAATTTCCAGGTCTGCGTCATCGGCCACCTGCGCGAAATCAAAGACCCGTTCCGGGCGGCGATGGCGGCTCGCTTGCTGCCCGCTTCATCGCGCGTCCGAATCATCCACGTGGGCGGCGCGATGAACGAAAAGATGGCCGAACGCGCGCGCCGCGAGATGGAAATCAATCCGCGGTACCGCTGGATCGGCGAACAACCGCAATGGCGCGTACGACAAATCCTGATGCGCAGCCAGTTGTGAGTTCATTCCTCCCGCCTGGAGGGCGGGGCGAATGTTATCTCCGAGGCGATTGTCGCAGGGGCACCGGTAATAGCCTCACGCATAGCGGGCAATGTCGGTCTGCTGGGCGAGGATTACGCCGGATATTTTTCGACCGGCGATACTCGAGGTTTGGCCCGTTTGATGGCGCGGGCGGAAAACGATTCGGAGTTCCTGGCCGAATTGAAATCACATTGCGAGCGACTGGGGAGCCTGTTCAGCCCCGAACGCGAACTAGCGGCATTGAAACGACTGATCAGAAAATGAAGCGGCGCCATGTGTGGCGCGGGTTGTTTACTCGCGCCGGCGGGGCTTTCGCCAAAAGGGCGCGAGAGAACAACTCGAGCCACATTTTATCCGGCGGGCTTTTCCTCATCTCCCCCGAGTGGCGGCAGTCCTGACTCCTTCCAACGCTTGCGAAAAGTCTTGGGGTCTAAATCGGACGCTTTGGCCGCCGCCTTCAGGTTGTGTTTGTGGCGTTCGAGCATTTTACGCAGATAGACGCGGTCGAGCGCCTGATTGTATAGCCTGGACGTTTCACGGTAGGCGCCCGTCGACCAATCGGCGGGCAGAGATCGCGCCAGTTCGTCTATCAGCTCTTCGATGCTCTCCCGGCCCGGCGCGTCCGTCGCCTTGTCGGATTTGGCGCCGGGGGCGTCTCGCAGCAGGTCGTTCATGATCTGCATCGGCAGGCTCTGCGGCAGGATTATCTCGCCGACACAGTCTCTAAGCGCCGACTTGACGATGTTTTCCAGTTCACGGACGTTGCCGGGGAAGGGGTAGCCACAAAGTATCTTGAGCGTTTCATCGGCGAAGGCCGCCTGTCGCTCGCCCTTGTACGCGGCCAGAAAATACCGGGCCAGTAGTTCAACGTCTCCTTTCCTTTCCCGCAGCGGCGGCGAATGAACGGTCGCCTCGTTTATGCGCTGATACAGGTCGAGGCGAAATTTTTTATGTCTGACCTCTTCGGGCAGGTTGTGATGCGTGGCGCATACCAGCCTTGCCTTGAAGGGCAGTTCTTCTTTGCCGCTCAAACGCCGAAACTTCTTCTCCTGAATCACGCGCAGCAGCCTGATTTGCGCCGAGGCCGAGAGGTCTCCTATCTCGTCGAGGAAGAGCGTTCCGTCTCCGGCCTGTTCGAAAAGACCTATGTGTTGTCTGTCCGCGCTCGTGAACGCGCCCTTTTCGTGGCCGAACATCTCGCTTTCGAATAAATGCTCGTGGATGGCGGAGACCTGCGCCGCCACAAAGGGCGCGCCGTGGCGCGCCCCCAGCTCGTGAATCGCCCGGGCGAATAATTCCTTGCCAGTCCCCGATTCTCCGAGCAGCAGGACGTTCGAATCGGCGTGCGGGATAACTCTCGTCAATTGCCACAGCGCGGCCAGCAGGCTCGCCGATTCTCCGTGAATCTTCTCGCGCAGTTTGGCCATCATCGGCGATGAATAGTCTTGCGCAGGCGGCAATTCGCGCAAGCAGGCTTTGACGCTCTTCGCCTCGACCGGTTTTTGCAAGACGCCCTTGGCGCCCAATCCGAACGCCCGCGCCGCCAGATCGTATGTAAACTCCTCGATCATCACGACCACCGGCGTCTCGGGCCAACGATGCCGCAGCAGCGCGAGCATTTCAGCGAACGCCGGATCGTAGACGTCCCACAGCATGAAGACCGCGGTGAAGCCGACGGCATGCCCTTCGATGACCGGGTTGGCGGCGGCCCCGTCCCGGCAAACCACGACCTGCGCGCCCTCTTCCGCCAGCAGGCCGCGAAGCGATTCCGCGTCTTCCGCCGAACTGTCTATGACCAGAACTTTAAACATCCTGCGCCAGCGTTACCCGATAAGTGATCAAATTGCCGCCCTCCAGCGGTTCTACGATCAGCCGCCCGCCGCCGCGTAATGCGACCTGCTGCGCGACCGAAAGCCCCCAGACGCGCCATTGCCCGTCGCGCGGAGGAATGATCTCGCCTTTAGTGATCTGTTCCGCCTGATCGGCGGGAATCGGAATGAAGCCGTCTCGGAAGGAAATCTCGGCCATGCCGGCCTTTTTTTCTATGTTGACCGCGACCTCCGGCAAAGTCGAAGTGTGGTCATCCTTTGTTTCACTCAGACCTCCCGTAAGAATTTCTCTGATGATCATCAGCGCGTTGTTTCTGAAAGCGTCTTTGAAGGAGAGTATGCGCATAGCATAGTCAGCGGGGTCGGCGGGTGGGGCGAGTTTAATGACGATACAGGGGCGCAATTCCTCCGCGAATCGTTTTATTTCTTCTTCTATGGCCAGGCCATGTGGCGTGTCGCCGGTAATTTGAAAAGGCTCCTGAATCTCCCTCCACTCATCACGCGCGCGACGGATCAAACCCTCTATCGTCGCCAGGCGCCGCGCGATAGGCTCAGTCGCCGGGCCGGTTTGGCGCTCACCAAAAATCTCAAGCAGCTCGCCGCGCAACTCTTCCGCTTCGCGCTGCGCCGAATGAACGAGCCGGGAGAAGCATGAACTGAGCCGATAGATGATACCTATATTGGCGTAAAGAGCCAGATCTCTTTCACTGATTTTTCTGTGGCGATGTTTTTCTCTGACGGCTTTCCAGGCGCCGAGCGCCCTGGCCTGTAATTCTTCCTTTCCATAAGGCTTGCCGAGGAAATCGGTGGCGGCGAGCATTGCATAGCGCTCCAGGTCCGTGAACACTGAAATGACGATGATCCCGCGCGCCGCCTCCTGATCTTTGGCAAGCTTCAGAAGTTCGATTCCCATCTCAGGCTTCTCGTCTTCACCGGGATTTTCAGGCAGCCCGAGATCGAGCAGCAATAAATCGTAGGCTGCGGCGTCGCGCCCGGCCCGATCGAGCGCCTTTCGGGCGTCGGCGGCGCAATTGACCACGGTGATCTCGAAACCGTCAATCCCGGCGTCCTTCATCTGCCTTTCATCGGTCGCCTGAAGGATGTAACTGATCGCGTCGGCTTGATATTTATCATCCTCCACTATCAATGTGCGTAGCTTCATGTTGTTTTCTCGGAAAATCCTTGGGAGCACAGAAATGGGACTTATGAGATGTCCTATCAGTCCCATAAGTCCTGTCAGTCCCATTCATGAGATCCCCACAGGCAAAGTTATAGTCACCGTGGTTCCTTTTCCAGGCGCGCTTTCGATATCGAGGTTACCGTTCTGCGCTCGGAGTAGCAGGAGCGAGACGAGCACGCCGAGCCCCGTGCCCCTCTGCGTGGTCACGAAGCCGGATTTAGCGGCCCGGATTTGTTCCGCGCTCATGCCGACGCCGGTGTCGGCGAAAGTTATCCGGGCTTCCCTCGCGTCGTCGCTCAGGGCGCCGGTGATGGTGAGCGCGCCGCCGTCCGGCATGGCCTTCATCGCATTGTGTACGACGTTGCGGAACGCCTCGAGGATCAGATCGCGGTCTACGAGCACTACTATGTCCTGAGGAATCGGCGCCTCGATGCGCGCCCGCGGCGAGAGACTCCGTATGTCCGCTTCCGATCTGACCTCGTCGATAAGCGAATGCAGCTTATGAGGCCTCGGGTTGATCTCCTTCATTTGTCGAGCTATCTCCATCGGGCGCTTGATGACGTCGGACGAGGAATCGATCAGTTTGAAAAGCTCGGACAGCCTGGTTTCTCGCTCACCGTCTGAACCGGCGCCCTCGATGTGGATCGACAGCGAGCGGATGCTTTGCGTCAGGTTCATCAGCCGGTGCGCGGTTTGGAAGACCATTGCGCCCATCGCCTGCATCGCCAGCCGCCCCTTTTCCGCTTGCGCTTCGGCCTCGGCCTTTTGCTCGAGCTTTTTTTGTCGTTGATAAACCGAGCCTATCTTCTTGCCCCACTCTTCCAATTGATCCGGGTCATGCGGCGACGCCATATGAGACTGTCTCCTTGCGGCGCCGAAGCGCAGGTCCAAAACACCGACGAGGCGCCTTCCATCGAGTAGCGGCAGCGCGACCCGCTCGATCAAGCCCTCGGTCTTCGCCAATTCGGGAGCCTTCCATTCCTCGTCCCCCAGCGTGTCCCTTTTCTTTGCTTGAATTCTCCTATGCTCAGCGGCGCGGATCACAAATTCGCACGGCTCGCCCGGCGGGGGGGACGGCGTCGCTTCGGCGGCCGCGGCGTCGGCCCAACAGAGTCCTTTCCCTGCTTCGCGGTCCAACGACAGGTAGAGGATGGCCCGCTCGGCGTTGAGAGATTCGACTATCTGGCGGCACAGTCGCTGCTCGATGCGGACGTCGGGGTCGCCTTTTTCGACGGCCTCGCGAACGGCTTCGTACCGCTTCACCTCCTCCTCGATCCAGGCGGCGCCCAGGTTGGGAAGCAACGCGCTCAACATGCTCGAGATGGTGTCGGCGGCCTCCTGAAGAATGCGCGGATCGATCGTGGTGAAGCCGCTGCCCGCGCCTGGACGATTCGGATCGATCCGGCGGTAGAGGGTCAACACGCCGATCGTCTGGTTTTGCTTCAGGCGCAAGGGAAGCCCTATCGCTTCGAAGGTGAAATCTTCGGAGAGCGGTTTGCCGAAGGTGTAGGGAGCGTATTTTCTGCCGTCCGAAGTCAGGGCTTTTTCCTTTTTATGAACGAAAAAATTGGGGACGTACTGGGGGGCCTCTTCAAAGGCCAGGACGCCGGTCCACCGCTCGCCCTTCTTGTAGCGCGCGGCGTCAACCCATCTAGGGTCGGCCCACCCCTCCTGCGCGCGAAGGATGAACCTTTCGGCCTCTCTGTCCCAGATGAAGAGCGAGGCGATTTCGGCGTTGGCCGCCTTGCTGAGGCGCTTCACAGTGTCGTTCATTGTTTGCACGGGGTTGGTGAAGTCCGCGTTGCGCACAAAATCCGAGTTGATGTCGAGCAGAAACTGCCGCTCATTCAAGACCTTGAAATGTTCGATCAGATTGCTGACGCGATGGCTTAAGGCGTTCAATGCGCGCACCCGGTGCTCCGTGAATGTCCACGGCTGATAAGAGATCAGGCAAGCGGTTCCGATCGGGTTGCCATTAGCGTTCCTGATCGGCGTGTTGGCGAACGAGCGCATCTTCTGTATAACAGAAATCACGAGAGGATCGTCACGGCGGGAATTGAGAACCGTCCTCTGCCACAGGTTTTTCGATGAGTCGTTTACCACGACCACACCGTTTAGCCTGAAGGCCAGCGCCGTGGGTGAATCATTGTCGATTTTGATCTCCCGGCGAAGATATTTGAGAGCTTCGTAGTAATCGCCCGCGCCGGCCACCATCTCCAACTCGCTCCCGTCGGAATTGAGCAAACGGATATGTCCCATGTCGACCTCGAAGAGGGCTATCGCGCGTTCTATATAGATCTTAAGCGCCTGGTCCAGATCGGCCGCGCGCAGGCTCTCTATCAGGATCACGTCCAGCTCGCGCGCCAGTCGCGCCTCTTCGCCGTTGAGGAATCGCAGTATGATGTCGCCGACGACAGCTCCCAGCGACGTCAGGATGCGCTCTTCCGCTTCGTAGAGACGCCCTTTCCTGCGTCTTAAATCGCCCAGGTCGAACTGCAACGTGGCGATCAAATCTCCCTGGCGGTTAAAGAGGGGGAGGACGCATTGGCTGATTATTCCTGATTTTTTGATCGCTTCCTGGTCGCAGTATTCATTTTGACCCGAATCGGGGATGAAACTCAGCTCTCCGTCACGCGCGACGGCGGCCAGGATGTCATTTTCTTTCAGCGGGCGTTTGGTCAGTTCCACGATTTTCCTGAAGCGCGAGCCGATGGCGCCCAGGGCCACCAGCCATTCGTCGTCCTCGTTTCGCATGACCAGAGAAAGCATGCCGCCGGGGAAGCCGGTCTCGAAGACGACTCTTAAAGAACCTTCGACCGCGTCGCGCAGATTGTGAAAGCCGCTCGGCGATCGCGCGGTTTCGGAAAATGCCTTGAAGCCGGTGTATGCGAGCGTGCGGTTGCGCATCTCGTCGCTGAAGCAGAGCGTGGCGACGCCCCAGTCGCCGAAGAGAAAGCGTCCCGACTCATCGGCCCCGAACTCTCCGTCGAAGAATCCGCCGAAGTAAATGTCTTTCCCGTCGATCGGCAGCCCTGCCTCACTTCCGGTTATCAGCTCTTCGGCGTCTTCGGCGATTGCCTTTAAGTCCAGCGCGGAGCGGCGGTGGAAAGAGGAGTGGATGGCCAGACAGCCGACGGGCTTTTCGAGCGTCCACCACTTTAGCGAACGTTCCAGCCCCCTTTTAGCCTCGCTGCGGATGCGCGCGAAATCGCTCAGGTCCGGACTCCCGGACATCGGCCCGTGGCTGAGACTTAAGCTGAAGGGCGAGCCGGAGAAAACGCTGGCCACGACTATCCGGTCGCGGTAAACCTCGGCGCCGGCGAACTGGAAGCCCGGCCTTGAAGAGACGCCGCCCACGAGTTGGATGCGGATGCGGGCCTTCTGCAGCAGCAGGCGGTGCAGTTCCGGCGTCAGATAAGATGCTTTCTCATCGCGGCGGCTGACGTTAGGCAGAAAACTCAAGAGCATGCGGACAGTCAATGGTATGCGCGGGGGTCTGTCCGCATCCAGAATGCTCAGCCCCAGTTCTCTGAGAAGGCCGTCCACGGCGGCTTCGTGATCGTTGTGAACGTCGGCGCTCACGCGGGTCTCGGCCTCAATCAAACGCGAGGCTAGACAGACGAGCAGCGCGCCGCGTTCGTGAATCCGGCGGTCGAAAAATACCGCTTCGACCGAGCCGCCGATTAGTGGGACTTCGGCTGATTGAGGCTCGACCTCGGCGCAGGCTCTGCTCATGTGCTCGGTGACCGCCTGCTGAATGCCGGAGATCATTCGCTTTATTGAGCCGGCGTCGTCATAGGCGGGCGATGTCAGCAGTATCAGCAGGCGAGGCGGAAACTGCTCAGGGGCGCCGGTCTCTTCAAGACGCCGCAAACACTTCTCGGCCATCTCCGCGCCGTCGTCGCCCTCGCGTTGCCCCGGCGCGTCGACGCCGCCACAAACGAAAGCCAGATAATTGAACATTCGGGCGCCTCCTCTTTTTTACATCGGATTCGGACGAGTCAGTCGTCGAAGGTCTTCCGCGTCGTCGCGCGTGCGCGGCGTTGGCTCGGGCCGCCGACCCCTTGCAGGCGCGGGCGCGAAGATGTGGTTCTGCTCCGGAGTTAAGATATCACCAGGCAGGTCGTTCCGAAACAAAACCGTAATCGCAAATGTTACGCCCGCAACGACGATCGCTACGAGGAGAAGGCTGCGATAATAGTTCCTCCTTGCGGACGTGACCCCGGTAAGGACTCCGGTGACTACTTCGGTGACCATTCCCGCAACCAACGTGGAAAGATCATTCGTCTGTTTCATGTTTCCCCCTTTCTCTTGTTATTTTTTATGCCCGCGTGAGCAATCGGTTTTGCGCAGTGGCGACCGCTTGCTTCACGCGGGCGCTGTACCAGTGTCCCAATGGTACGTGGTTCGAATCAGCTACAAAGCAGGATGCGTGCCATTCATCAGAAGAAGCTGAAAGAGCTTGCCGCAAGCTCACGACACCGCTCGCAGTCACTTGCGAGATAAAGACTTTGCGTTCATTCGATCTGTCAATCGCCGATGATCCTGCGATCAACGGAGGCTGAATCAAATCGGCGGTGAGGGGAATGAAATCCCCGAAGAGAGGAAAATCATGGCGTCTCGGCTGATTTAGCGAATGGGTGTGGGCAACTTTATTCCTCGTCGCCGCAGCGGCGGTTTGAACTTAGGCCGGCGTTTATGGTGTTTGAAAAATAAATGCAACAACACCTCCTCGTCGCCGCAGCGACGGTTGATCCTAGCCCGGCTTTTCAAAGCCGGGGGAGCAGTTACATAGTGGTTTTAGTCGCGGCAGCGACGGTTGACACCGATCTGCAATATCAACCGTCGCTCCGCGACTGAGAACGGATATGCGTTAGTCGACCCGGCTTTGAAAAGCCGGGCTAGGCTCAAATGCCGCTCCGCGGCAGGGGAATTTCGCCACGGCTTTGATGATGTTTGGGAAATAAATGCAACTACTGCTGAATCCCATCTACTGCCGTCGGTCGGATTGCCGAATTCGTGGTTGCATTTATTTTTCAAAGACCATAAACGCCGGCCTAATCTCAACCGTCGCTGCGGCGACGAAGAAGCGCCTCCCTGGGAACGCAAAAGATTTGGGCAATGACAAGCCTCACGGCGCCGCCTACCGCCACGTTCCGTAGACGCAATCGCAACTTGCTACAATGCCCGCAAGACTTGGCTGATCTCGCGCTTGATGATACCTTTGCCTGCCAACATCAATTTTTTTAATACCGGAGAATTCATTTCAATATGACTATTGCCGACTCGCCTGTGATTGCGCCTTTGAATCCGCCTCGCCGAATCCTGCTCGGCCCGGGGCCGAGTCCCGCCGACGACCGCGTGCTTCGTATGATGAGCGCGCCGCTGGTCGGTCACCTCGACCCTTTTTTCGTCCGCGCGATGGACGAGACGCAGGAGATGTTGCGCTACGTATTCGAGACCAACAACCGTTTGACGATGTCGATTTCGGGCACGGGCAGCGCCGGGATGGAAGCCGCCGTCGTGAACCTGATCGAGCCTGGCGAAGAGATCGTCGTCTGCGTCAACGGTTATTTCGGCGAGCGCATGCATGAAATGGCCTTGCGCGCCGGCGCCAAACCGGTTCGCGTCGAATGCGAATGGGGAGGGCCTGTAGACCTGGAAAGAGCCAGCAAGGTCTGGCGCGAATCTAACGCGCGCGTGTTGTTCGCCGTGCATGCCGAGACCTCGACGGGAGTGTTGCAGCAAATCGCCCCGTTGCGAGAGATCGTTGACGATCGCGGCGGCTTTTTGATGATCGACGCGGTGACCAGCATCGGCGCGCATCCCATCGGCGTCGATCGCAATCGCGTTGACGCCTGTTACGCCGGGACGCAGAAGGCGCTGTCCTGTCCGCCGGGACTCGCGCCGGTGACTTTCAGCGACCGCGCGGTCGAGAAGATCAGATCGCGCAAGACGAAAGTCGGCAGTTGGTATCTCGACACGAATCTTTTGACGGCCTACTGGGGCGAATCCTCAAGCAGTGGGGGCGGCGCGCGCGCCTATCATCACACGGCGCCGATCGCCATGAACTACGCGCTGCACGAGGCTCTGCGCATCGTCGCCGAAGAGGGCCTGGAGAACCGCGCGAAGCGCCACGAACGCAACCACCGCGCGCTGGTCGCCGGCGTCGAGGCGATGGGGTTGACGATGGCGGTCGCGCCCGGACACCGGTTATGGACTCTCAACGCCGTCGCTATTCCCGAAGGGGTTGACGACGCCCGCGTGCGCGGCCGGTTGCTCAGTGAATTCAACATCGAGATCGGCGGCGGACTCGGCGTCTTCAAAGGCAAGGTCTGGCGCGTCGGATTGATGGGGGCGGGCAGTACGGAGAACAATGTGCTGCTTCTGCTCGGCGCGCTCGAAAAATGTCTTAAGGACGAAGGGTTCAAGGTCAAGGATTCGGGTGTGAGCGCGGCTGCGGCTTTTTACGCCGGGAATTGATTGGAGAGAGTGAAATGTATTGTCCACGTTGTGGATCACAAAACACGGATGCGACCAAATTTTGCCGCCAGTGTGGATTGCCGCTTGCCCAGGTTTGTGACTATGTCGCCACCGGCGGGACGGGCGCGCTCGCTCGTCCCACGGCCCCGCCGCCGCTGCCGGAGACTTCGGAGATGCTGGCGTTGAAACAGAAGAGAACCTTGACGATTCTCAGCGTCTGCATTGCGCCGATCGTCTTCGCCATCCTCGCCGATGAGGTGTTCCGGGTGGGCGATATAGCTGGGCTTCCTTTCCTGCTCGTTCCCCTCGGTATCGTCTGGGCAAGGTTTCGTTACAAGATGCAACTGCGGCGGATGCAGGAGCGGCAGTTGCAGGAGTATTACGCGCAACAACATCAATCGATGCCGCAACAGGCGATGCCGCAACAGGCGATGCCGCAACAGGCGATGCCGCAACAGGCGATGCCGCAACAGGCGCCGATGCCTAAACTCATAATTCAACCCCAAACCGATCCATCGCAATTGGCGCATTTGGCGCAATCGGCGCAAATGGACGCGCCCAGGACGAACCCGCTCCCCGAGGCGTCTCCCGGCAGCGTGGTCGAAGACGAAACACGAAAGTTTCCGGAACAACGCTGATGACTATCTATCTTCCCGCGCAGCGGCGCGTCGCAATGATGTTCAATCAGTTTTTATCCCTAACCCCAGAACATCGCGGCAATATTTGACGCTCTTTTCGAGTTCGGCCTTTTGAAACTCCTGCTCGGCCAGTTTTCGATCTTTGCCTTCGGGAACTTTGAAAGCTTCGACCGCGCGCCCGCGTTTGGCCATGGCGGTAAATCCGAGAAACTCTTTCGCGCGGATGTCACGATAAAATTTCCAGAAATCCTCTTTCTGAAAAGGGAACGCGCGAACCGCGCCGGAAATGATTTCGAGCTGGACGCTCACGCCGGGGCATAGATCGGCGAAGCGATCGAAATATTTTCGCCAATCAACCTGCCCTTCGCCCATCGCCGTCCAGGCCACCGACGCGCCATCGCTCGTCTCCCAGATCATTGAATCGCGAATGCCGGTCGTAGCGGCATAAGGGCCGAGGATCTCCAGATTCTCCATCGGGTCTTCGAGCGTCCACGTGGCGTTGCCGGAATCCATCGTCGCGCCGACGTAATCGCGCCCGCACTCTTCGATCAGGTTGGCGAGTTGCCACGCCTGCATGTCGCCCGCGTGGTTTTCGATGGCGATTTTCACGCCCGCGTCAATAGCCCGGCTGCGGACCGCCTTGCAGACGCCGATCGTATCCTTCCATCTCGCGTCGAGTCCGCCGGGGAGTTTGCGGTCGTCGGCCGTGCCCTGATAACAGCGGGCGACTGGCGAGCCTAAGGCTTTCGCCACGCGGATCAGTAAGGCCAGATGCTCTTCCGCCGCGCCGAATTTCGTGTTGAAACTCTTCGCCGACGGACAGACGCTGCCTGTCCCGGCTTGAATTTCCAAGCCCAGGTCGTCAGCCTTCTTCTTGAGATCTTTGAGATAGGCGTCGCTGTGGCTTTCATAAACGTCTAGGTCGGAGAGGAGGATCGTGTCAACTTTGAGTTTTGCGGCGTAATCGAGCAGTTGCGGCGCTTTCCAGCCCATCGCGCGGATCGAGAAGTTGTCGAATCCGAGTTTGATACGGCGGCGTTTGGCGCCTTGCGCGAATGATGTTGTGTCGGTCATGGTTGCGGCTCCGGCGACGGCGAGCGATTTGATGAATTGTCGTCGTGACGTAGTGGTTTCCATTGTCGTTGTTTTGGAAAGGAAAGATGGTACACGGATCGAACTGATCGCTACGGATTTTAGCGGATCAATCCGTGGCGGTCAGTATACATCCGTCAAATCCGTGCGCCAATTCACTTCCGAAATTGCGGGCGCTGGCTTACACTTCGCGCGCCTTCAAAATTTCAACATTCACAATTCAACCGCAACAAGCGCTAATGAGGATTGAAAACCATGATCCAAATTATTGACCGTCGTGATTTCATCAAACAGTCCGCGCAAACCGCGGCGACTATCAGCCTCGCGGCGATAGCCGGCGAACCGCTCGTCGCCTCGACGAAACAGCTCTTTAAAATCTCGCTCGCGCAGTGGTCGCTGCACCGGGCGCTCCGCAAAAAAGAGCTGGACAACCTGGATTTCGCCAAAACGGCAAGATTCGATTTCGGCATCGGCGCGGTCGAGTATGTCAATCAATTCTTCCAAGACAAGGCCAAAGATCGGACCTACCTGGGCGAGATGCTCAAACGGTCGCGCGATAATGGCATCGAAAATCGTTTGATCATGTGCGACGGCGAAGGCGCGTTGGGCGACCCCGACGAGGCCAAACGCCGGCAGGCGGTCGAGAATCATTACAAGTGGGTCGAGGCGGCGAAATTTTTGGGCTGTAAAATGATCCGCGTCAACGCGCAGAGCCAGGGCAATTACGACGAGCAGATGAAGCTGGCCGCCGACGGGCTGCGCAGGCTGACCGAGTTCGGCGCCAAGGCCAAGATCGCCGTCGTCGTCGAAAACCACGGAGGCCTGTCCTCAAACGGGCAGTGGCTCGCCGGAGTGATGAAGATGGTCAACCACCCAATGTGCGGCACGCTGCCCGACTTCGGCAACTTCCGCGTGAGCAATGACGAAGAGTACGACCGCTATAAAGGCGTGACCGAGTTGATGCCTTTCGCCAAGGCCGTCAGCGCTAAATCACACGACTTCGACGAGCGCGGCGAAGAGACTCACACCGATTACCACAAGATGATGAAGATCGTGCTCGACGCCAAATATAACGGCTTCGTCGGCATTGAATACGAGGGTGACCGCATAAGCGAGCCTGACGGCGTTCGCGCTACAAAGAAACTGCTCGAAAGAGTCCATCAGGAATTGCAGGCGAGGCCGAAGTGAGACAGGCGCGAGGCGTCAGGCAGGAATCTGCGAATTCACTTTTTTACTAAAACCTAAAACCTGGCGCCTGGCGCCTGGCGCCTGGCGCCTCACGTAACATTGGGCGGGGCGCCGGCGGCGGAATAGGGTTGAGACCAGTACTGGGGTTGGGACGCGGCCAGAAGGCGCTTATATCGCTCTTCCTGCCGGGCGGTGACGCCGCGCACGACACTGATCGCCATCAATGCGGCGGCGCCGGACAGTATCGCGGCGAAAATACCTACCCAGCTTGCAAGCATCTGTTCGCTCGGGTCATTGGCGCTCATGGAAATTCGGTAGGAAAATCTGCCGACAATCCCCGCGGCGATCCAGAATCCCCACCAGGCTTTTAGAGTGAACTCGCCGGCGCCGGAATAATTCCAGGCGTAGGACCCTCCATTCGCGTCCACGGTGTCAGGATCGCTCTTGCGCCAGATATATCTGACGATCTGGAACGGGACCCAGAGGGTCAAAATAGGCACGAACCAACTGCCGACAGCCCAACGCGAGCTGAATTCAGGGCGCGGAACGCCGAGCGGACGCAAGTTTGAATTCGCGCGATGTTCCCATATCAGAAACACTATTATTGTCGCGATAAAGACAAGCAAAGTGAATAAGGCCGCCACGCCGCCATGCAGTAACACCGCGAGTTGAAGGCCTGCGCTCGGCATTTCTGAAATGTCGGCGTCGTTGTCGGACAATGCCGCGGCCGCCGTTTCAGGCTGATAGGAGATCAAAAAGAGTTGCAGAGACTCGAAGCCCACTTGGATGACGTCGAGCATGGCATTCGCAGACAACAGAATTGTCGTCCATAGAGCTAGCGATGTCCCTGAGGCAAACATTTTTGGCGAGTCTGAGTCGGTTTGCATCGGCTGTACCTCCTGATTGTTGCGGGCGTTTGGCTCGTTTCATCAATGAATCCGGCGCATTTTATGCGCCCCGGCGCCACCGCACAAGGAGCGGAACGGCTGCGGGGGCGAATTTTTACGTGTTCTGCTTGGAACAACGTATAAGCTTGATGCGTAATGCTTTGTTCAAGTAGCATCCACTTTCAAACAGGACGTCAACCCAAATAACAGAAGAACTGACTTAAGCGAGTGTGCGCTCGTTATTTTCAGCCCGACCGTGATCGAGACCTGCCGTTAAAGCAAGGAGAAACGAAGATGAAAGCATCTGTCTTAACCACCCTGTCGCTGTTCGCCTTGGCGAGCGTCTGCTTCGCCCAAACCGAAAACCCAACGCTCCTGCAAAAGCCGGCGGTCAACGGCTCTCAGATCGTCTTCGTCTACGCCGGCGATCTGTGGACCGTGCCCCGCGAGGGCGGGGACGCCATACGCCTGACGACCGGCGTAGGCGCAGAGACCAATCCAATCTTCTCGCCCGACGGGACGATGATCGCTTTCACGGGCGAATATGACGGCAACACGGACGTCTACGTCGTGCCCGCGACGGGCGGCGTGCCGAAGCGTCTGACTTACCATCCCGGCGGCGATCTGGTCAGCGGATGGACGAACGACGGGAAACGCGTGCTCTTCGGTTCGGGCCGCAACAGCTATTCAGGGTTCCCGCGCCTGTTCACCGTCGGCCTGGATGGGGCCTTTCCCGAAGAGGTCCCGTTGCCGATGGCCGAGCGCGGCGCCTATTCGCCCGACGGCGCCTACATCGCTTACGAGCCGCTGACGCAGTGGCAGCCCGAATGGAAGCGCTATCAGGGCGGGCAGCAGGACGTGATCTGGATCGCCAAGCTCTCCGATTCATCAATCCAAAAACTCCCGCGCGTAAAATCGAACGACCGTTATCCGATGTGGATCGGCGACAACGTCTACTTCCTCTCAGACCGCAACGGCGGCTATTCGCTCTTCTCGTTCGACACAAAGTCGAAGAAGGTCACCGAACTCGTTAAAAACAATGGTCTCGACATCAAATCGGCTTCGGCCGGGCCCGGAGTCATCGCTTACGAACAGTTCGGAAGCATTCACCTTTACGACATCAAGACGAATAAATCTCGGAAGGTGAACATCCGCGTGGCGGCGGACGTGGTTACAGTGCGCCCGCGCTTCGAGAAGGTCGGCGACCGGATATTCAACGCTCACATCTCGCCGACCGGCGCGCGCGCGGTCTTTGAAGCCCGCGGCGAGATCATCACCGTCCCGGCGGAAAAAGGCGATCCGCGCAACCTGACCAATACGACCGGTGTGATGGAGCGAAACCCGTCCTGGTCGCCCGACGGCAAATGGATCGCCTATTTTAGCGACGAATCAGGCGAATACGCCCTGCACCTGCGCGATCAGAAGGGCGCGGGCGAAATGAAGAAGATCGCGCTCCCGCCGACGTTCTACCAGGCGCCGACCTGGTCGCCCGACGGCAAGAAAATCGCGCTCTACGACAAAAAGCTCCAGCTCTGGTACTTGGAAATCGAGAAAAGTTCGCCGGTCAAAGTCGACAGCAACCCGATCGGCTTGAACAACAGCGTGTTGACGCCGGCCTGGTCGCCCGATGGCCGCTGGATCGCTTACACCAAACAACTGCCCAACATGCTGCGCGCCGTCTTCGTCTACTCGCTAGAAACCGGCAAGACGCATCAGATCACCGATGGGATGAGCGACGCGCGCTACCCGGCCTTCGACAAGAGCGGCAAATATCTCTACTTCACCGCCAGCACAGACATCGGCCCCGGCATCAGCTTCGCCGACCTTTCCGGCTTCGGCTACCGCTCCACGCGCAGCGTCTACGCCGTTGTCTTGCGCAACGACATCCCGTCGCCGCTGGCCCCTGAGAGCGATGAAGAGAAAGTGACGGAAGAGAAGCCCTCTGAGAAGAAGGATGGGGCGACTGGGGGACAGGGAGACGGGGCGAAAGAAGAAAAACCTGCTGACAAGCCGGAAGAGAAGAAGGCCGACGCCCAGGCTCCCGCCGGCGCTCCCAAACCTCCTGCGAAGAAGGAAGAGCCGACGCGGATCGATCTCGAAAACATCGATCAACGCATCATCTCTTTGCCGATTCCGGCGCGCGACTATGCCGGCTTGACCGTGGGCAAGGCGAACATCATTTACATTCTCGAACAGCCGATCGCCCCGGCCGCGCCGGGTCAATTCGGGCTGACGGTTCACAAATACGATCTCGAAAAACGCAAATTCGACAAGGCGCTCGACGGCGTCACAGCGTTTCAGATCTCGGCCAACGGCGAGAAGGCTCTCTACAGGCAGGGCTTCACTAATTGGATCATCGCCTCATCAGCGACACTTGGCGGGCCGGGCGGCGGGCCGATGGGACCGGGCGGGCCGGGCGGTGGGCCGATGGGACCGGGCGGGCCAAATATTCTGAAGACCTCGGAGATGGAGGTCTATGTCGACCCGAAAGTCGAATGGAAGCAGATGTACAACGAGGTCTGGCGCAATGAACGCGACTTCTTCTACGACAGCAACCTGCACGGGCTGAACCTGGAGGAGATGAAGAAGCGGTACGCCCCTTACGTCGAATCCGTGGCGCACCGCAGCGATCTGACCTATCTCTTCACCGAAATGCTCAACCAGCTTACGGTCGGCCACATGTTCATCAACGGGGGCGACCAGCCGCGCCCGAACTTCGTGCCCGGCGGACTGCTCGGCGCCGATTACAAGATCGAGAACGGTCGTTACCGCTTCGCCAAAATCTACAACGGCG
>Ga0190270_10000195_pt1 | contig 26891 bp, 24 predicted proteins | sample Popmic320T_FD_133748 | JGI IMG/M metagenome (GOLD analysis project Ga0190270, IMG submission 133748) | Populus adjacent soil microbial communities from riparian zone of Weber River, Utah, USA - 320 T | ecosystem: Environmental > Terrestrial > Soil > Riparian zone | place: USA: Utah | collected...
GGGCCGGCGATGGCGGTGCAGGCGCTGCATCCGTTGACCGCGAATGCGCCGCGCGTGTTATTCGTCTCCAACGTCGACGGCACCGATCTCGCCAACGCTCTCGAAGGCGCTGACGCATCCCGTACTTTGTTCATCGTCGCTTCGAAGACCTTCAGCACGCAGGAGACTTTGGCCAACGCGCGCAGCGCAAGGGCCTGGCTGGCCGCGAACCTCGGCGAAGCGGCCGTGCCGGCGCACTTCGCCGCGGTTTCCACCAATGCGCAAGCCATGGATGCCTTTGGCATCAATCCTAACTACCGCTTCATGATGTGGGACTGGGTCGGCGGCCGATATTCGCTTTGGTCGTCGATCGGCGTCTCGCTCGCCATCGCCATCGGCGGCGCAGCGTTTCTCGAGCTGCTCGCCGGGGCGCACGCGATGGACGAGCATTTCAGGAGCGCGCCCTGGGAGCGCAACCTGCCGGCGCTGATGGGCCTGCTGGGCGTGTGGAACATAAATTGCCTGGAGTTGCCGACGCTGGCGGTACTGCCATACGACGGCCGGCTCGGCCGCTTCCCGGCATACCTGCAGCAGCTCGACATGGAGAGCAATGGCAAGTCGGTGAATCTCGCCGGTCAGCCGCTCAACCATTCGACCGCGCCAGTCATCTGGGGCGAACCGGGCAACAACGCGCAGCATTCGTTTTTCCAGATGCTCCACCAGGGCACGCCGCGAGCGGCGCTCGATCTGCTGGTGGCGGCGCAGTCCTCCTGCAACAACCCCGCCCAGGCTGAACTCGCCATCGGCAACTGTCTCGCGCAGGCCGAGGCGTTCGCCTTCGGATATTCAATAGAGCAGGCCACGGCCGAACTCCAGGCTCGCAAGCTTTCCCTCGAGCGTGTCGAACTTCTGGCGCGCCACAAGGTCCATGCCGGCAACCGTCCGGTGAGCGTGGTCGCCTTTCAGCGACTCGACGCGCGCACGCTGGGTAGTTTGGTCGCGCTGTATGAACACAAGGTGTTCGCGCAAAGCGTCGTCTGGGGAATCAATGCGTTCGATCAATGGGGTGTGGAGCTTGGCAAGAAAATGTGTGAAGAAGTGTTGCCGCTGGTGCGCGACGCCAGTGCCGCCACGGGCACTCGTGCCATGCTGAAGCCGCTGATCGATCGACTGACTCAGTGGCAGTCCTGATGGCCCGTGCAGCGCCGTGCGCCGGCAATGCCGCCGGTCTGCTGGCCGCGATTCTGTGCCTGTTCTTCGCGCCGCCCGCGGCTGCGGATGCCGGCTGGTTCGAGACAGGCGACGTCATCCTGCGTAACGACCTCAAGCTGCTGAACGACGCCGAAATCATCCGGCTACCGGTGATGCAGTGGCCGATGTCGCATGCCGCCGTCGCCTACGCGCTGGCGAACGCCAAGCCCCACCTTGCTAGTAATGCCGCAGTGTCGGCGGCACTGGCCCGCGTGCAGGCGCGGCTGCGACCTGTAGATGCCAAGGCCGGCCGCGGCCTGACTTTCGATTCTTCGCTGACCGCGGGCGAACCCGGACTGCTGCGCGACTTCGACTCGCTCGGCCGCGAGAACGGCGAGTTGCGTGGCCGGGCTACCTATGCAACCGGCGATCGGGCGGAGTTTTCACTGAATGTCACCGCGGTCACGGACCCCGACGATGGCGACGAAATCCGTCTCGACGGCTCGCATGCAACGGTGCAGACGGGCAATTGGCTGCTGAGCGCAAACATGCTCGATCGTTTCTGGGGACCCTCGAACATTTCCAGCCTGATCCTTTCTAACAACGCGCGGCCCATGCCGACGCTCTTGGTCGAACGCGCTGAGCAACGGCCTTTCGACAGCAAGTACTGGAGCTGGCTCGGGCCCTGGAGTTTCAGTTTCGGCCTCAGCCGCATGGAATCAGAACGTGAGGACATCGATGCGCCTCTGTTCATGGCGTGGCGCGTGGCCTTCATGCCATTCAAGGACATCGAAATCGGTTTGTCGCGAACCGCACAATTCTGCGGCGAGCAGCTCGAGTGTTCATGGGAAGTTTTCTGGAACATGCTCATTGGAAACGACAACGTCGGTATCGATGCGACGCCGGAGAACGAGCCCGGCAACCAGATGGCAGGTTTCGACCTTCGCTGGAATTCACCGATCGGTAGTTGGCCGTATGCCGTCTACGCTCAGTACATCGGCGAGGACGAGTCGAGCTATGTGCCAGCGAAGTACATCGCCCAGTTGGGCCTGGAGATGTGGAAGCCCCTGGGGAATGGCGGGCTGGTGCAGGCGTTCGCGGAATACAGCACCACCACCTGTTCGGCGAGCACCGATCGCGGCCCGTACTACGGCTGCGCATACAACCAGGGTCGGTTCAACGTCGAGGGTTATCGCTACAAGGGGCGCGTCGTCGGATACACCTCCGATCGCGATGCGGAGAACTACTCCCTCGGCGGCACGTTCACCACGCCGGGCGGCGAGGTCTGGTTGGCGACGGCGCGCACGTCCCGGCTCAACCGCGACGACTACGGCGACGTGAACAATACCGTGGCTTCCGTTCCCACCAGTTACGACTCGCTGGAGCTCGGCTGGCGCGGCAAGTGGTTTGGTCAACGCATCGATGTGGATCTTGGCGTCGAATCGATCGAGCCTGAGGGCGGCGAGCGCGACGTCCGGCCCTTCGGTTTTGTTCGCTGGACCTACTCATTCGCACCGTGAGGATACGCGCGCGCTGGACCTGGCTGCTCGCGCCGCTCTTGACAGGTGTCGCAGGCATGTCGCACGCCGACCCGTGGCTTGCTCCCGGCGATGAAGGTCTGCGCAGCGATATCCAGTTGCTCGCGGATGCCGGGATTCTGCGCGGCCCGGTGACTACCTGGCCACTATCGTGGCCCGATATCGCGCGCGATGTGCAGGCCGCCAATGAATCGAATTTCGATGCCTCCACCACCGCGGCGTTACTGCGCGTGCGACGGCTGTCGCGCGACGCGTCGGGTCGAGGGTACGCCGGCGCCGGTATTCGCGTGCGTGGCGCGACTCGGCCGACGCAATTGCGCGAGTTCGCGGACACCCCGCGCGAGGAGGGCGAACTGGCACTGCGAGCCAGCTGGCTCACCGATCGCTTCGCCCTCAACCTGCAAGGGTCGGTCGTAGCGGACCCGGACGATGACAAGCAGTTTCGAGCCGATGGTTCATATATCGGCGTGAATATCGGAAATTTCATGATCTCCGCCGGATTCATGGAGCGCTGGTGGGGGCCGGGCTGGGACGGCAGCCTCATTCTCTCCACGAACGCACGGCCAATTCCAAGCCTGACCGTCGAACGCAATTACACCGATCCGTTCAAGTCGAAGTGGCTGTCCTGGATCGGACCGTGGCGCGCCAGCATCGCCCTTGGCGAGATGGAAGCGAGCGACGTCGCGGTTCCCAATGTGAAATTCCTCGCGGCCCGCGTGAACTTCAAGCCTCGCTCGTGGATGGAATTCGGCCTGACCCGCACCGCGCAATTCTGCGGCGGGGATCGGCCTTGTGACTGGGACACGTTCACCGACATGCTGTTCGGGCGGGACAACCTCGAGGAGGGACAGGATCCGGGCGAGGAGCCTGGGAACCAGATGGCCGGATACGACATGCGCCTCCGTTCGCCCTGGAAGGCGCTGCCAGTCGCCTTTTACACCCAGTGGATAGGCGAAGACGAGGCGGGAGGAATGCCGAGCAGGTTCATCGGCCAGTTCGGGCTCGAGTTCTGGGGCGAAAGCCCTCTGGGTGGGTACCGTCTGCGTGTTGAATACGTCGACACGGCCTGCAACTTCACCAGCGAGACTCCATATTTCGACTGCGCCTACCGCCACAGCATCTACCCCCAGGGTTATTCGTATCGAGGGCGGGTCATCGGGCACTCCCTCGACAACGACAGCCGCATGTTCTCGGCGGCGGGGTTGTTGACTCGAACCAACGGAGACGTTCTCAGTGTCATCGTGCGCCACGCGCAGCTGAATCGCGATGGGGGCGGTACGCACGCCATCAGCGAGGTGCCGGCAGACCTCGACAATGTAGAATTGCGCTACTCGAAAGTCTTCGGCATTGGCAAAGTGAGTATCGGGGTGGGGTACGACGATTCGAGCGCGCCGGCGGATTCCGCCTCTGGCGTCCGTGGCTCCCTCAGCTGGCAACAAGGATTCTGATGAGCAGGTTATGGTTGTTTGTGGTGTTCGCCGTCCTGGGCGCCGGTGTTCAACCGGCGGCATCACAGGTTCCAACAGCCGCGCAGCTCGAATTGCTCAAGAGCATGAGCCCTGAAGATCGTCAGGCGCTCATGGAACAACTAGGCCTGGAAGGGGGGGCGCTCGACGAAGTTGCAGGCGCGTCTGACACGGCCCGCGCTCCCGGTTCACGAGATGAGTCACTCAATCCCGCGCGCATGCCGGAGTTTCCCGCCGCGGACCAGACGCTCAAGCCCGACGATTCCGTGCTGGTCGACATCGACTTCAAGAAGGACAAGCCCGCGCGCCTCGAAAGCCAGGGAGCAGGACTTCCGCCAGTCTCGATTCCGGCTGAGCCAGCCCCGATTCTCGAGACCGCAGAGCGTGACGAACTGCAGCAACGCATGAACCTGGTTCGCTCACGCAATCCGTACCAGCTCGATGCGTCCGGTTCACTGGTGCTGCCTGGTTTCCGGCCGATCATGCTTGCTGGCCTCAATCAGGAACAGGCGACACATCGTCTTTCGGCTGTCGTCGATTTCCTCAAGCTCGACGTGAAAGTCACCAAGTTGCCGGTGTACAAGTCGGGCGTGGCAGGTCTGAAACCTTTCGGTTATGACTTGTTCAAGGACGCCTCCGCGTCGTTCGCACCGGTCGGGGACGTGCCTGTCCCCGCCGACTACATCATCGGTCCGGGCGATCAATTCAATGTGCAGTTGTTTGGCACCCAGAATCGCAATCTGCGTCTCACCGTTGGACGTGACGGGAGCATCCGTTTTCCCGACCTTGGACCCATCAATGTAGGGGGACGGACTTTCGAGAAAGTTGCCGCCGATCTCGAAGCGCGAGTCGAGCGCCAGATGATCGGTGTGCGCGCGAGCGTGGCCATGGGAACCACCCGCACCATTCGCGTCTTCGTGATGGGCGAGGTGAACCGGCCAGGAAGCTACGCCGTCAGTGGCCTCACGACCGTGACATCCGCGCTGTACGCGAGCGGTGGAGTGAAGACCATAGGCTCGTTGCGCGACATTCAGCTCAAGCGGCAGGGCGCGGTGGTCCGGCGCCTCGACTTGTACGACCTGCTGCTGCGTGGCGATACCAGTGACGACGCCAAACTACTACCGGGAGACGTGATTTTCATTCCGACGATTTCGGCTACCGTGGCCGTCGACGGCGAAGTGCAGCGACCGGCTATCTACGAGATCAAAGGGACTACCAGCGTCGCGGATATCATTCAGCTCGCCGGCGGAACGACATCCGAAGCCGATACCAGCCGCGCTGCGCTGGTCCGCGTGAATGATCGCCGTGCGCGGGTGGTGGTCAACGTTCCGCTCGACCAGGCATCGGGTCGATCCGAACTGGTGCGCAATGGCGACGCATTGCGCGTGCTGCGGCTCCGGCCCACCCTCGATGAAGGAGTGACGGTCGAGGGCCATGTGTTCCGGCCTGCGCAGGCGGCCTGGCATGAGGGCCTGCGGCTCACCGATGTGCTGGGTTCGGTCGATGAACTCAAGCCGAATGCGGATCTGAACTATGTGTTGATCCGCCGGGAATTGCCGCCGGACCGTCGCATCACGGCGGTATCAGCCGACCTGGCGGCGGCGCTGCGCGATCCCACGTCCGCGCGCAACCTCAAGCTCGAGCCACGAGATCGAATCATCGTGTTCGACGTCGAAACCGGGCGACGCAGTGCCATGGAACCATTGCTGGATGAGATTCGTCGGCAATCACGCATCAATCAGCCCGGGGAAATCGTGCGCATCGACGGGCGAGTCAAGGCGCGAGGAGACTATCCGCTCGAGCCGAAGATGCACATCAGCGATCTGCTGCGCGCTGGCGGCGGCTTGCAGGATGCCGCGTATGGCGCCAAGGCTGAGCTCACGCGATATCGCATCAACGGCGACGTTCGCCAAACCCAGCTTCTGGACGTGGATCTCGCAGCGATCCTCAAAGGTGACGCGAGTGCGGATCTGGCCCTGCAGCCATTCGACTTCCTCAACGTCAAGGAAGTCCCTGAATGGAGCGAGCAGGAGCAGGTGTCGTTGTTAGGCGAGGTGCGCTTCCCCGGTAACTACCCCATTCAGCGTGGCGAAACGTTGCGTTCCGTGTTGAACCGCGCAGGTGGCCTGACAAACCTGGCGTTTCCGGAAGGAGCAGTTTTCACCCGCCGCGAATTGCAGACGCGCGAGCAGGAACAGATCGATCGGCTTGCCGAAAGGTTGCAGAGCGACCTGGCTGCGGCGGCATTGTCGGCCGCGGCCGCAAACCAGGGTGATGCCGGTCAGGCTCTTACCGTGGGGCAGTCTTTGCTGAATCAGCTGAAAGGAACGAAGGCCGTCGGAAGGCTCGTTATCGACTTGAACAGCGTCGTGACTGCAGACATGGGTTCGGCCGATGACATCGTGATGCGCGAAGGCGATCTATTGGTCATACCCAAACAGAAGCAGGAAGTGACGGTGATCGGCGAAGTGCAATACACCACGTCGCATTTCTATAAACCGACCCTGACCCGCGATGACTATGTCGGCCTCAGTGGTGGCGTCACGCGCAAGGCAGACGACGATCGCATCTACATAGTGCGCGCGAACGGCAGCGTCGTTTCGAGTGAAAACAGCGGCTGGTTCAGGCGCAGCGGGCAGGTCGCGATGAAGCCCGGCGACACCGTCGTCGTGCCGCTCGACACCGAGCGCATGCCGCCGCTGCCATTGTGGCTGGCGGTGACGCAAATCATCTACAACCTCGGCATTGCGGCGGCGGCCGTCGCCACGTTCTGACCGATTTGACAGCGACAGTGCCCCCACATAAAGTCGCGCCCGTTCAACGGTTGAACGCTACCTGGGTTCCGTGTGTCGCGCCTCATTGGGGACGAAATCCGCTACAAGCTAATGCGATTGCTGCAGGCCAACCCCGAGATGAGCCAGCGCGACGTCGCGCGTGAGCTCGGTATCAGCGTAGGCAAGGTGAACTACAGCCTGCGGGCGTTGGTGGGGCGTGGCTGGGTGAAGGTCAACAACTTCAAGAACAGCCAGAACAAACTGGCCTACAAGTACTTGATGACGCCACGCGGCATGGAAGAGAAGGCCAGGCTCACCGTCCACTTCCTGCGCGCGAAGATGGACGAGTACGAGAACCTGAAAATTGAAATCGAGCAGATCCGACAGGAAGCCGACTCGCGCGGCGCAGGGCATTGACGCCTTGGTTACCGTACCCATGTCAGAGCCCGAAGCCTACATCGACTTGACGCGCGTCGTTCAGCGGGTCTGGTCGAAACGCTGGTGGATTGTCTTATCCGTCATTCTGTTTACGGCAGCATTCGCCAGCTACGCATTTCTCACACGTCCCATTTTTCGCGCCACGACGATTCTGGTGTCGGCCGGCAATGCACAGGACGGGCTGGGCGTGTCGTTGAGCGGCGCACTCGGACAACTCGGAGGTCTTGCGTCGCTGGCGGGGATCGGGCTCGGATCTTCCACCGCCGAAACCGAAGAGGCTCTCGCCGTGCTGCGTTCGCGCGAGTTCACCGAAGCGTTCATCACCGACAAGCAGCTGATGCCCGTGTTGTTTACCGACAGCTGGGACGCTACCGCCAAACGCTGGAAATCGCCGGACAATCCGCCGACGCTGGCGCGCGGCTACAAGTATTTCAACGGCGCGATCCGTACGGTGAGCCGGGACAAACGCACCGGTCTCGTGACAATGCAGATCGAATGGCACAACCGGCAGCAGGCTGCCGACTGGGCCAATGAGCTCGTGGCGCGAATCAACGCGGAGATGCAGAAACGTGCGATCGCCAAGAGCCAGGCTGCGGTCGGTTTCCTCGAAGAGGAACTGAAGAAAACCTCCGTGATCGGCACCCAGGAGGCCATTAACCGGCTCATTGAGGCGCAGATCAAGCAGCGAATGTTGGCCAACGTGACACAGGAATACGCATTCAGGGTGGTCGACAAGGCTTTGCCTCCTGACCTCAGTGACAAGGTTCGGCCGAAACGTCTGATGTTGCTCATGCTGGGTTCGACACTGGGTGGCATTTTCGGCATAGCGATGGTGCTGTTCGCCGGGTGGATGTCCAACTTCGTTTCCGCATTGCGAAGATAGGAGAAATTTCTTGCTGAATGGCAATTCCTCGGGCCCGCTGAGATTTGCGTTGGTCGGCTGTGGCCGCATCGCGAAGCGGCATTCCGAGCTGCTGGGTATGAAACAGGTTGCGAACGCGACGCTGGTGGCGGTGTGCGACCTGGTGGCAGAGAAGGCCGAGCGCATCGGCAAGCAGTTTTCAGTGCCGCACTTCACCGATATGCACGCCATGATGGCGGGCGTGGGTATCGACGTGGTCGTGGTGCTGACCGAGAGCGGCCTGCACGCACAACACGTGCTTGCGCTGGCGCCTTACGGCAAGAGCATCGTGGTCGAAAAGCCGATGGCTCTCACGCTCGCCGACGCCGACGAAATGATCAAAGCCTGCGATCGTGCCGGCGCGCGGTTGTTTGTCGTCAAACAGAATCGGTTCAATGTGCCGGTCGTGAAGCTTCGCGAGGCGCTCGACGCCGGCCGCTTCGGCCGTCTCGTGTTAGGCACGGTGCGCGTGCGCTGGTGCCGCACGCAGGAATACTACGATCAGGATCCCTGGCGGGGCACGTGGGCACTGGATGGCGGCGTGCTGAGCAACCAGGCCAGCCACCACATCGATCTTCTGGAGTGGATGATGGGTGAGGTCGTGAGTGTGTTTGCGCACGCCGCGACCGCGCTGGTCGACATCGAAGCGGAGGATACCGCGGTTGTGGTGCTGCGATTTCGCAGCGGGGCCCTCGGCGTCATCGAGGCGACCACCGCGACACGCCCGAAGGATCTCGAGGGTTCGATTTCGGTGCTCGGCGAAAACGGCACGGTCGAAATCGGCGGCTTCGCCGTCAACAAGATGGCGGTGTGGAGCTTCGCGAAACCGCAGCCGGACGATTCCGCGGTCATGGAGAAATTCTCCGTCAATCCGCCGAACGTGTACGGATTCGGTCACCAGGCTTATTACGAGCATGTCGTCGACTGCATTCGCAACGACAAACAACAGCTGGTGGATGGCCTCGAGGGACGCAAGAGTCTCGAGCTCATCAGTGCGATATACGAATCGGTGGAAACGGGCCGCGAAGTGAGCCTGCGATTCCAGCCGAGTCGCTGCCGGCTCGGCGTGCGCGCATGAACAGCCCGCAGGTGAAGCGGGCCAGCATCGTCGACGTCACCTGCGGCAGCAACGTCACCATCGTCGAACCTGCGAACGTGTACGGCTGTTCGCTCGGCGACGGTGTGTTCGTCGGGCCTTTCGTCGAGATCCAGAAAGGCGTACGCATCGGCGCCCGCTCGCGCATCCAGTCGCATTCTTTCGTGTGTGAGCTGGTGGAAATCGGCGAAGACTCGGTAGTCGCGCACGGCGTCATGTTCATCAACGATCTATTCGCCATCGGCGGGCCGGCCAAGGGCCGGCGCGAACTGTGGAAGTCGACGCGAGTCGGCGCGCGCGTGTCGATCGGTTCCAACGCGACCATCCTGCCCGTTTCCATCTGCGATGACGTGGTCATCGGGGCAGGTTCGGTCGTCACTCGCGACATCACCCAGCCCGGCATTTATGCCGGCAATCCCGCGCGCCTGATCAGGAAGATCGGCGCGCAAGCGACGCGGACTCAATCGACATGACGAACCAACCCAAAGTGCAGGTCCCCTTCGCGGATCTGCACGCGCAGTATCTCTCGCTCAAGTCTGAAATGGACGCGGCCATCGCCGGCGTCATTCAGAGCTCGGCGTTCATCCGCGGTCCGTACGTGCAGAAGTTCGAGACCGAATTCGCAGCCATGAACGGCCAGACGCATTGCGTCTCGTGCGCCAACGGAACCGATTCGTTGTACGTCGCCATGCATGCGCTCGGCGTCAAGCCTGGCGATGAAATCATTGCGCCCGCGCATTCCTGGATTTCGACCACCGAGACGATCACGCAGGCAGGCGGCAAGGTGGTGTTCTGCGATACCGACGCCGACACCTTCACCATCGACGTGAAGCACATCGAGTCGAAGATCACGCCGCGCACCGTCGGCATCATCCCGGTCCATCTGTATGGGCAGCCCGCGGATATGGACTCGATCATGACGATCGCGGCCAGGCACAAGTTGTGGGTCATCGAGGATTGCGCCCAGGCGCATCTCGCGCAGTTCGGGGGCCGCACGGTGGGAACCTTCGGGACCGCGGCGTCGTTTTCGTTCTATCCCGGCAAGAATCTTGGAGCGATGGGCGATGCTGGCGCTCTGATAACCGGCGACGCGAAGCTCGCAGAACGCATGGCGATGTTCGCGCGCCATGGCGGAATCACCAAGGGCGATCACCAGATCGAAGGCATCAACAGCCGGCTCGACGGGCTGCAGGCCGCGGTGTTGTCGGTCAAGTTGCCGCATCTGCCGGCGTGGACGGCGCGGCGGCAGGAAATCGCTGGAGAATATGCGAAGTTGCTGTCCGGCATAGATGGCCTCGGGCTGCCGGTGGTTGCGCCCGGGCGGTCCCATGTCTATCACCTGTACGTGGTGCGTCACGAGCGGCGCGACGCGCTCGCGCGGCACCTCGCCGCGCTCGGCATCCAGACGGTCATCAACTATCCGGTCGCGCTGCCGTTCCTGCCGGCATACGCGCGCTTCGGTCACCGGCCGGAAGATTTCCCGAACGCGTTCCACAACCAGTCGCGCGTGTTGTCGCTGCCGATTTTTCCGGAGATGACGGCGCAGCAGTTGGCGAGCGTCGCGGGTGCGCTTCGGTCCTTCACGGGTGCGTGACGATGAAGCTTGCGGGAAAGAAAGTCCTGGTCACTGGCGCCGATGGATTCATCGGTTCTCATCTCGTTGAGCATCTGGTCGAGCAGGGCGCCAATGTGCGCGCCTTCGTCTACTACAACAGCTTCAATTCCTGGGGCTGGCTCGATGAAGCCGATGCGCGCGTCAAGGATTCGATCGAAGTTTTCTCCGGCGACATCCGCGATCCGCATGGCGTGCGGGCGGCGATGCGCGACTGCGATGTCGTACTGAATCTCGCGGCGTTGATTGCGATTCCGTATTCGTATCACTCGCCCGACACCTACATCGACACCAACATCAAGGGCACGCTCAACGTCGTGCAAGCCGCGCGCGAGCTCGGCGTGGCGCGGGTCGTCCATACCTCCACGAGCGAGGTCTATGGGACGGCGCGCTTCGTGCCGATCACCGAGGCGCATCCCCTGCAGGGCCAGTCTCCCTATTCCGCAAGCAAGATCGGCGCGGATCAGATTGCGCTCAGCTTCAACCTGTCGTTCGGCACGCCCGTGTCGATCATTCGCCCCTTCAACACCTACGGACCGCGCCAGTCGGCTCGCGCCGTGATCCCGACCATCGTGACGCAGATCGCCGCGGGTTCGAAAGAGATCAAGCTCGGCGCGCTGTCACCCACTCGCGATTTCAACTACGTGCGCGACACCGTGCGCGGTTTCGTGTCGGTGGCGGAGTGTGACGCCGCGGTCGGCCAGGTGGTCAACGTGGGCAGCAATTACGAGGTGTCCATCGGCGATACCGCACGGCTCATCGCGGAGCTCATGGGCCGCGAAGTCAGCATCGTCAGCGACGAAGAACGCCTGCGTCCCGCGGGCAGCGAAGTCGAGCGCCTGTGGGCGGACAACACGCGCGCGCGCGACCTGTGCGGCTGGCAACCACAATACGCCGGGCTCGAAGGGCTGCGGCGTGGGTTGACCGAAACCATCGCCTGGTTCGGCAATGCCGCGAACTTGCGCCGCTACAAAGCGGGCCTCTACAACATCTGATGACCTGATGAGCGTGCCAAACCCAACTCCTTCCCCTGCGGCGCCTGTGGTTGCCACTACGCTCGCCGCCGTTCGCGGCGTGCTGGCGAACGCGAAGCTTCCCGCCGCGCTCCACGAGCCCGAGTTCGCAGGCCGCGAACGGGAATGCGTCAATGAGTGCATCGAGACGGGCTGGGTTTCGTCCGTGGGTGCCTACGTCGACCGGTTCGAACGTGATCTCGCGGCCATCACCGGCGCTCGTTTCGCGATCGCGACCTCCAATGGCACCGCGGCACTGCATGTGTGTCTGCTGCTGGCCGGGGTTCGCACCGGCGACGAGGTGCTGGTGCCGGCACTCACCTTCATCGCCACAGCCAACGCAGTGTCGTATGCAAACGCCACGCCGCACTTTGTCGATTCGGAAGCTGTTTCGCTCGGCATCGATGCGGAAAAGCTCGAGCGTTATCTCGCAGAGATCGCCACTCGGACTGACGGCCAGTGCGTGAACCGTCGCACTGGCCGGGTGATCCGAGCGCTCATCGTCATGCACGTTTTCGGCCATCCGGCCGATCTCGACGCGCTGGCGCGCATCACGCGCCACTGGGGCATCACCCTCATCGAGGACGCAGCCGAGTCCCTGGGATCGAGCCACGGGTCGCGGCATACGGGCAATGTTGGCCTGGTATCGGCGCTGAGCTTCAACGGCAACAAGATCGTTACCACGGGCGGTGGTGGCGCGGTGCTCACCAACGATGCCGTTCTCGGGCCGCGCGCCAAACATCTGACGACCACGGCGCGCGTTGCCCATCGCTGGAATTTCATCCACGACGAGGTGGGCTATAACTACCGTCTGCCCAATCTCAACGCCGCGCTCGGATGCGCTCAGCTCGAACGGCTGCCCGATATGCTGGCCCGTAAGCGCGCGCTCGCGGCGCGATACATTGCCGCCTTCGCCGACGTGAATGGCGTTCGATTTCTCCGCGAGCCGCCGGGTACCACCAGCAACTACTGGCTCAATGCCATCGCGCTCGATTCGGGACAGAAGCATCTGCGCGACGACCTGCTGGCCGCGCTCAACGACGTCGGATTCATTTCACGGCCCATCTGGACGCTGATGCACCGGCTGCCGATGTATTCGGCGTGCCCACGCGGCGATCTGTCCCTGGCCGAAGACCTCGAAGCCCGCGTGATCAACCTGCCTTCCAGCGCGAAGCTCGGCGCATGAACGCCCGGCCTCGCAAGATCTGTGTCGTCACCGGCAGTCGCGCCGAATACGGTCTCCTGTATTGGGTATTGCACGACTTGCGCGCCGCGAGCGGGCTCGAAATCTCGCTGGTCGTCACCGGAATGCATCTCGCGCCGGAGTTTGGTCTCACGGTGCGCGAGATTGAAAACGACGGGTTCGAAATAACACGGCGCGTCGACATGCTGCTCGCGAGCGACACGCGCGGCGGTATCGCCAGTTCCCTGGGTTTGGGCGTGATCGGCATGTCCGGTGCATTCGAGCAGTTGCAGCCGGATATCGTGCTGGTGCTGGGCGATCGCGTGGAGATCCTGGCCGCCGTGCAGGCAGCGCTCGTCCACCGGATTCCGGTTGCACACATCGCGGGCGGCGATACCAGTGAAGGTGCGATCGACGAGAACATGCGCCATGCGATCACCAAGATGTCGCACGTACATTTCGTCACCAACGAGCAATCGGCGGCGCGCGTGCGACAGCTCGGCGAAGATCCCGCGCACATTCACGTCGTCGGGAGTCCTGGACTCGATCATCTGCGCCGCCGCCCGTTGCCGGATCGCGCGGCGCTCGAACAAAGTCTCGGCGCGCCGCTCGCGGCTCGCAATCTGCTGGTCACTTTCCATCCCGTGACTCTCGAACCTGACAATGGCGCAGCACAGTTCGAAGAATTGCTCGCGGCCCTCGAGTCGCTTCCCTCCGATGTGGCGGTGTGGTTCACGTTTCCGAATGCGGATGCCGGCGGTCGTGCTTTCGCCGCGCGGCTCGAGCAATGGGTGCGCGAGAGCGCCGGTAAGGCGCGAGCCTATGCATCGCTCGGCCAGCAACGGTATCTCGGCCTCATGTCGCAGGTGAACGCGGTGGTCGGGAACTCCTCGAGTGGCCTGTATGAAGCGCCGTCATTCAATGTTCACACCATCGACGTCGGAAACCGGCAGCGGGGCCGCCTGGCAGCGAGTTCGGTCCGGCACGTTGCGCCTCGGCGCGTGGACATTCGCGCCGCCATCGACGTGGCGCTCACGGAGCGCCTGAAGGATGTGGTCAATCCGTATGGTGACGGCCGATCCGCTGGCCGCATCGTCGATGTTCTGCGCGGGCTCGAGCGGCCCGAGTCGTTGTTGCACAAACCGTTTTACGTGTTCGAGCGCGCATGAAACCGCACACACTGGTCATTGCCGAAGCCGGCGTGAATCACAATGGATCGATCGAAACCGGGCTCGCGCTCGTGGACGCGGCGGCCTCCGCCGGCGCCGATGTGGTCAAGTTCCAGAGCTTTCGCGCCGACAAGCTGGTCACGGTTCATGCGCCGAAGGCGCAATACCAGGTATCCAATACGGGCGAGGGCGGTTCGCAGCTGGCGATGCTCGCCAAGCTGGAACTGCGCGACGAAGATCACAGCGCCCTCATCGAGCGTGCCAGACAACGCGGCATCCGCTTCATGTCGACGGGATTCGACGCCGAGAGCCTGGCTTTCCTCGCGACGCTCGGCATGCCGGCCATCAAGATTCCGTCCGGTGACATCACCTGCGCACCGTTGCTGCTGCAAGCCGCGCAGTTCCGGCAGAAGCTCATCGTATCGACCGGCATGTCCACGCTCGAAGACATCGAGAACGCATTGGGGGTCATTGCCTTCGGACTCACTCACGACGACGCGCCGCGCGGACGCGCGGATTGCCGCGCCGCGTTCGCGAGCGGCGCGGGTCGGGCGGCACTGGGCGAGTACGTGACGCTTCTTCATTGCGTGACCCAATACCCGGCGCCGCCCGAGGCTGTGAACCTGCGCGCCATGCGCACCATGGCAGAGACTTTCGGGCTGCCCGTCGGTTATTCGGATCACACGCTGGGTATCGACGTGTCGATCGCGGCCGTGGCGCTCGGCGCAACTGTGATCGAAAAACATTTCACGCTCGATCGCACGATGCCTGGTCCGGACCATCTGGCCTCACTCGAGCCGGACGAGCTCGAGCGGATGGTGGCCGGGATCCGTACGGTGGAGAGCGCCCTGGGCGCAGAGGCCAAGCAACCCGCGCCGCAGGAAATCCCGAATTTGCCGATCGCGCGTCGCAGTCTCGTCGCCGCGCGCGCGATCTCGCGCGGTGAAAAATTCACGAAGGACATGCTGGTCGCCAAGCGGCCGGGAACCGGAATCAGTCCGCTCGAGTTGTGGGATCTCATTGGGACGACAGCAGTGCGCGACTTCGCCATCGACGAGTTCATTTCCCGATGAGCGCGGCGATCATCGTCATCGGTTCGGGCGGGCACGCGGCGGTGCTGGTCGATGCGTTGCTCGCAGCCGGTGAAACGGTCATCGGATTGACCGACGCCGACGCGGGGCGTCACGGGCTCGAAATCTGCGGGCGCGCAGTGATCGGCGGGGACGCGGAGCTCGCTAACTACCGGGCGCGCGACGTGCAACTTGCCAACGGAGTCGGCAGCACCGGAAGCAGTGCAGGCCGGCGAGCCCTTCAGTCGAAGCTCGAGGGCGCCGGCTGGACGTTCGCGATGGTGCGCCACCCGACGGCGCTCGTATCGCCCTTCGCCCAGGTGGCGCAAAGCGCACAATTGCTCGCGGGGAGCATCGTGCAGCCGCGTGCAGTCATCGCTGCCGGCTGCATCGTGAATACACGCGCAGTCGTCGAGCACGACGTGACACTCGGCGATTTCACGCACGTCGCTCCCGGCGCGGTCATTTGCGGCGACGTCCGCATTGGCGCCGGTTGTCATATCGGCGCGGGCGCGGTCATCCGGCAGGGCATCACGCTCGGCGCCGATACCGTCATCGCGGCTGGCGCCGTCGTGGTGCGCGATCATCCGGGAAACGCGGTGCTGGCCGGAGTTCCGGCGCGAATCCTGTCGAGGAAATCATGAAGACCTGGGAAGCCGCACTGATCGGGCCGGAGACGTCGCTGCGCGACGCTCTCGCCAACATCGATCGCGGAGGTGCGCAGATCGCATTGGTAGTCGACGGCAATCGGCGGCTGCTCGGAACCTTGAGCGATGGCGACGCACGCCGTGGATTGTTGCGCGGGCTCACGCTCGCCGATCCGGTGTCGCAGGCGATGTTCACCACGCCCACCTGCGCGAGTCGTGGCGAGGATCGTCAGTCGATGCTCGCGACCATGCGTCGACTCGGCCTCCACCAGCTGCCGGTAGTCGATCATGACGGTACCGTGGTCGGCCTCGAGATCGTTCACGACTATCTCACTGTTCCCGCGCGCGACAATCACGTGGTGATCATGGCGGGCGGGCTCGGTTCCCGCCTCGAGGAGCTCACGCGGGATACTCCCAAGCCGATGTTGACGGTGGGTTCACGGCCGCTGCTCGAAATCATCGTCCGCGCGTTTGCCGAACAGGGCTTCCACAAGTTCTACCTTGCGGTGAACTACAAGGCGGAACAGATCGAGTCGCATTTCAAGGACGGCGCGGGGCTCGGCGTGCAGATCGAGTATCTGCGCGAGCGTGATCGCATGGGCACCGCGGGCGCCCTCAGCCTCATCCCGGTTCCTCCGCGCGATCCATTCATCGTCATGAATGCGGATCTGCTCACCAAGGAAGATTTTGCGCACATGGTCGACCGCCATGTCGATTCCGGTGCCGTTGGAACCATGGCGGTTCGCGACTACGAAATGCAGGTGCCGTTCGGCGTGGTGCGGGAACGCGACGGACGCATCGAGCGAATCGAAGAAAAGCCGATTCAGCGGTTCGTGGTTGCGGCCGGTATCTACGTGCTCTCCCCGGGAGTGATTCCCCTGGTGCCACGCGACACCTTCTTCGACATGCCGGCTTTGTTCGAGCGCATGGTGACGAATGGACTGGGCACGCGCTGCCACCACATAGAAGGTTACTGGCTGGACATCGGTCGCATGTCCGACTACGAGCGCGCGAACTCCGAATTCAGCAAGGTGTTCGCATGATGGGCGGGAAGCGCGTTCTCGGCATCATCCCGGCACGCGGCGGTTCGAAAGGGCTGCCGGGGAAGAACATCCTTTCGGTGAACGGTCGTCCGCTCCTGGCGTGGACGATCGATGCCGCGCGCGCCTCGCGCAATATCGACCGGTACATCTTGTCCTCGGATGACGAACGCATCGCTGCCGTTGCGCGATCCCTGGGATGCGAAGTGCCGTTCGTGCGGCCGGCCGCACTTGCGACGGATACCGCGACGTCGATGGACGTCGTCATTCATGCGCTCGATACCGTCGGTGGTTTCGATGTAGTCGTGTTGTTGCAGCCCACTTCACCGCTGCGCACCGCGCAGGACATCGACGCTGCCTGCGACCTCATGGTGCAGAGCGGTGCTCCCGCCTGCGTCTCGGTGTCGCCCGTCGAACAGCATCCCCATTGGATGTACTCAGTCGATGGTCGGCATCGTCTCGCGCCCATTATCGAACGTGATGCCGTGGCGACCCGACGGCAGGATCTGCCGGACGTGTATGCGCTCAATGGAGCGATCTACGTCGCAGACGTTGCGTGGCTGCGCACGTCGCGAGCCTTCGTGTCCACTGAAACCGTCGGTTACGTGATGCCGGCGGAACGTTCGATCGACATCGACACGCAGGCCGATTTTCAATATTTCCAGACCCTCACGCTCAAGGACTCCGATGTTCAAGTATCTCAACGCAGGTGACGCATGAAGAAGCGCGACGTTATTCAACGCTACAATCTCCCCAGCGAAGTCAAGTTTTGCAAGCTGTGCACAGTGTCCAATCAGCGTCCCAGGATCACGTTCGATGAGAACGGCGTCTGTTCGGCATGCAACTTCGTCCAGTTCAAACGAGAGAAGATCGACTGGGCCGAGCGCGAACGCGAGCTCGTCGAACTGTGCAACCATCACCGCAAGAGCAACGGCGACTACGATGTGATCGTGCCCTGCAGCGGCGGCAAGGACGGTGGCTTCGTTGCCCACCAGTTGAAGTACAAGTACGGCATGAATCCGCTCACGGTGACGTGGGCTCCGCTGCTTGCGACTGAGATCGGCAGGCGCAACCTCGATGCCTTCATCCGTTCCGGATTCGACAATGTCCTCGGTACGCCGAACGGCAAGATCACCCGCAAGCTGACCAGGCTTGCGTTGCAGCACCAGGGTGATCCATTCCAGCCCTTCATCTATGGGCAGACTAACTATCCGATGCACATGGCCGTGAAGCACAACGTGCAGCTGGTCATGTACGGCGAAAACGGAGAAGTCGAGTACGGCGGCGACATGAAGAATGCGTTCCGTCCGACGCGCGAGATCAAGGATCACGACAAGCATTACTTTTCGGGCCTGCCGCCTGAGTTCTGGGTCGAGCACGGCGTCAGCGCGGCAGACCTCAAGCCGTTCATGGCGCCGCCGTACGAGTCGATCATGAACAACCATACCGAGATCCACTTCCTGGGCTATTACAAGTTCTGGGATCCGCAGGAGAACTTCTACTACTGCCGGGAGAACACAGGCTTTCAGCCCAACACGGAACGATCCGAGGGCACGTACTCCAAGTACGCGAGCCTCGACGATCGCATCGACGGTTCCCACTATTACCTGGGTTTCGTCAAGTTCGGGATCGGGCGCGCCACTTCAGACGCCGCGCATGAGATTCGCGACGGGAAAATCACGCGCGAGGAAGGAATGGCGCTGGTGCGGCGTTACGACGGCGAGTTCCCGCAGAAGTACCACCAGGACCTGCTGGACTACTGCGATATCAACGACGAGGAGTTCCAGGAAGTCGTCGATAGCTGGCGCTCCGATCATCTCTGGCGCAAGGGCGCGGATGGCTGGGAACTGAAGCACGCTGTGTGGCACGGCAGCGAGAAGAGATGATTCGTCTGATCCCGCGGCTGGACATCAAGGGTCCCAATCTGATCAAGGGCATTCATCTCGAAGGCCTGCGAGTGATGGGAGACCCTCAGGAGTTCGCCCGGCGCTACTACGAACAGGGCGCCGACGAACTCCTGTATGTCGATGTCGTCGCCAGTCTGTACGGCCGCAACAGCCTGCACGACATCGTGCAGAGTGCGGTGCGTGATGTGTTCGTGCCGTTGACCGTCGCTGGAGGTATTCGCAGCGTGGGCGACGTCAAGGAAATGTTGAGATCTGGAGCGGACAAGATCGCTATCAACACCGCTGCGACCAAGCGACCGGAACTGATCCGCGAAGTCGCCCGCAAGTTCGGTTCCCAATGCATGGTCTTGTCCATCGAAGCAAAAAAAGTGGCTCCCGGAAGGTGGGAGGTTTACGCGGACAACGGTCGTGAGCGTACTGGCCTCGACGCCGTCTCCTGGGCTGTCCGTGCAGTCGAGTTGGGTGCGGGAGAAATCCTCGTCACCTCTGTCGATCGCGAGGGCACGAGGGAAGGATTCGACGAGGAGCTCGTTACGGCGATCTGCTCCGCCGTTCCCGTCCCTGTCATCGCCAGCGGCGGCATGGGCACCCATGTCCATCTGGTGGAGGTGGTAAAGCGCGGCAAGGCGGACGCCGTCGCCATGGCCGACATCCTGCACTATGGCCGCTCGACGCTACCCGAGATCCGTGCGGCAGCGAAGGCCGCCGGAATTGAAGTTAGGGCAGTGTGATGAAGTCGGTCGGCATAGTGGACTACGGAATCGGCAATCTCTTGAGCGTGATGCGGGCTTTCGAGCATTGCGGCGCGCGCCCGGTGCTCGTCAGCACGCCGGAAGGTGTTCGGGACGCTGACCGCCTGGTGCTCCCTGGTGTCGGCGCTTTCGCGGATGGTATGAGCGGGCTCACGGCGGGCGGTCTTGCCGATGCGGTGCGAGCCTATGCTTCGAGCGGGCGCCCCTTGCTAGGCATCTGCCTGGGAATGCAGATGCTGGCGACAGAGAGTGAGGAATTCGGATTGCATCCTGGACTGCAATTGATCGCGGGACGCGTAGTCAGGATGCCGAGCACGAGTATCAACGGGGAACCTCTGAAGGTCCCGTCCGTTGGCTGGCGCGAACTGCAGGAACCCGTTCAAGGTCGGTGGCGCGGACGCGTCATGGAAGAAGGGGCAGCGCATACCGCTGTCTACCTGGTGCATTCGTATCAGGTCATTCCGGAGAATCCGGAGGATCAACTCGCCGTCTATTCCTTCGGGGGACATCGAATTACGGCAGCAGTACAAACAGGGAACATCATTGGATATCAATTCCACCCGGAGAAGAGCGGACCGGCTGGGTTGCGCATGCTCGGCTTCTTCATGACCCTGTGACGGAGGCCAGTGTGCTTGCTGCACTGCTTGCGGAATGAGGGGTTTGCTCGGAACAGGAGCGATCTACACGGGCGCCAATGTACTGGCGGCCGCGGTGCCATTCCTGCTCTTGCCAATCCTGACGCGTGCGCTCGAACCTGAGGAGTACGGGCAGGTTGTCCTGTTCCTCATGCTGGTTACGATGTGTTCGTCGGTTTCCGGCCTCAGTGTGCACAGTGCCGTGGCTGTTCGCTGGCTCGACACCGAGCGAGGGGATCCCCGTCGATATACCGGTTCCGCGCTCCTTGTCGCACTTCTGAGCATGGCCGGCACAGCCGTCGTCATGGGCGTCGTTGCCGCCGCGTTCGACATCGGTTTGACGGTAAGCCTCAGCGCGCTGGCGGCAGTGGTTGCCGCGGCTGCGGTCATCCAGGGAACTCGATTCGCTGTCTGGCAATGCAGTAACCGACCATGGCCGGCTGCGACGCTCCAGGTAAGTGCCGCAGTGCTCAACATCTCTCTGTCGCTATTCGCCGTTTTCGCTCTTCATCAGGGAGCACTGGGACGCATACTGGGCGCCGCAATCGCGTCGATCAGCATCGCTGCGCTCTCGATCTATCTACTGGCAAGAGATGGTTCGGCGGGAAAGCCGGCAAAAGGAGATGTGAGGGGACTGCTGCGATTCGGCCTCCCGTTGGTGCCTCACGCGCTCGCTTCGGCACTGCTTTTCAGCGCTGATCGCTTCGCCGTATCGACGACCCACGGGGCTGCCGCGCTGGGAATCTACGGTAGCGCATACCAGATTGGCGCGGTGATCAATGTCCTCGGGGATGCTGTGATCAAGACGTACTCGCCCACGATGTATCGCATGTTGAGCAGACGGTCGATCAGACAGGATCTGCGCGTGGTCGCAATAACGTACCTCAGCATTCCGATCTGGCTGTGCGGCGCAGTATTGCTCTGGGTGGCATTCAAGATCGCCGCTCCTTTGCTGCTCGGCGAGAGCTATCAAAACGCGATCGATCTCTCCTTGTGGTTTCTGCTGGGAGGGGCTTGCAGCGCCGTATATCTGAACATTGCGGGATTGTTCTTCTTCACTGGGAAGACCGAATGGTTGAGTGCGGCGACCGTGGCATCTGCCGCATTTGCGTGGATTGTTGCGTTTCCAGCTGTCGCATATTTCGGGGTCAAGGGAGGTGCTGTTGCATATCTCGCCACGCAGGCCGCATTGCTGGCGGCGGCCTGGCGGCTGTCACGGGTCGTTCACCCGATGCCATGGGCGCGACCGGTTCTGGCAATGCGCGTGCTGCTCCACCGGGTTTGAAGGAGATAGACGTGATCTGGCGGATACTGTCGATGGTGATTGTGCGATTCAGGTTGCTGTGCTGGCGCGTGGTCTACCGCGATTATCGACACCGATACTCGATCGCTCCTTCGTTCAGATTCAACGGCGCAGGGATAAGTCTCTATGGCGATGGAGGTATCGAACTGGGCGAGCACAGTTACATCGGAGAAGGATCTTCCATCGAGTCGGGATCGGGGCTCTCGGTCAAGATCGGGCACCACTGCCGCATTTCGCACAATGTGCGCATCTATACCACCACGGCGCTCGCAGACTCCGATTTCATAAATGGTCCGGAGCAGCAGTCGAGTGGATCTGTGCTCATCGGGGACGGTGTGTGGATAGGAACCAATGTCTACATTGCACCGGGCGTCACGCTGGGTACCGATTCCGTCGTTGGCGCGAACGCCGTTGTAACGCGGTCGGTGCCGGCCCATGAGATCTGGGGCGGTGTACCCGCCCGTCTTCTGCGCCGCAAGAACCTCAGGATCCCCGAAGGAGAATGAGGGCTCACATGCAAAGCGAGCGTTTTGAGTGATGTCTGAATCGCAGGCCATCGCCCCGCATTGCAGTGATGACCGCCGGCGGCGATCATCAGATCTCATGAGCGCGCTCGCAACAATCGAGAGCCGCTTCCCGGTGCTCGAGTGGCGGGCGAACGGAATTGATGTATGGCCGCTCGTGCGCATTCGCTGGTTCATGCGGCAATGGTCTATCGACTATGTTTCCGCTGGCCGCAATGAGAGTCAGGCCCGTCGCCTGTTCAACCGGGCCACGACGTTGATCAGCGGTCCGCTGCGAGCATACAGAGCGCGGCAAACATCGGGAGCGGGACGGCCTGAAGACCCTTGCGATGTGGTGCTGTGGTCGGACGGAGTATCGTATTCGCACCTCGACGGCCGGAGCGTAGACCGGTTCTGTGATCCGCTGTTCAAGGCGTTGCAGAGTCATCGGGCGCTCGCCCGGATATGGACGCCTTCTCACGCGTACCCCCGTGGCAGGCTGGTTCCTTCCGCGTATGTCCAACCGCGAATCGATCGGGCGAATCTACTGGGCGCGGTGAGAGCACGTGTCGGCTCTGCAACTCTCCCCGAGCATGCTGGGGTTACTGGCTGGCTTCGTTCCAACGATCTGCACACTGAAAGTGCCGAGGTCGATCGCATTCTCTCGGATGCGAGTAGAGTTGCCACGCTGGCGAAGGTGTTTGGCAAACTGCTCGTGGCCGCCCGCCCGCGAATAGCATTCGTGGTCGGCTACTACAGCGTCGAGACAATGGCTTTCCTGCTGGCGTGCCGCCGGTTGCATATTGCGTCAGTGGATATCCAGCACGGTGTGCAAGGAGCCTTGCACCCCGCATATGCCGCCTGGCCGCGACCGATGGGGTTCGTTCACGAACTGTTGCCCGACAGATTCTGGGTCTGGTCCGAATGGGAGCAGCAGGTCGTCGATGCCTGGGCTCACGGAACGGGGCACGGCGCGATTGTCGGAGGCAATCCGTGGATGGATGTGTGGACGCAGCCGAACGACTGGCCGATGACGCAGCCGTCGCAGGCACGCGCGTCCAGGATGAGATCGCGAGCGGAGGGACGAACCGTCGTGCTGGTCACGCTCCAATACGGCTTCATGAACGAGGAGCAGATCTCGCCGTTGGTGGAACTGGTACGAGCGCGCCCGGACGGCCTGATGTTCTGGATCCGACTGCATCCGCTCATGCTCGAAAGGCGCGACGAGATCCGCCAACTGCTGCCTGCGAATGGATGCTTCGAACTTGATGAGCCCACCGATCTGCCGTTGCAGTCGCTGCTCACCTGCACCGATGTGCACATGACCCACAGTTCCAGCACGGTCATCGAAGCCACGCAATTCGGTGTGCGATCGGTCATCACATCCAGGTTTGGCGAGGAACTGTTCGAGCCTCTATATCGTGGCGGCTGGGTGCAGACCGAAGAGGGGGGCGCTGATGTCCTCGCTCATGCCCTGCGAAATTCGGCGCGCACGCGGCGTGAGACCGGTTCGCCTGGAACGGATTCCCGCACGCAGGCGGCCCTCCATGTTCTTCTTGGCGACGGCTCACTACCCGGATGAATGGGCAATTTACATACCGCGTGTCGTACTCGGCCATCCTGCTGGTGGCGCTGTTCTTCATGGGTGCCGTGTTTCTCTACTTCGTGGGAATCGATGCCATTGAAGGACGCAACGGATTCCTGTTCTACGCCGACTCCAGTACCTATCACGAGGCGGCGCGCGGCGGGCTCGGATTTTCCGAGGCGATAGCCGTCGGCGCGAACTTTCTCGGTCCTCTGCTGATCCTCAAGCTGACCTCGGCGAACTACTACCTGGTCTTGCTCCTCAATGTGGCGCTGATGTTCCTGGCGGTGCGCCTGTTTGCGAAGAGTCTCGGACTGCATGGGTTCAAGCTGCTGCTCGTGCTGTTACTCAATCCGATGACGATTTCCAGCCTGCTGTCGGTCAACAAGGAGATCATTTCCGTCGTCGTCATGGCACTGGTGATTCACGGCTTCAAGACGCGCTCGGTGCTGGCCTTCTTGCTGGCCTTGCCTTTGTCGCTCCTGGTGCGCTGGCAGCTCACGCTCTTCGTGATCGTGCTGATCGGTGTCACCGGCGTGTGGAATCCGCTGCGTCGGCACCGCTGGCTCACGTTCGCCGCCTCGCTTCTCCTGCTGTCGTTCCTGTACATCAAGATGTCCCTGGTGTTCGAAGGCATCCAGGAAAACTTCGACGCTGCAGCCGCCGTATATGAGGGCTCGGGGTTCTTCGAATTCCTGGTCAGGCTGCAGGGTCAAGGCATGTACTGGCTGGTGTTCCCCGTGAAGGCAGCACACCTGTTGTTCGGCATGGGAGTGCGCTTCGACCGGTTGTTCAATCCCACCGTGTTCTACAACGACGTATTTCAGGTGCTGCATTCCTTCGCGATGCTGCTGATGTTCGTCGCGCTATGGCGTTCGGGCCGCGCACGGATCTCGAATGACCTGGTGTACATTTCAGTGGTTTACCTCCTCGTGTTTGCCATGACGCCGATCTATGCGCCACGTTACTTCTATCCTGTCTATGTCATATGGGCGCTGGCGCTGATCTGCCCGACTCCGTTACCTCGCGTGTTGCCGGGCCGACCTGGCGCTCTCGAGCGAGCCAAAACGGCCACGTCGCCTCCCGCAACGCTGGATGAACTCCCGGGCGGGCGGAACACATGATTGGCATCGTCGACTACGGAATGGGCAACCTGGGTTCCATCCGAAACATGCTCAAGAGGATCGGAATCCAGAGCGAGCTGATCTCGCGTCCGGAGCAAGTGCTCGCCGCGCACAAACTGATCCTGCCGGGCGTCGGTGCGTTCGACGCGGGCATGAGGAATCTCGAAGACAGCCAGCTCATCAGTCCGCTCAACGAAGCGGTGCTCGGCGCGCGGCGGGTGCCGGTGCTGGGCATCTGCCTCGGCATGCAGCTCATGACCCGCAGCAGCGAGGAAGGCTCTTTACCCGGCCTGGGCTGGATGGACGCGCGGGCCGTGAAATTCGAACCGACTCCGGACGCACTGAAAGTTCCCCACATGGGCTGGAGCGACGTGCTCACCTTGCGAGAAGAGCCGCTGGTGCGACGACTGCCGCCGGAGCCGCGATTCTATTTCGTGCACTCCTACTACGTGCGTTGCTCGGCGGCCGAGGATGCGTTGCTGACCACGCGATATGGAATCGAATTCCACAGCGCGTTCGCGCGCGGAAACATATGGGGCGTGCAGTTCCATCCCGAGAAGAGTCACAAGTTCGGCATGCAGCTGTTGAAGAATTTCGCGGAGGCTTGCTGAATGCGGGTCGCGCGCGTCATTCCCTGTCTGCTGCTTCGTGGCAACGGGCTCGTCAAGACCAAGCAGTTCAAGGATCCGAAGTACGTCGGTGATCCGATCAACGCCATCAAGATCTTCAACGACAAGGAGGTCGACGAATTGGTGCTGCTCGACATCACGGCGAGCGCGGAGGGGCGCGGGCCCGCATTCAGCACGATCAAGGAAGTGGCGAGTGAATGTTTCATGCCGCTCGCCTACGGCGGTGGTATCCGCTCGGTGGAAGACGTGCGCAGCATTCTCAAACTCGGCGTGGAGAAGGCCGTCGTGAACACCGTTGCCTGGCGCGACCCCGAGGTCGTCCGCCAGGCGGCGCGCGAGTTCGGCGCACAGGCAATCGTGGCGTCGGTCGATGTGCACCGGAAGTTGTTTGGCGGATATGAAGTGGTGGTCGATCGCGCCACGCGCGGTACGCGCGAAGACCCGGTTGACTATGCGCGGCGCATGGAAGATCTCGGCGTCGGAGAGATTCTCCTGACCGCCGTGGACCGCGACGGCACGATGAAGGGTTACGACCTGGAGTTGCTGCGCAAGGTTACCGCGGCTGTATCGGTGCCCGTGGTTGTGTGCGGTGGCGCCGGAAAGATCGCGGATTTCCACGCTGCGCTGCGCGACGGCGGTGCGAGCGCGGTGGCCGCCGGCGCGATGTTCGTATTCCACGGACCGCACAGAGCGGTATTGATCACGTATCCGAGTCAGGCGGAGTTCGCGGCTGGACTTACGCTGTAGGGGAACAGAGGGGACACGCGCCTGCCGCGATTTGCGCCCGCTCGGACACCCGCTTCAACGATTGCGCGACGGCACGATTGGCTCGATTCCCCTATACTTCGCCGCCTCAATTCCGTCCGGATTTCAATCCCTTGCCCGAATCGCCCCTAGCCAAAGCCCCCGTTTCGTCACACACGGGCGCTGCATCCTCCGGCCCGGATTCCGCCGCTCGTCCACATCGGGCTTGCGTCCGTTGCATCATGGATACGACCGACCCGGACATCGTTTTCGACGACCAGGGCATCTGCAATCACTGCCGGCGATACGATCGCATACACGCCGAACGTGTAATCCCGCCCGCCGAGCGCGAGCGTCATCTCGCGGCATTCACTGCCGAGATCAAGGCCGCGGGTGCCGGTAAACAATACGACTGCATCATTGGCGTAAGCGGCGGTGTAGACAGCACCTATGTCGCGTGGCTGGTGAAGCAGGCGGGACTTCGGCCGCTCGCCGTGCATCTCGACAATGGCTGGAACTCCGAGCTCGCGGTCGCGAACATCGAGAAGACACTCAATACCCTGGGCATCGATCTCTATACGCACGTCATCGA
>Ga0190270_10000196_pt1 | contig 26818 bp, 22 predicted proteins | sample Popmic320T_FD_133748 | JGI IMG/M metagenome (GOLD analysis project Ga0190270, IMG submission 133748) | Populus adjacent soil microbial communities from riparian zone of Weber River, Utah, USA - 320 T | ecosystem: Environmental > Terrestrial > Soil > Riparian zone | place: USA: Utah | collected...
GCAGGAGAGCACGCCCAGGATCTGGTCGTGGTGACGGTCGATCAGGCTGGCCATCGCCTGACGATACCGCCGACCGCGCCTCTCGCACTTACTTCTTGGTTCCGGCTATGCCGGGGTAGGGAAACCGCTCCGCGGTGACCCTCCTAAGATAGTCGTCACGACAGTCCAGGGAGAACCCATGCCCGAACGAATTCCGCTCACGAGCGACCGCGGGACCGCGGAACAGCTCGAAGACAAACTGGCGCTCTGCCTTTCCGGCGGAGGCTATCGCGCCATGCTCTTTCACCTCGGCGTGCTCTGGTATCTCAACGACGCGCGCTACCTGCAGAAGCTCGATCGCATCTCCAGCGTTTCAGGCGGCTCCCTCACTGCCGGAGTGCTGGCCATGCGCTGGAACGAGCTCCGGTTTCAGGACGGGATCGCCGCGAACTTCGCAGACCTCGTGGTGAACCGCGTCCGGAAGATCGCCTCCACGAACATCGACGCCGGCTCGGTCATCCGCGGCGCGCTCACGCCCGGGACCTCGATCGGCGAACGGATCGTCAAGCGCTATCGCGACGTCGCGTTCGGCGACGCCCAGCTCGCGCAACTCCCCGACCATCCCGTGTTCGTCATCAATGCCAGCAACGTGCAGACCGGGGCGCTTTTCCGCTTCACGAAGAAATTCATCGCCGACTGGCGTATCGGCGTGATCAGGAATCCGAAGCGGAGCCTCGCCGAAGCGGTTGCCGCCTCCTCGGCGTTCCCTCCGATCCTGTCGCCGTCCACGTTGAAATTCCGCCATGACGAATGGTCGGACCTGAATGCGGCCGAAGCGGGGAAGAAGCCGTTCACGGAGAACGTCGTCCTCACGGACGGCGGCGTGTACGACAACATGGGCCTCGAGAACCCGTGGAAAAAGTGCAAGCGGCTGATCGTCAGCGACGCCGGCGCGCAATTCCAGCTCGAAGCCGAGCAGCACCACGATTTCGCCCGCCACAGTATCCGCGTCAATTCGCTGATCGACAACCAGGTGCGCAGTCTCCGCCGTCGGCAGATCGTCGCCGCGTTCGACAAGAAAACGGAGATCGGCCAGAAGGATCCGCACAGCGGCGTCTTCTTCGCCATGTGGACGCCGGCCTCGAAGTTCACGACCAGCTCATTGCAGTTCGACGAGAAACGCGGGCTCGAGCTCGCGAAGACGCCGACCCGCCTCGCGGAGTTGAAGCCGGAACTGCAGAACCGCATCATCAACTACGGCTATGCAATGGCGGAGCGGGCCATCCGCACGCACTTCGACAAGGACGCGCTGGCGCCGGCGAAGTTCCCGGCCGCGGGTGGGGTGTAAACGATGACGGCTGCCCACGTGCCGAAGAAGGAGCCGTTTTACATCGAGCGCCGCTCCACGCTCGAGAAACTGATGTTCGGCACCGGCCGCGTGCGCCGCTTCACGCAGGACTCGCCGGTGCTGCCGGACGTCTGGCTCGAGTACGCGATCGATCCGAAGCTCGAAAACGAGCGTCTGACGGTGCGGGCCAGCGGCACGGAAGACCATCCGCCGGTGCACCTTCTCCTGACGCCGTTCCGCGAAGTCTCCACCGGGATCGTGCGCAAGGAAGTGCGTGCACGCCTCGAGCGCGAGTGGGCGTCGGAGCACACCTGGCGCCGCCACGATCACAAGCCGCGGGTCATCTACAACCAGTCCACCGTTGCCGCGACCGTTCACTTCGAAGACCTCGTGCGCGTGCTCATCCCGATGACCGACTGGTGGGGGAGGCTGGTGAAACGCTTTCCCATCGAGCATCTCGACGACGACGGCGTGCAGGTCAAGCTCGCCGCCGCGGTGCGCGATCCCGAACATCCGCCGCTCTTCACCGGCACGGACGGCAAGGAACGGCTCATGCCGCCGGACGTGCTCTGGCTGATCCGCGTGGTCGGCGCCATCGCGCTGCTCCATCGCGGCATCCCGTTGCCCGAGGTATTCACGGACGAGAAGCGCGGTCCCGGCCAGGCGAAAGATGAGGACTGGCTCCCGCTCGTCGAGGCCGTCGCCGACCTGCTGCGCGGTGTCGCACCGCAGAATCCCGACGCGCGCATCCACATGATCGCGCTCAACCGCGTCTGCACTCCGTCGATCTCCGGCTCCCGGCTCGCCGTCAAAGCGGACGCCGCGGCGCGCGTCTTCGACATCTCCTGCAAGGACCTGCGGTGGGCGGTGATGGACAGCGGCATCGACGCGCGGCATCCCGCCTTCCGCAAGCGCGACAAAGAAGGAGTCGCGCAAAAGGCCACCGAGGAGGGGGAGAACGCGTTCGACGGATTCCTGACTCGCGTGCGGGAGACCTACGACTTCTCGAAGATCCATCTCCTGCTCGATCCGAACGACCCTTTGACGCCCGACACGGTCGACGACAACGATCCCGAGACGCGCGAGCAGCTCGAGAATCTCAACGACGCGCTCTCCGCCGGCCGCAGCGTGGACTGGAGCCTCGTCGCGCCGCTCCTGCGCATCCGGCACGACGCCGCCTACAAGGCGCCGGGCTCCGGCAGCGATCACGGTACCCACGTCGCCGGCATCCTCGGCGGCAACTGGCCGAAAAACGACTCGGCCGACATGCTCGAGGAGGACCTCGTCGGCGTCTGTCCCGACATCGAGCTGTACGACCTGCGCATCCTCGACGACGCCGGCAACGGCGACGAGTTCACGGTCATGGCCGCGCTGCAGTTCATCCGCTGGCTGAACTCCACCAATGACTACATGGCCGTGCACGGCGTGAACATGAGCCTCTCCATCCCCCACGACGTGGCGAACTACGCATGCGGCCGCACCCCGGTCTGCGACGAAGCGGAGCGGGTTGTGTCGTCCGGCGTGGTGGTGGTCGTCGCCGCCGGCAATCAGGGCTATCGCAAGTACGCCTTGGCCGAGGGCGGCTCGAGCGACGCGTACAACACGATCAGCATCACCGATCCCGGCAATGCCGAGGCGGTCATCACGGTCGGCGCGACGCACCGCGTCCGTCCGCACACGTACGGCGTCAGCTACTTCTCCAGCCGCGGCCCGACCGGTGACGGCCGCTCGAAGCCGGACCTCGTCGCCCCCGGCGAAAAGATCACGTCACCGCTCCCCGGCGCGCTCTCCGGCGTCAAGGACGGCACGAGCATGGCCGCGCCCCACGTCAGCGGAGCCGCGGCGATGCTCATGGCCCGGCACAACGAGCTGGTGGGCCGTCCGCAACGCGTGAAGGAGATCCTCTGCCGCACGGCCACGGACCTCGGCCGCGAACGTTACTTTCAGGGATCCGGGATGCTCGACATCCTGCGAGCCGTGCAGTCCGTATGACGGCCGCGAAGAAAAAGGAGATGCTCATGTTCTCACTCGAATCGCTCCGCGCGAAACACGGCGACGCGCTGCTGTTGCACTACGGGACGAAAGAAGATCCGAAGCTGATCGTCATCGACGCCGGGCCCGCGGGCGTCTTCAACGATGCCGTAAAGCGGCGCCTCAATGAGATCCGCAAGGAGCGCGAGCTCGCGGACGACAAGCCGCTCCCGATCGAGCTGATGATGGTCAGCCACCTCGACGCCGACCACATCACCGGCATCATCGAGCTGATGCGCGACCTCAAGAAGCGCAGGGAAGCGAAGACGCCATTGCCGTGGAAGATCGCGCGCTTCTGGCACAACGCCTTCGAGGACCTCATCGACGACACGCTCGCACCCGCGTCGACCGCCGCACTGGCACCGGCTTCATTCGGCGACGTGCTCCCCGTCGACCCGAAGAAGGGCGAGAGCGAAGCCTCCGTCGTCCTGGCCAGCGTCGGGCAGGGAAGAGACCTGCGCGACCTGATCAAGTTCTTCAAGCTGCAGGGGAACACCCCCTTCAAGTCGCTCGTGCAGTTCCCCCACAAATCGAATCCGGTGAAGCTGGGGGAGCTGGAGCTGACCATCGTCGGCCCCGACCAGGAGAACCTCGCAAACCTGCGCAAGGACTGGATCGAGAAGATCAAGCCGATCCTGGCGAAAGAGGACAAGGCCGCGAAAGCGGAAGTCGCCGCCTACGCCGACAAGTCGGTCTACAACCTCTCCAGCATCGTCGTGTATGTAAAGTCCGGCGACCGCACCATGCTCCTCACCGGCGACGCCCGCGGCGACTACACCCTCACCGCCCTCGAAGGCGCCGGCCTGCTGGAGGAGGGAGGCACGATGGAAGTCGACATCCTCAAGCTCCCCCACCACGGCAGCGACCGCAACGTGAAATCCGACTACTTCGAGCGCATCCGCGCCAAACACTACGTCATCTCCGCCGACGGCAAACACACCAACCCCGATGTTCCGACATTGAAGATGATCTCCGCCGCCCGCCCCGACGACGACTTCACCATCTGGATGGCCAACGCCCCCGAAGACTTTGCCGAAAAAGAAGTAGGAGAAGAGGTAGCGAAGTTCTTCGCCGAGGAGAAGAAGAAGGGGAGGAAGTACCGGGTCATCCTCCGGAAGAAGGAGGATCTGGGGGTGAGGATCGATCTGTAATCACTGATCGAGCAGCAGCTTCATCGCGGCGCGGTGAGCTCCTCCACGCGATCCTCGAGGTTCGCAGCCGCGTACTCGAGGGCCCTGGCGGATCATGGTCAACCTCCGCCCCGAGGGTTCCCTCGGCTTTCCGCGGAACACAAGTTTTCTACATTCGGTGGAGGTCGCCGTCGCGTTCCCGTGCGATACGATTCCGTCATGGCGCAGCGGCAAGTGATACCCATCCCGAAATGAAACGGACCGCCGCATCCTCCCGCAATCGTCGCAGGCAGGCGGACGCGGAGCCGCGTGTTTCGCGGCTTCACCGGCCGGAGGGGATGTCGATCGAGGAGTGGCAGCGGCGCTTGCGGAAACAGTTCGCCGGCGAGCAGCCGTTTCGCGTCGAGAACATCGGCGACCATCCGATCTTCTCCGACTTCCGGGTCACAAATCCGGCACGCGGCAGCGAGCACCGCGTGGCCATCCGCAGCGCCGAGCCGGGACGGAACTACTGCTCCTGCGCCGATTTCCGGACCAACCACCTCGGCACGTGCAAGCACATCGAGTTCACGCTGGCGACGCTCCTGGCGAAGCGAGGAGCGAAGCGCGCGTTTCTCGCGGGCTATGAGGCGCCATACAGCAGCATCAGCGTGGAGTACGGCCCGCAGCGCCATGTGCTGTTTCGTGCGAGCGGCGACTGTCCGAAAAAGCTACGCCGCCTGGTGACGCGCCACTTCGACGAGGCCGGCCGGCTGACGGCGGAGGGGTTCGCGCGGTTCGATCGCTTCGTCACCGCCGCGAAAGAGATCGATCCCGAACTGCGCATCTACGACGACGTGCTTTCCTTCGTCACCGAAGTCCGCGATGCGGCGCGACGCGCGGACGCGATCGCCGAGGCGTTCCCGGATGGGGTTCGCAGCCGCCGTTTCGACCGGCTGCTGGCTGTGCGCCTCTACGACTACCAGAAGGAAGGCGCGCTGTTCGCGGCCCGCGCCGGCCGCTCGCTGATCGGCGACGAGATGGGACTCGGCAAGACCGTCCAGGCCATCGCCGCGGCCGAGATCATGGCCGGCTCCCTCGACATCGAGCGGGTGCTCATCGTCTGCCCGACGTCCCTCAAGCATCAATGGCAGCGCGAGATCGCGTCGTTCTCGAAACGCGCGGCCCGCGTGATCGAAGGGCTGCAGCCCGCGCGCGCCGCGGCCTACGCGACGAACGAGTTCTTCAAGATCACCAACTACGACACCGTCCACATCGATCTGGATCTCATCGCCCGCTGGTCTCCCGACCTGGTCATCCTCGACGAGGCGCAGCGGATCAAGAACTGGTCGACGCGGACCGCGCGCAGCGTGAAGCAGATCGCCTCGCCGTACGCGATCGTGCTCACCGGCACGCCTCTCGAGAACCGGATCGAGGAGCTCGTGTCGATCGTCGAGTTCATCGATCCCTTCCGCCTCGGCCCGACCTTTCGCCTGCTCGACGCCCATCAGATGCGCGACGAGAACGGCCGCGTGGTCGGCTATCGCAACCTCGACCAACTGTCGAAGACGCTCGCGCCCGTCGTCATCCGTCGGCGCAAACGCGAGGTGCTGGCGCAGCTCCCGGAGCGGCTGGAGAAGACGTTCTTCGTGCCCATGACCCGCGAGCAACTCGTCCATCACCGCGAGAACGAGGAGATCGTGGCCCGCATCGCCGCGAAGTGGCGCAGGTCCCGCCACCTATCCGAGCGCGATCAGCGCCGGCTGATGATCGCGCTGCAGCGGATGCGCATGTCGTGCGACAGCTCGTATCTCCTCGACGAGGAATCGGATCACGGCACCAAAGCTGGCGAGATCCTCACGCTCCTCGGTGAGATTTTCGAGGAGCCGGGGACAAAGGTCGTCATCTTCAGCCAATGGCTTCGCATGCACGAGATCCTCGCCAGGCGCATCGCCGCCGCCGGATGGGGACACGTCCTGTTTCATGGCGGCATCGACAGCCGCGCGAGGGCAAAGCTGGTCGACCGCTTTCGCGACGACCCGAAGTGCCGGATCTTTCTCTCCACCGACGCCGGTGGGGTCGGGCTCAACCTGCAGCACGCGAGCGTGGTCATCAACGTCGATCTACCCTGGAACCCGGCCGTGCTCGAACAGCGCGTCGGACGCGTGCACCGGATCGGGCAGCGGGCGCCGGTACGCGTCGTCAACTTCGTCGCCGAGGGGACGATCGAGCAGGGGATGCTCTCCGTGTTGCGCTTCAAGAAATCGCTCTTCGCCGGAGTGCTCGACGGCGGAGAGACGGAGGTGTTTCTCGGCAAAGGGCGTCTCGACCGCTTCATGGAGAGCATCGAGAAAGTTACCGCGGAGATTCAGCCGGTGCCGGTTGCGGAGGAGACTCCCGCGGACGCTGGCGCGCCAGAACCCCGCGTTTCGGAAGCCGGCCCGCCGGCGCTCACCGGGCCGCTTGTCGAGCCTTTGGCTCGGCTGCTGGAGAGCGGAGTCGGATTCCTCAAACAGCTCGAGGCCGCGCTTCCGGCGGAAGCCGATCCGCGCGGTAACGGCGGCCAGTCGACGGTGCGCAGAATCGAGGCACGGCAGGACGCCGACGGCTCGCCGTATCTCGCGGTCCCGATGCCGAGCCGCGAGGCGGTCGCGCGTTTCACGGACGGGCTGGCGGCGCTGCTGCGGAGCATGTTGCCGTGACCGGATGCCGGCAAGAAACCAAGTCGAGCCGTCGTCGATTCGCAAGCCGAAGGTGGAGTGCCAGTTGGTGAGTTATCCTTGGCGCGGCCATGACCGCGTCACTGACGCACTCGCGACACCGCTATACCTACGACGAATACCTCGCCTTCGAGCGCGACAGCGAAATGAAGCACGAGTTCGCCGATGGCGAGATCTACGCGATGGCGGGCGGTTCGCTCCGGCACAGTGCTCTCGCATCGAGGATCAGCGCCGCGCTCGAAAGCGCTCGCCCTTCGGACTGCATCGCTTTTCAGTCCGATATGCGACTGCGCGTACTCGCCACAGGGCGAGCGACCTATCCGGATGCATCGATGGTCTGTGGCCCGATCCAACTCGATCCGGCCGATCCCAGCGGAACGACGATCACGAATCCGTCGTTGCTCGTCGAGGTCCTTTCCCCCTCGACGGAAGAGGTCGATCGCGGCAGCAAACTGGAGGACTATCAACGCATTCCCTCCCTTCAGGAGTATGTGCTCGTCAGCCAGCACCCTCGCGTGGAGATCTACCGCCGTCTCAGCTCCGGAAGCTGGGAGTATCGCGAGGTGCGGGAAGGCGTCCTGAAGCTCGCCTCGGGCGCGACACTGGATCTCTCGATTCTCTACACCGATCTTCCGCCCTGAGCCTTCCCCCTGAAGCAGCGCGTGGCGGGCCTCGTCGGCCCTGATACATCGAACGCTCGGCTCGGACCGTTTGCGCACGGCTATTGGGGCCACCCGGCCATGAAGCTCCCTCCGGAGATCAACCTGATCGCCGTCTCCCACTACCTGCAGGCGCTCGAATACCAGCGCTACTCCAACCAAGTCGTGGCCATGCTCGGCGGCAAGACCCCGCACATCCAGAACGTCGCCGTCGGCGGCGTCTCCAACGCCATCAACCTCGAGAGCGAAGCCGCGCTGAACGTCGACCGCCTCTTCCAGATGAAATCGCTGCTGGAGAAGATCGTCTCGTTCGTCCAGAACGTCTACGTCCCCGACGTCTGCGCCATCGCCGGCTTCTATCCCGAGTGGTTCTCGTACGGCGCCGGCGTCACCAACTACCTCTCCGTCCCCGACCTCCCGCTCGACGGCATGAACACCCAGTTCGAGCTCCCCGGCGGCTTCATCCCCAATGGCGATCTGTCGAAGCTCGTCCCCATCACCGGCCAGAAAGACGAGACCTGGCGCCGCGCCGTCACCGAAGACAGCGCGCACGCCTGGTACAAAGGCGGCGGCCCGCTGCATCCGTGGAAAGGCGAGACCGATCCCGAGCCGACCGAGTGGGACGAAGAGAAGAAATACTCCTGGGTCAAAGCGCCGCGCTACAACGGCCAGCCCGCGCAGGTCGGCCCGCTCGCCAACGTCCTCGTCGGCTACGCGCAGGGCAACCCGCTCATGAAGAAGTGGACCGACGCCGCGCTCGAGAAGATCTCCGCCATCGCCCGCGTCAAAGCCACCCCGGCCATGCTCCACTCCACCCTCGGCCGCCACGGCGCCCGCGCCATCCGCGCCGCCGTCCTCTCGGATCTGGCCATGAAGCAATGGCAGCTCCTCACCGACAACATCCTCAAAGGCGACACCACCATCTACAACAAGCCCGAGTTCCCCAAAGGCACCATCGAAGGCGTCGGCTTCCACGAAGCCCCGCGCGGCGTCCTGTCGCACTGGGTCGTCGTCGAAGACGGAACCATCAAGAACTACCAGGCCGTCGTCCCCACGACCTGGAACGCCAGCCCCCGCGACACCAGCGGCACCCTCGGCCCCTACGAAGCCTCCCTCCTCCAGAACCCCGTCGCCGACGCCGAACACCCCCTCGAAGTCCTGCGCACCATCCACTCCTTCGACCCCTGCATGGCCTGCGCAGTCCACACCTTCGACCCCTCCGGCCGCAACATCGCAAAGGTGAAGGTCTTGTGAAGACCGCCATTTACGGTATCGGCAACATCCTCTTAGGAGACGACGGCGTCGGCCCTGCCGTCGTCCGCTATCTATCCTCGAATTACACGCTCCCCCCCGACACCACCCTCGAAGACCTCGGCACCCCCTCCCTCGACCTCCCCGCCTACCTCGCCGGCTACGACCGCGTCATCTTCATCGACGCCGTCGCCGCCGACGCCCCACCCGGCACTATCCGCACCTACACCCGCGACGAGATCACGTCCGTCCCCCCCGGCATCCGCGTCAGCCCCCACGAACCCACCATCAACGACGCCCTCATCGTCCTCGACTTCGCCGGCACCGCGCCGCGCGACGTCGTGCTGGTGGGGGTGGTGCCGGAGACGCTGGAGGGAGGGATGCGGCTGTCGGCGCGGGTGGCGGGGGCGGTGGAGGGGGCGGGGGAGGTGGTGCTGGCTCAACTCGCCGGCCGAGTGCCGGCGTTGAACACGCCGCGTCCGGCGTCGCCACTTGTTATGGTGAGGGCATCTTTGGCGTTCGCCGCCACCATGGACGAGTAGCAGTGTCTATCAAACGTAGAACTTGCACAGGATGTTCTGTGCCTCTCTAGGGCCGGCAGACTGGCGTTCAGTCTAAACTTCGACTACTAAATGGCTCAGCATGACCCCCTGAAATTTGTGACCGGACTGAGCGCGAAACTGGCGGCGCGAACGCGACACGTGTGCGTGTTTGTCGGTGCTGGCGCCTCAAAAGCATGTGGTCTCCCGGACGTGGCAACGCTGCAAATGAGTGTCTTGCAGGATCTCGATGCGACGAAGCGTGCCGCCTTTGAGCTTCAGTTGAAGGAACGGAATCTCGAACAGGCACTCAGCCGGCTCCGGCGTATCGCCGGGCTGTTGAATGACGACCAGACAGTCGACGGCCTGACGGCGGAGGCGGCGACGGAGCTGGATGCCGACGTATGTGCTTCCATCGTGAAGCAGCTGAATGTCGAACACGCCGACCTCGAGCCCGCCTACCGATTCGCGGCCTGGGCAGCGCGGGCGGACTACCGGCAGCCTGTCGAAATCTTCAACGTGAACTACGACCTGATCAACGAAACGGCTTTCGAGCGCCTGCGCGTGCCCTATTTTGACGGGTTCGTGGGGGCACTGGAGGCACGCTTTCACACGGACCTCGTCGAGGCAAGGACGGGGACGAACGAACAGAGTGTACCGTGCTTTTTCGCTCGGCTTTGGAAACTTCACGGGTCCGTGAACTGGCAGTGGTCAGACGGAGAGATTGTGCGTCTCGGCGGACCTGTGAAGAGCGGACAGCCCGCAGCAATTTACCCATCGGAGACGAAGTACGAGGAATCGCGACGGATGCCGTTTGTCGTTCTGCACGATCGCTTCCGGCGAGCGCTGAACGAATCGGAGACGATCATGCTGATGTCCGGTTATTCATTCGGTGATCAGCATTTGAATGAACTTGTATTTGACGCCGCGCGGCGGCGGGAGCGATCGGAGTTCATAGCTTTCTGCTACTCCAACATTGCCGAGCATCTTGCGAAACGCGCGCTCAGCACGCCGAATCTACAAGTGCTCGGCGCGACGGAAGCCATCATCGGCGGCATTCGCGACGAGTGGAAGCCGCCGGAGGACCCGCCACCCGATGTGTGGGAGGGCGGCAAGTTTGCGCTTGGCAATTTCAAACATTTAGCGGCTTACCTGGCACGCACAGGGGCGGCTGACGCGATAGAGGCGCAACTGCAAAACGCATTGAAGGCGCTGCTGGCGCCGGCGACGGTGCCCGATGCCAAGCCGTGAGCCGACCGCAATTGGCCGGGTGCGGCATGTGCTCGGGAGTACCGTTACCGTGGCTCTCGATCTCGATCTTGCCGGGATCGCACCGGTGTATCGAGGCCGCTTGCAACCGGTGGGACAGATCGGATCACTCGTCAGAATTCCTCAAGGTCTGGTTGATCTGATCGCGAGCGTCAGCCTCGTGGGTATCGCGGAACTAACAGGGCCGTTGCCGCCATCTGAGTCGGTGCAACGAGACGAGCGATGGCTGCAGGTACAACTTCTCGGTGAGATAGATCGCGGAACAAACAGGTTTCGTCGCGGTGTGGGCACATACCCCGGCCTTGATGATCCAGTGCATTTCGCGACGGCCGATCAGTTAGCGAGTGTCTTCCCGCAGCCGGACGATGAGCATGTCCGGATCGGGCGACTCGCGGCGGCTGAAGAGGTGCCAGTCTGTATTGATGCAACGAAGTTCGTGGTGCGGCACGCGGCGATCGTGGGCTCGACCGGCGCGGGAAAGACGAGTGCCGTCGCGTCTATCTTGCAGAATCTTGTGCGTGCGGGATGGCAGGCTGCGCAGGTCGTGGTGATCGACCCGCACGGAGAGTACTCTCGCGCATTGGAAACAGACGCATCGGTCAGGAGTGTTCTTGGCGACGGCGAGCGTCGGCTACGTGTTCCATATTGGGCATTGCCGCCATCCGAGATCTCTAAGGCGTTCACGGGTAGCGTAGGCGGCGATACTTTCAAGTCGCGTTTCGCAGAACTGGTGATGCAGGCACGCCGGGAGTATGCAAAGACTGCAAAGTGGTTGGCACTCGACGAAGCTTCAATCACGGCTGACACGCCCATCCCGTTCGACATTCGACCAATTTGGCACGAGCTCGCATACGCGAACCGCGAGACGCGTGAGAAGAAGGCGGATGAAAAGACAGTGTGCGTGACGGACAAGGGCGACGCGCAGAGCCTGCGTACGCCACAGTTTCTGCCCTATAACCCTGGAAGTCAGAAGCCGGACAAAGGACCGCAATTCGAGTGGTACGGCAACATGCCCGATCTGCTGCGTCTCGGTCTGCTCGATCCACGTCTCCAATTCCTCCAGGCGCCGAAGGCTGAGGCGTACGAAAGCGATCCCCTGATCACCGTGATGCAGGAGTGGCTCGGAGGCGAAAAACCGGTTTCTGTTCTCGACTTCAGCGGCGTACCGGCGGCGGCCGCGGATCTTGCGATCGGGGTCGTGCTGAACCTGTTGTTTGAAGTGGCGCTCAGGAGTGAGCGCGACGGTACCGGGATCGGGCGACCCAGTCCTGTGCTGATCGTGCTGGAGGAAGCACACCGGTATCTGAGTCCTTCGGCGAACGCGCTGACACGTGACTCGGTGAACCGCATCGCACGCGAAGGACGTAAGTACGGCGTCGGTCTCCTGCTGATCAGTCAGCGACCTAATTCGACTTTGTCAGATTCGAGTAGGCGAAGAGGATCTAAAATAGGCAGCGAGGAAAGACCGATGGGCTACGGCCCGAAACGAAGGTAAATCGAAAGGAAGGGTTGCCGATGCCAAGCGCTCGTTACGAGCGATAAGTCGTAGGCTAGGCTCCTATACGCGTCGTTTCGAACGTCTCTTCATGACCAGGACTCGACCGTCGATCTCCACCGCGCGGAAGTATCTGCGGGGCCTCCTGCAGACGGATCGACGGAACATGGAGCGGATGGAGCAGGCCGTTCCGGACACGAACGAGCAGGCCCTCCAACATTTCATTTCCAACTCTCCATGGGATGCCGAGGCGGTGATGCGGCAGGTGGGCCGAGGCGCGGACGCCCTGCTCGGAGGACATGACGACACGCTGCTGGTCATCGACGAGAGTGGGATCCCGAAGAAGGGAAAGCATTCGGCAGGGGTAGCACGCCAGTACTGCGGGCAACTCGGCAAGGTGGAGAACTGTCAGGTTGGGGTGTATGGAGCGCTTGCCCACCGCGACAAGGTGACGTTGACCGACGCCCGCTTGTTCGTGCCGCGGGAATGGACGAACGATCCGGAGCGGTGCCGGCGAGCGGGGATTCCCGAAGAGGTGTGGAAGACACCGCAAACCAAGTTCGATCTGGCGCTCGAGATCGTCATCCAGGCGGCCGAGGAGGGAATCCGTTTCAAGTGGGTCTCGGCAGACGGAGCCTACGGCGAGAACGCATTCCTGCTACCGCTGGACGATGCCGGGTTGCGGTTCATGGTGGATGTGCATTGCAATCACCTGGTCTGGTTCGAGCCGCCAGAGGCCGAAGGGAGCCGGCGGCGGCGTGTGGATGAATGGGTGGGCGAGCAGCCGGCCACCGCGTGGCACGAGGTCACCACCCGAGAAGGCACGCGCGGAGCGATCCGTTACGAAGTGCTGCACGCCCGCGTGTGGATCGATGCGGGACGAAAACAGCCGCGACGGCAGTGGCATCTGCTCGTGAGGCGGGAGATCGATACTCCTCGCAAGATCAAGTACACGTTGAGCAACGCTCCGGCGGACATGCCGGTGGAACAGTTGTCGTACATCCAGGGACAGCGCTACTGGGTCGAACGCGCGCTGCAGGATGCCAAGAACCATTCAGGACTCGGCGATTACCAGGTGCGTGGCTGGCTCGGATGGCACCATCACATGGCCATTGTGCTCATGGCCATGCTGTTCATGCTCGAAGAGCGGGTGCGCCACGGCGCCACCGTGCCGATGCTCAGTACGGCCGACATCGAGAAAGTGCTCAAGCACTACCTGCCGCGCCGCGACGCCACCGAGCAAGAGCTCTTCCGGCTACTTCAAGACAGCCACGAACGCAGAAAACGAGCAACCGCCTCTCACCGCAGACGATCATCACCAATCTGACAAAGTCGAACTAAGGAGCTGCCGGACACGGCCCTTGCGCAGAGCGGTACGATAATCGCCCTGCGGCTATCTAACTCGGAGGATCAAGGGTCCATCCGAGCAGCGTTACCCGATACAATATCTGGCTTGGCGGCGGTGCTGCCCTCGCTTCGGACAGGTGAGGCGATCGTGAGTGGCGAAGCGGTAGTCCTTCCTTCGCGCACCATCCTCGACTTGCCCAATCCTAAACCGTTGGCTGAAGATCCGCCATTGACGCCGTGGCGTGGTGAGCCGCGGGTGCCGGATCTGACGGCGGCAATCGCGGCGTGGCGTGGAACGTATCAAGGAGGAAAATAGTGGATCCTTCGGAGTGGGTACCGGTCAGTGGTTCTTCGCGCGTCGTGGCAGAACGCTACGATGGGATGAGCGAGCGTATTTATGTCAGATTTCATGACGGCGTGGAATGGTGGTACGGCGCGTGTACGCCGAATAACTGGGCCGAATTCCGGTCGCAGTCGCGGGGCCAATACATCGCTCAGGTGCTGAACCAGAAACCGAACGGACGAGCTGTTTAGGCATCCGCTGGTGAGCTGATACCAGACAGCGATGGATCACACCCGGCGGTGCGCGAACGCGGCGCGGATGATTTTCAGAAACTGCCCGGTAAGACTTGGTACTCCGGCCAGCCAAAGCGCGCCTTCAGCTCGTCGCTCGGCAACGCAATCATCGCTTCCCAGGTCCATCGCCGCACCCGATATCATCCGGCCAAAGTCAGCGCGTATCTCGATGGATGCGTGATCACGCTGGGGAGCGGATACTCCGAATGTACTCTACTGCCGGTCCGCTTCGCATGTAAAACGGGATGTTCGCCCTTGCACAGTAGGCTTCGACACTGACGCGAACGTCCGTACCTTCCCATACCTTCCAGATCGCGTCGTTGCTATCAAAGTCCATCTTATGTTCTTCGAACACCAAACCGGTCGGGCCTGCCGTGCCAAACACTTGTTTCTCAAGCACGCCTTCCTTGTCGGCGTACCACACTTCTCCGAGAATCACGTCCACGAATGGCTTCGCAAGGTCCGCAAGCTCGACGTACTCTGCTGCCGGTATAACCGGAAGAAACGGCCTCATCGCAAGGATCGACGCGATACCCCTCTCGTGAAGCCCTCTTAGCACCTCCAGACGCCGCTCAGGCGTCGGCACCGGCCTCGGCTCAAGATGCGGTGCCGAACGGAGCCTCGAGATACTCACACATCCAAACAGAATCTTTCCTTGCTCTTTGAGTTTGTGACTGATCGAGGCCAATCGATCTAAGTGGTGCTCATCCAGCGGCGCACGGGTCGTGAAGAGAACATCAGTACCCAAACCCGCGAGCGAATCGATGAGCTCGAGACCCTTCTCAGTACGGGGCGGCGCGAGTGAGTCAGTGTCCCCACTCACATACACAATGTCGAATTCTCCAACGCGATCCCTAAGGTATCCTACGATCTGTTCTACCGGCAAAGATGGATAGCTTTCGAAATCCACGTGAACGTAACAAAACGCGCAGGCATAGGTGCAAAAGCGTTTGGGAGACAGCGGACCGAGCGATACCATAGCCCGCCGGTTCCGAATATCGAACCACCGGCCGTCCACCGCAGCTTCGTCTTTCATGCCGCGCCTCCCTGTGCCAGCCGCCGATCACACATATTCGCGTTCTCCCTCGCTTACGGAAAAGCGATGCAACGTGCCTTCGTTGGCGGCCGCGGCGAGCGCGTCCAAAACGACTTGGACTTCGTACGCATCTACAAACCTAGCCGCCGGTTCCAAGTCACCCCAGTCGCCGGACTCAAGTGCTTTAACAATAGCGGGAGCAAAATATGCGAACGAGCCCCCAAAGATTGACACTCTGTTCTCTCGCTCTCCCTCAGTAACGCCGGTCACGGTGATCGGTTTAACCGCTCCCCGACTCGATAGGAATGCTCCGCGCAGCTTCCGGGTCAGATCGAAGTGGAGTTCGCCTTCCTCGCCATATAAGGAGAAATCGAATGCTGGACTCCCGCACGATGCCGCCGTTGCTGACAAATGTACACTCATGCCCGATTCAAGCTCCAGAGAGGCGCTGAAGAAACCGCTAGCTCTCACGGCAGTGACAAATCCGTCGGGACCGCGTCGTTCGCGCACAACTGGATCCATAGCGCCCTGCACAGCAATAACTCGCCCGCGGAACCAGTAGTGCACAAGATCGATTTCGTGCGAGCCGATCGCCAAACGAACACCGCCGCCTTGACGTGAGTCAAAACTCCAGGTCCAGGGCGCCTGCCGATCCGCGAATGCAGTGGACTGCTGATGCATACGTAGGTAGTACGGTCTGCCTATCGCGCCGCTCGCGATCATCTCCCGCACCTTTTTGATATACGGGTTGAATCGCAATTGATGATTTATAAGTGATAGCTGCCCCGGCCTCTCGCCGGCGATTTCGATTAATTCGACAGTTTCTTGAAGATTCATCCCGAGCGGCTTCTCGCAAAGCACGTGTTTTCCGGCGATCACGGCCTCCTCGACCTGTAGGCGATGGTATGGATTAGGAGATGTAACGCACACAAGATCGATCTCGGGCATCAAGCATAGCGTACGAGCATCGATAGCGTACTTGATGCCGTGGGAGTGTGCGAACTCGCGCGCTCGCTCCACTGTACTTCCAGCCACAGCCACAACATCTACTCCCTCCAAGTCTCGAAAGGTGGGGAGGTGTGTCCGCATGCCTACACCAGTTCCAATAATGCCGACTTTGATCATGCTGTGCTGTCCGTCGGTTTCTCGTGGCCACGCCCTAGACAGGGACGCCGACGCTCGTCTCTGGTGCATGAAGCTGTCACCAAAGCGCTCCGTCGCAAGCGTAGTGTGGCTTCGTCCTTGAGCCACGTCAAGTCAGTTTGGGGTGCGGGCCTGAGCGGGTCGGTCAGCGTCGGTCCACCCGGTTGTTCCTTAGTCGCTGGTAGATATCAGGGCCTATCTGGCGCCGCGTGCTACCGCATGGATCTGGGGATTCCTGTATACTTTCATACGGGGTGGTGATCACGTTACGGCAGAACCAGCGGACAGCAGCGTCGACAATGTTCGGATCGCATGGCAGCGTGGTGCTACCAAACGTCTGGCGTCGAGCGGTAGCTCGTCTGAGGGGATCACGATGACAGCGGATACCGCCCTCCGGGATGTCCGCGTACTGATCGACCGATATCTTGAGGTATCGAACCACTACGCGCGAGAGGCACGCAATTACCAGCGAGAGTACGATAACTCGCCGAGCCGTCTGGGCGCTCTCATCGCTCGTCTTGAAGCCATCGAGTTGTCCGTGAGTGACCCGATACGAGGCGCAGACGCGTCTGCAGCGGAGGAGCTGGCGCTCGGACAAAACATCGTGCGCACACCGGACACGCTGGCGGCGCTACGCAATTCCGCGAATGAAATTCTCGAGCGCCTCAATAATACTCCGATGGAGGCGGTGCCTCGAAACTTCTGGTGGCTTCGCACATGGTTGCAGCGTGACGTGGCGGAGATTGCTGCCGGCTTCCCGTCGTTTACTTACGCCTGGGACAAGATGATTGATTTAAACCGACTCACGCTCGTGCCGGATTCTCGCTTCCTACGAGTTCGTGACAATATCTCGCTGGCGACCATGGAGTTTGAGCGATTTGTGCTCGCGCTCAGGCGCCTAGCTCGTTTGGTTGAGGCTTCTGGAGCCTCAGGCGCGATTCCGGACGGCGATTCTGACGCTGAGGCGGCCCTCAAGAGTCTCTGCACTCCACTCATGACGCTCCTCGATCCGCAGTTTGAGGCGCGGGCTGAACGCAGTCTTTGCCTGCTGCGAAGACGAAAAGATTCCTTGGAACAGGCATCCATTGTTCGAGAAGCGAAGACCGATGTAGACACTTTGGCGCTGGTCGGGCTGGAATTGGGCTTTACCCAGTGGCTCGGGTTCACCCGCCCATCGAAAGAGCACCGCAAGACTATAATTATGAGTCTATTGGTGTGCTCGAAGCTGTTCCTCGTCGAGGCTTCATGGCCTAACGCGAAAGAGTTCTCTACGTTTGCGATCGAGCTTACCTCGAAGATGAACGCGGACCTGCACGTTGAGGCGACCGAAGGGACCGCGATGCTGCGATTCAATCAACTTTGGGCGCGATATAAGCTGGGCGAGGACATCACAGAAGAAGTCGAGCAGTGGAATGTTTCAGTGCTGCACCCGCGGTACTGCTTCCTGAAGAGCGTCCTGCTTCGGAAGTTTGAAGATGCGGTCAGACTTTTGGAGACGCTACTTCCCAAAAGGAAATCTGGCGAAGCGGGCAACTTCTCGATAGCGGAGGCCGAGGAGTGGCCGATTCTCGAGGATCTTCGCTCTTCTGGTCAATACGAGAACCTTAAGCGACGACTTAGTGAGCAAGCGGTCGGATAACTATTGGGGCTCCGGCGTCGTTATACATCTGAACGCTTCTACTGCTGACAAGGAGGGCTGGGTGTCAAGGCTTGTGCTCGGCTGGCAAGTTGGTGAAGGCTTAGATCCGATCTATTGGACAAACCGCCCTCACGCACGCGCGGGCTCGCAGAGCGCTAGCGATCTGTTTCAGGTTCCCCCCGAGGCGTGTGCGGCACATACTGCGATTATCGCTCAATCGGGGTCAGGCAAGTCGTACTTTCTAGGCCGCTTTGTGGAAGAAGTAGCGCTGAGAACGCGCGCCAGATGCCTGGTTCTCGATTCGAATGCCGATTTCCGTCGCGTCACAGACGTTGCAAATGATGCCCTTTGGTCCGCCGCGAAATACGAGGTGAGCTCGCAAAGAGGCAAGCTTCCACACGAAGCATCGCGGGCCGAATTCGTGGCGCAGTGGGAGAAGGTCCAGATCCGAATTCGGGGCGGTCTCCGTTCTCATGAGTCGAACGTGATACCCATCACGGTTCCCTGGCTATCCGTGTCCCCCGACTTTCTCGCAGAGAATCTCGGTTCGGCAGACAGAACAGGTGTGCGGAATTGTCACAATTTCGTACAGACGATTCACGATTTGCTCTCTTTGAGAGCCATAGTTAGTGGCCGTGAAGTACCAGAGTATATTTCCGGCGCCGAGCGACTTCTAAGACAGGCAGTGGATAGCCCTGTCGACTTCTCCGCTACCGTGCGCGAGGAATGGGGCCTATCGAAATTACCTGACGTCTTAGGTGCAGATGCCATCGAAGACGTAACGGCTATCCTGCGTATCGACAACCTCAACCGAGAGGCCGTACATCGGGCGACCGACCAGCGTCTTGCGGATGCTTTGACGGCCGCTCGATCGATCGGCGAGACGGCCAAAACGTACTATTTCGGAAAACTAGGTGCCTGCCGGACAACGGGAGTGATTGAGAGCAAGCTATCGTTATCCCGAGGTGCGGAAGAAGTAGCTCCACGCATCGACGTGATCGATCTCCCATCGATTGATGATTCCACACGGTTGCTTGTAGTGAACGCGGTCTTACAGACAGAGTGGGAAGCTGCCCGGACAGCTTGGGAGTTGGCTCTCCAGCGTTCACCCGACGCTGACAGCCGCGTGCCCCTATTGGTCATCGTTGATGAAGCGCACAACTTGGTTCCGCGAGATCCTAGAAATCTCGCAGAAGCGGCGATCCGTGAACAGTTTCGGACGTTCGTTGCCGAAGGTCGAAAGTATGGCGTGTTCGTCGTCCTTGTCAGCCAACGCCCCGACAAGGTTGACCCTATTGTCCTCGCGGAATGCGAGAATCGAGCTGTCATGCGGCTCAGTTCGGAGACGACGGTGACGCTGACGCGTTGCGCGCTCGGACTTGAGGAGGTACCCAGCGAACGGCTCTTGGCGTGTCTCGCCTTTCCAGTCGGGCGCGCGCTAATGGTTGGGCCTTGGAGCACGCAGGGGCCGCGCGTGCTTTACGCGGCGGCGCGACGAACCGTGGAGGGAGGCCGAAATCTCCGAACCGATTACTGGGCAGCCGATCCAGTATCGACACCTAGAGTCAACGGTCAAAGTTGACACTGATCCAGAGTAGACGTTACCCTCTTTAGCATGGACGATTTTACCATCCATGGATGTGAGCAAGTGCTCCGGTTCACGCAGGTGGATCGTTGGGACGACCTGTCTGAGGCGTTGAAGGTCCAGCTTGCCTTCAACATGGGGATTGTCGCATTGGGTTTGAAGCTGACCAAGGCCGAGGGATTTCAGGCTCTCGCCGACGCGCGCGAAGGACGGGTGTCGATGAAGGCTTTTCGGAATCACCTGAGATCATTAATCGCCTCTCACAACGTTGAAGTGGACGCGGCGAAGATTGCTCGGCCGTTTTAGCTCCTGACGATTTCATACGCGAAGGCGCGCGGATAATGGCTGCACCATTTCTGCCGTCTTCTTTCTGAATCGGGAGCTTCCCGTTTCTCTCGCCGTGCGACCGTGCCAACAGGTCGGCGACTCGATGAACGCGGATTCATCGAAGCACGGAGGGAAGTGGGAGAACTGCTTGCGCGGGTATTGAGCAGTCCAATGCCCACCGGATAAAAACTCCTAGTCGGTTGCGCCTTTGCGACACCCCCGCTGCCAGCTGACGCTCCAGCCATGTCCAGCGGGAACGAGCGTGCAAGCTTCCGCCTATGCGCATCTTCACGCCTTCGGCGACGGCGAGCCCGCCGCCGCCGGCGTGATGCGATGAGTGTTCGCGGCAACCGCACGCGGTACCGCGGGCGGCGGGGTTCACACTCTGCGAGCTGGCGCTGAACCGTCAATCCTGCGGCGGGTTCTTCGTGTCGACCACCCATCACCTAACTCTGAGGTACGATGGAAGTGTCGCGAGACTTACGGCGACTCAACTCCAATCGAATGGGATTCGGTGACGCTTGCCCTAGCTCCTGGTGAACGATTTGGACGGACTACTTGAAGGCGCGCCTCGCCTCACACTTCGCGCATTGATCGACGAAGCATCGGCATCGCCGATCGACAAGCTGTATGCCACGCTGAAATACGATTATGCAAAAAGTGTCACTCTTGACGTTCATGTTGACGATCCGGGCCGCGATCATTTCATGCGATTGCTCGCATGGCGGATAGCTCCGACTCTTGAACATGTCCGCCGGGTATTCAACCAGATCAACTCGTTCTACGCCGAGCGCTGGCTACTGGAGCATCCTTCGAGTAATCCGGTCACGATGCTTGAGGCGCTGAATCGCCGACTGTTGTTCAGACAGGGTAAGCTCCTAGGGTATAGGAAGCGAGGTATTGGGTACGGATATCGAGTTCACCTCGATTTCATGGACCCATACAGACGAATGAAATGGCTGGCTGGCGCAGGACCAGACGATATCGATGCTCTGCTGAATGAATGGTCTGCCGCTGTGGAGCTTTGCCAGAGAAGCCGTGCGACCGCCTTGGCGCTCGCAATGTTCCTCATCGCGATCCATCCGTTCGTCGATGGGAATGGGCGAACGGCACGCCTTGTATACACCTGGCTCTGTAAGAGATGGGAGCTAGCCGGAGACAACTGGTTCGAAGAAGGCAGCGACGGTGAGTTGCTGCGTACCGGACATGGCGTTCTCAGTACAGAATACGCTATGGCGCAATTCATGATTTTTTTGGGCGGTGGCGCTAACATTATTGGTCCCGGCTCCGGAACGCGCTCTTCTGGCGAAGATGCAAAAATGGCGGCGATGGCGCGACAACATCTCCGTTTTTTGCGGGAGGACAGCACTGCGATTGTTTCCGACGAGACATTCCGAGTTCTTCTGTCCCATCTGGAATCTGGCGGTCATTTTCGCGCTACGTCGCCACGATTTGAGTCTCTTCGATCATTGTTGTGGTAAGCGAAACGCCACTAGTAACGCATCTCAGCGGCCGAGGTTTGACCTGCGAATGATTCTCTTAAGGAATGCTTCCGCCCCCTCGTTAGTAGTCAGCCAGTGTTCAATATCCTCCCCTGTTACCCACGCTATCTTGGGAGTAGGGATTTTGCTGTTCCATGAGCGCTTCATCACCTCCAAAGCTTCGACCGTGAAGCCTGATGCGCTGACAAAGAATCCGAGCTCCGCGTTGCAGCCCACGCATTTCCCCAGAAATTCGTTTGCATCTGCTACGGGCCGCTGTCTATCCCAGTTCTTGCACTCGACAAATACGTCACTGGGCCATCTCAACCAGAAAGGATCGATGCGTACCGGCTCACAGATAAGATCGACTTCGCCAACCGCGGTTCGGCGATCTCGAGAAACTATTTTGAACACCTGACCGAACAAGAGCTCCGCGACGTCTTCCATGACGCGGCCTCTTTGGCTTGGCGTGTCCGCGATGGAGGCCCGTGCCCAAGCCGCCGCGAGCACTTCTCGCTCTGGATCGCCTATGGCGAGATCAGGGAAATCGGCACCCCCAGTGCCAGCCAAGGCACCGTTTGTAGTGTCGATTTCCCATACGCGGAGGGACATGTCTCGATCGCCCAGAGACACCAGGACGGGTGCGCTCGGGTGAAACGCGAGTGATGGTGATTGCCGCCCTGACGATTGCTCGGGTATCAAAGCAACCTGATCATACGTGTCGCTACGCCACAGTCGTACCGTGTCGTCGCAGCCCTTTGAGGCGAGTAGTGCACCATCATGAGAATAAGCGATTGACGTTGGACGGGACGTATGCGCGAGCCTCGCCCTGAGGAGGCGCCCATCCTCAGCAAGCCACTCCCGGATATAACCGTCCCAGCACGCAGTCGCAAATATGCCAAGCCTAGGCGACCATGCGAGCGAGATGACCCAGTCCGGGTGCTCTGCGATTGCCGACTCCCTGAATCCGGAGCGAGGGTCCCAGATCCTGACCGTCCTATCACCGCTCCCGGATGCGAGCCAGCGCTGATCGCAGGACCACGCTAAAGTATTTATACAGTTGTTATGACCGATAAGCGTTCGGCTAGGTGAGTTAGCTGATAGATCCCAAACCAGGATTACGCGGTCCTCCGACGCCGATGCGAGAACCTGGTTTGGCGCCCAAGCGATTGCGTTCACCCAGTCGGCATGACCTCGCAAAATGTATTGGAGGTCGCCGGTGGACGAGTCCCAGATCCGGATGGTTCCGTCCGACGCTCCAGACGCAAGTTGGCGCCCATCAGGGGACCATGCAACCGTATAGACCGTTCCCTCGTGCCCCCGCAGAACGTGCAGAACTACACGGTGCTGCAGATCCCAGACGCGCACGGTTCTGTCGGAAGAGGGGGATGCTAGCATGCGGCCGTCCGGCGACCACGCGAGCCGACGGATTTCGCCCGTATGGCCTGCCAAGGTAGCGACTAACCGGATGTTGAGGTTCGTAACTGTAACTACAGGGCCATCAAGGAAGTCGGGCATCAACTACTCCGATCAGCGGACAAAGAGAACGACTTGCCCTTGGCCAAACGCTTACCATCTGCGAAGCGGCGGCCGTCGATCAAGACGTTTGCGTTATCCACGAGCATGCAGCGAAACGTTGCTATCGACCCTGCCCCCGACTGTCGGGCTGCCTGTCCTCTTCGTCCACCACACGATCGGTCGTGCGGACGAAGCAGACCGTCTCGCCTTTGTGAAAGCCGAAGCAGATCTCCCATACGTGTAAGCACTCGCCCTCGATCGGAATGATCAGGAGGTCGCCTTTGCCGCCCCACTTTGCGCCGTAGGTTTGCTCCGCTCGAATGCGTTCGGCCTGCCGGGTGTGCTGGTAGTTCGAGCCGCAGACGGGGCAGCGCAGATGGAAACTCCGGGTATCGCCCCATTCCTCACGTGCATCGACGAGTACATCTATAAGTGGAAGGTCTTGCGGCATTCGTCAACTCCCGGCTGCTCAGATTCCGGCCCAAACCGGGGCGGAAGTATAGGCCTCCCGCGCCCGGCGGGAAGAGCGAAAGCGAGCAGCGCGCGCGTCGCCTGGTCAAGCCGTCCCAGATCGGATGAAAGTGATCACCGATGGCTTTTATCCTGCCGCGGATCGGATAAAAGCGATCCATGGACACTTTTATCCCATCGCGGAACGCTTAAATCCCATCGCGGATCACTTAAATCCGATCGCGGATCGTTTTTATCCCATCGCGGATCGTTTGAAAGTGATCGCGGATGGGAAAAAAGTGATCGGGGTCGGATTTAAGTGATTTTGGGACTTGGCGCATCCCAGGGTGGGACGCTCGGGTTGCGCGGGGAGCGCTCAGGTGCGGGGCGGCGGGTGGGCGATCGTGAGGACGAGTTTTCCGTTTTCGGCGGTCACGGTGATGCGGGAGCCGGGGGTGAAGCCGTGTTGCTCGAGCCAGCGGCCGGAGAGGCGGAGGTATGGGACGGGGGTTTCGCCGCTTCGGGTGCGGGTGGTGGGGCGGAAGAGGGTGGTGATGCTCAGTTCGCGGGGTTTGCCGGCGCCGCCTCGGTAGCTGGCGCGGTAGGGTTCCACAGGCGGGGCGGGGTGGCGGGTGGGGCGCATGGCGGGGGTCCTTCAGCAAGGGAGTTGGGCATGTTCGGCGTCCGGCCAGGCGAGGGCGGCGGCGAAGCCGGGGATGGCGGTGGAGAGCTCGGGGGCTTCGGCGCTGGCGATGGCGTCGAGCTCGCGGGCGAGGGCGTGGCTGACGGTGGTCTGGTGCTGCTCGGCTTTGTGGTGGAGCATGGCGATGTGGTGGCGTGGGAGGCGGACGCGGAGCTCGGCGGTGCGGAGGGCGTGGGGGAGGATGGGGTCGGCGTCGGGGCCGAGGGCTTCTTCGATGAGGTCGAGGGGCCAGGTTTCGAGGGCTTTGGACATCAGTTCTTCTCGCCAGAACCATTTGCCGAGGGGGGTGGTCATCAGCTCCACTTCTCCGGAGGCGATGGCGGCGGTCATTTCGGCGCGGGTCCAGCCGAGGAGGTCGGTCGCCTGAGAGATGCTGACGTGCGGGCGTGGGTGTAGGAAGATGTGGCGGATGGGGGCGATGATGTTGGGTTCGAGCATGTTCGCGAGCCTCGTTAATAACTCCAATATCGTATATCCGATGTTGGGGATTGTCAATGGGCGGCCGCAGTGAGATCTGCCGGCGAAGTGTTCGGTCAGCGGATGAAGGAGATCCGTCAGAAGCGCGGGCTCACGCAGGTCGAGCTGTCCCAACGCTCGGGTTTTTCACAGGCGCGCGTCAGCGAGCTGGAACGCGGATCGCGCATGCCGAATCTCGTCACGATCCTGCGGATCGCCTCAGCGCTCGACTGCAAGGTCGCGGAGCTGATGTCGATCTTCGACGAAGAAGGCCTCCCCTCCCTCCTCCCGAAGTGACGTCCTTCCACATTCCACCAATAGTGTATGCTGAAACAGCATAAGTTTCCGGCTCGACGGACGTAAGTCACACCTTCTTAAGTCTTTACAGATCAACGCGGGGGACAAATAAATCCGCCTCGTTACGATTCGGTAACGGCATTTGTCGCGTTCGTCACGTATCTTGGTGACAGGACCGGTCCAGTCCCAAGGCATCTGCAGGTGCCCATCGCCCGTTGCACTGCGGCCGAAGCGTGAACGGGTAACGCACGATGCTCGGCGTCTGTCCGCGAGTCGCGCCTCAGACGCCGGGGAAAGGAGGGCCATTATGGCCACCAAACCCGGTACCCCCGCCGCCGGTGCGGCTACCCCGCCCGACGGCACCATCCCCGAACCCACCCCCACCACTCCCGCCGCCACTCCCACCATCACCTTCTACAAGCAGCTCGCCGACGAGTTCATGAAGGAGCTCGACGAGATCGCGCCGATCATTCCGCAACTCGAGGCGGCGCACATCTCGACGGTCAACTTCGTCCGCTCGCACCTGAACGTGCCCGTCGAGTTCCTCGCCACCGCCATCGCGGCCGTCGAGCAGACTCCGGCGCTTCAGGCGGTGAACAAGCTCGACGTCCTGGCCGGCCGCGACACGCTGCAGTTCATCGAGGCGTTCCGGCCGGTGCTCGACAAGGTCTCGGCGTTCACCAACGCGCTGAAGTTCACGATCGCGTCGCGCAAGGCATCGCTTGCGGCGGATTCGCTGCAGATCTACGACATCGCGAAGGGGCTGGCCCGCGATCCGGGCAGCGCCGCCATCGCCTCGGTCGTGGCGAACATGAAGCGCGATCTGGGCAAGCGTGGCCGTCCGAAGATTGCGGCGGCGCTGCGCAAGGCCGCATCGGCTGTCACGACCGCTCCGCCGGCGGAAGCGTCGTCGTGAGGTTGCCGAGCCGCGCGGTCACGCGGCTCGGGCCTGACACGAACCCCCCTCAGTCGGCTGACGAAAGGAGCAACAGTGCCATGTCCAACATACCGCAGTATGTCTGTGGCGTCATCCCGCCTCACATCCTGACGCGGGTGGCCGAACGGACCGACGATGCCGCGCGAGACGACGCCCGCGCCACGCTCGAGCACATGCGCGAGCTGGCCACCGGACGCGCCCGCACGCTCATCGAAGGCTCCCCCGCCACTCCGTCGGACACCACGCGCAAGCGCCGCAACGTCTACGACGCTCGTCATCAGCACCGTCTGCCGGGCAAGCTCGCCATGAGCGAGCACAAGCCGCGCAGCGCGGACGTCGAGGTCAACGAGGCGTACGACGGGAGCGGCGCGACGCACGACTTCTACGCGCAACTGTTCGGCCGCAGGTCCATCGACGGCAAGGGCATGCGTCTCGATTCGACGGTGCATTACGGCACGCGCTTCGAGAACGCGATGTGGAACGGCCGGCAGATGGTCTACGGGGACGGCGATGGGCGCATCTTCAACCGCTTCACGGCATCGCTCGACGTGATCGGGCACGAGCTGACGCACGGTGTGACGCAGTTCTCCACCGCCCTCGGCTACTCCGGTCAGACGGGTGCGCTGAACGAGCATCTCTCCGACGCGTTCGGGATCATGGTCAAGCAGTACAAGCTCGGCCAGTCCGCGAGCGAGTCCGACTGGCTCATCGGCGCGGAGCTGTTCGGTCCCGCGGTGAACGGCAAGGGCGTGCGCTCGATGGCCGCTCCGGGGACGGCGTACGACGACCCGGTGCTGGGGCGCGACCCGCAGCCGTCGCACATGCGCGACTACGTCCATACCGTCGAGGACAACGGCGGCGTGCACATCAACTCCGGCATCCTGAACCACGCCTTCTATCGCGCCGCGATCGCGATCGGCGGA
>Ga0190270_10000197_pt1 | contig 26528 bp, 17 predicted proteins | sample Popmic320T_FD_133748 | JGI IMG/M metagenome (GOLD analysis project Ga0190270, IMG submission 133748) | Populus adjacent soil microbial communities from riparian zone of Weber River, Utah, USA - 320 T | ecosystem: Environmental > Terrestrial > Soil > Riparian zone | place: USA: Utah | collected...
CCAGCAAATCTCTTTTTCCCAGTTGAACCGCCGCGCCAATCGTCTCGCTCATCACCTGCAGCGCAGCGGCGTCCGCCCTGAAACTCTCGTCGGTATCTGTTTGCCCCGCTCTATTGAAATGGTTATCGCATTCCTGGCGGTTTTCAAGGCGGGCGGAGTTTACGTCCCGCTCGATCCGAGTTATCCGACGAATCGCCTGAGACTCATACTCGGGGAAACGGATATGGCCGTGTTAGTAACCCAGCGATACCTGACTTCTTCGCTCGGTAAAGATATTGGCGCACGTGTCTTCTACCTTGACGATGATCAAGATCAACTTGCGGATTACAGCGAAGAAAATCCGAGCAGCCAAAACACGCCTCAACATCTGGCCTACATCATCTACACGTCAGGCTCAACTGGCAGTCCGAAAGGCGTAGCTGTCGAACAACTCCAGATCCTGAATCGGCTTGCCTGGATGTGGGAAGAATATCCATTCAGTGAGGGTGAAGTCTGCTGCCAAAAGACCGCCTTAAACTTTGTAGACTCTTTGTGGGAACTGCTTGGTCCTTTGTTACAGGGAGTGCCGACCGTCATCGTGCCCGACCAGGAAGTAAAGGACATTAACGCACTCGTGCAGTCGCTGAGCGATTGGGGTGTGAGCCGACTGTGGCTGGTTCCATCACTGCTGGGCGCCATACTCGATGAGTTCAGTGATTTATCGAAACGACTGCCAAAACTTAAATTCTGGGTCAGCAGCGGCGAGATCCTGACCATTGAGCTAGCGGAGAAGTTTGAAAGAATGATACCCGGCGCCACGCTTCATAATTTGTATGGGACGTCCGAAGTTTGGGACGTGACGTGGCATGACCCGAAGCAGTCAAAAAAGAAGAACGTGGGAGAACTCGCAGAAGATCGGAGCCAACGACAACAACGCGTCTTGATCGGGCCGCCAATTTCAAACATGGAAGCGTATGTTCTGGATCCCCGTTTACAGCCCGTGCCCCTTGGTGTCGTCGGGGAGCTGTATGTGGGCGGTGTAGGTCTGGCGCGTGGTTATTTGAACTACCCCGAACTCACAGCCGAGCGCTTTATCCCCCATCCTTTTTCCAGTATTCCGGGACGCCGGCTTTACCGGACCGGCGACCTGGCAAGACATCTTGAGGATGGATTAGATCTCGTCGGACGCGCAGATCAACAGGTGAAGATTAGAGGCTACCGAGTCGAACCCGGGGAGGTCGAGGCAGTGCTGGCCCGGCATCCGGCAGTTATACAGGTCGTCGTAATCGCGCACGAGGATCATCTGGAGACGCAACGGTTGATTGCTTACATAGTCCTTAGAGATCAGGCTGCGGTAACCGTGGGCGAGCTTCAAGACGCCGTGGCTGCATGGTTGCCTGATTATATGATTCCTTCAGGATTCCTTTTTCTCGAGCAACTACCTTTAACTCCCAGTGGAAAGATAGATCGCGAGACGCTGCGCACTGTCGAAGCGGAGCCAGCGAGTGGAGAGGAATACGTTGAGCCACGCAACGAAATGGAAAAGCATCTGGTGGAAATCATGTTGGGGTTACTAGGATCCAAACGAATCGGTATTCACGATAATTTTTTCCGAAATCTCGGCGGCCACTCGCTGCTGGCCACACAGTTGATCTCGCGTGTGCGCGAGGCTTACCAGGTTGATATGCCGCTGCGTGACTTTTTCGAGTCGCCGACTGTCGCCGGGTTGGCTGCGAAAATCAACGAGCTCAAAAAACAAAATGTGACCCGAGGTCCGTCATTGGTTCGCGTACCAAGAGAAAATTACCTCTTGCAGGAGCAACTGCAAAAGATGCGATGAACGGGACAAACGGGACGATACGGAATTGACTTGTGAACTTAATACTACTGGCCATCAAATTTAATTACGATCCCACATCGGCCACTGGCGATGCGCTGAACATTCGGAGGAATGCCACGCAATTTGTCAGCGTTCCTGAATGGCAGCGTGGGATTAGTATCAATCCGAGAGATTCGTTGGCGGCTTACGCTATCGGACCGACGCGCGGACGCACCCTTACGATCCAGGCAAAATTCGCCCGCACTGATCCCCGCATGTCCAGTGTTGAAGTTCGCGCGATTCCCTCGTCTCCCTTTGGCGATCTCCTGGAAGCGCTGGATCGGTTTCTCTCGTTCTCAGCGTATGTGCCCCAGCTTTACTTCTATTACCTTTGGCTCTACAACCTGGTCCTTCAAATGGCCCGTGTAAACAGAGGCGATGTGCTGGGATCCGTAAACTCCAGGCGCATTATCTTTGTCGGGTTGGAGAGCGATTTCGAGACGTTTGAGCTGAAAGATCATGCACTGTGGAGCGGTGGAGTTGGTATTCACAATGTCAATTGGCGATGGCAATTCCGTAGTTCTTCATTTGAGCCCTGGACGGATTTCGCTGAAAGCAAACACCGGATCTATACGGTGCTCGAGGTGCCGAAAGAACCCTGGATTCAGACACCTTATAACCCACTCAACACCCACCTGCCGTGGACCGAGGTAATGGACTATGCCTGTAGTTGGGCGGATGGGACCACTAATCCCGACGATGCCTCGACACGCATAACAAAGGCGGTGTTCGAGCTTGGACCGGAACTGGTGGAATATGATTGCCCGGGATTGGGCAGCTCGCACTACACGCTTGTATTCCCGTTCGAGGCTTTTGACTGCACGGCATTTTTGGGCCGCTTACGGCGTGGAATAGGAAACGGGCGTTTCGTGAATTGTACCGACTGCGCCAGCGTCGTTTCGACCTTTTCCAACATCACTGGCAGCTCGTTGTTTCAGTCAAGAATGTTTAGCGACTCGGGCGTACTGTTTGGCGTTAACCCAGTTCTCGCGATCGGTTCAAATGTTTGGCGAAGACCGTGCAACTTCCCAGGATTCAGCTTTCATGAAGTAGCATGGGAAGGAGAGTGTACCGAGAATACGAATGTTTTTGACGCCTGTTTGCTTGTGAATGGCGGCTTTGACCCGACGGGTCCTCCCCAGATACCACTGTTGCCGGCTAACTTGCGTTTTGGCGGATTGCTTGAGCGTAAGTATAGGTTTCGTTTGGCGACACCGGCAGGCCGATCACTTTGTGAGCCACAGCCAATCATCTCGCGTCAAAGGAGGCATGTCATTTGAGGCGTTGAGGATCAGGAGACAGCAATGCATCACGATCGTATTGCGATATTAAAAAAGTCGCATAACTTTGAAGAGTGGCGTGAGACCAACAGACTTGCGCAAAACCTGTTCGTGTGGAAGTTTCAGTGGACTGGATCTGAAATAGCTGACTGGAAGATTCAGAAGATTCAAAAACTTGAAGCACCTTCTACGCCCGCAAGCCTCGCCGAAACCATCTTGAAAGGAGCTGCGGATGTATCCGAGTCGCCTTTATTGGTTCGGTCGACGTGGCGACGCCGTGAAGCAAACATAGAATCCGATCTTTCGATGCATGAGATGATGCCTCGGCCCATCCAGGAAAGCAGTCCTGGCATGGCCCAACCCGGCCTACGTCCCCCGTGCATTCAATCGTTCTGGCAAATGGGAGACGGGCGTGCCGATACGTTGCTAAGTATCAACACATTTGAGTGCGGCTCTCTTGCCATAGCGCACGAGTTTTTGTTGGTCCTTCTGGCGGAGTTTGAGTCTCCATTGATCACACGCCGGCCCGACGCAGCGCTTGGAGACGTGGTTTTCGCCGGTCCAGAGGATTTCATGATGCTGTTTACGCGTGCCAACTTAATACACCTGGTGCGAAATGTGGGTCGCGATGTCGTAAACGTCAATGACGTAGCCAGCCAGTTGGACAAGAATCTGACCGCCAGACCGAAACAAGTTGAGACCGCAGTCCCTCGGTTAAGAAGCAGGGCGACCGCTAGCGCCTTGAGACCCTTACGCATCGAGACTAAAGTCGGTGTCAGTGCTCCGCTCAACCTCGAGACGTTGGGAACGCCGCTAGCCGACGCACAGCGCTTGACTCGAGCGTTTGGTTTAGATGAGTTACCACGCGTGCGTTCCGAGTCTCAAATAATGTACAAAGTTTTTTCCGCGAAGAGCGTCGAAGTTTTTTCGGATAAGGAGCAGCTAATGGTTCTCCCGCAGAAGAAGGGCCAGCAAGACATCACCGTTTATGCCGTGGATATAGCGCGCAACACCGTGGCTACCGAAGTGCAAGTGATAGCGAAATGATCACAAACAACGGATTAGAGACTTGTTGAGGTCCCATAATCAAGCGCTTGCGGGACAACGGCGTCTAATTCGGAATTAACCCTTTACGCCTTGAACACTATGCTTGAGCCGGGGAAAAAATGGCGACTTGCGCCGCGCCGTCTGACGCTGGAGCGAGATGCCGTCCACGTCTGGAAAATTTCATTGGCCCAACCTCGAGCCCCGAGCCGAACACTCTGGAATCTATTGGCTCCGGATGAAAGGGCAAGGGCGAAGGGGTTCCACTATCCTCGGCATCGAGATCGTTTCATTGTCGCGCGAGGCGCTTTGCGAACAATTCTCGCCGGATATATAAAGGCCCCGGCTGCCTCTTTGGTGTTTGATCATGGTCCGTTTGGAAAACCGAGCCTAATAAAAACAGTAAATCCGGAATGGCTGTGTTTCAATTTGTCCTACTCGCATGAAATTGCTCTCTGTGCCGTAACCAAGTCTCGCGAGGTGGGTATCGACATAGAGTTTATGCGAGAAGATTTCAGTAGTCTCGATACGGCCAAACGCTTTTTCTCACGCGCTGAAGTTGCAGCGCTTTGCGAATTGCCAAAGAGGCTACAAACAATTGCATTTTTTCATTGTTGGACCCGCAAGGAAGCATACATAAAAGCTCGCGGCGAAGGACTCTCGCGTCCGCTGGATAGGTTCACAGTCTCGCTGGTTCCGGGCAGGCCTGCTCAATTATTAGAAAACGTCGACCTGCCCGAAGAAACTTTGCGGTGGAAGCTGGATGAGATCCCGATCGAGGCACGATACGTGGCCGCGATTGCGCTTGAGGCCGCTCCTTTCACCCTATATCGTTGGAACTGGACGAACCACGAAGGTCAGTGAAATCCGGCGGGATGAGCATGAAGCATAGTTAGATCCGATCTCCCGTCTCCAGCCGGCGATAGGTGCGGTAACTCGTTGTTATCGCAGTAAACAAATGGAGTAGCACAATGACTGTAGACGAAGATGAAGACAAAACGATTTATAAAGTGGTCCTCAACCACGAAGAGCAATATTCGATCTGGCCGGCTGACCGGGAAAACGCGCTCGGGTGGAACGACGCCGGTAAAACGGGCACCAAGGCTGAATGCCTGTCCTATATCAAAGAGGTATGGACAGACATGAGACCGCTCAGCCTGAGAAAGCGAATGGAAGCGGCAGCCTCAACCGACGACTGAGTTCACGCTCCAACTCTTAACCAGGATAACCATCAAAGTCTTTTCAGATAATCTTGTGGGCAGGGCCAACGGCTGGCAACAGCCACCGCTGCCTGAAAACTCGCCCAATGGTTCACAATTAGTGCCCCATGAAACGCTGTGCTATTTCAACCAATTAATGGCGTTTTCGGCCACTAATCGGTATAAGTCACACGCCGCATGACGCGGACACCCTGGCGCCAGTCTTCGTTGATGTCGAATCGATAGATCTCGATGTCGGGCGCAATGAAATGCGCCAGGGTATTGAAGGCCGGGTGAACTCTGAGCGTCGGAGCAACGAGATAGATTAACGGAGGCTCGTTTCTTATCTTCCGTTCGCCGAAGAGTTTTGCCCTTGCGATATGACCCCGGCGCCGATGCGCTTCGACCCGTTGCCAGTAGTCCGCTCCTTGAAAAACGTGTTCGCGGGCTTCCGTGACCTTCAACTCAATAACAGCCAGCCGCCCATCGCGTCGCAAAGCGAGTAGATCTATTGGACGCACTCCCGGCGCGCCGCCACGCGCGATTCTGAATTGCGCGTGAAGCGGGGCAATAATCAGGCCGGGATCGAGACGGGTGATGTCGCGGCGTAACAATGACTCCAGCCATGCTTCGCCTGCATTTCTATAGAGCGCGTGGTGATGGTCCATGGCCGGCGCGGATCTGTGTTCTATTAAATCCGTTAGCAGTGATATGCATTCGTTCTCAGTTTCCCTGTCCAATATTCGTCGCCGCGAACCGTCGACGCCAAACCACACTCTTTCTTCACCCATTACCTTTCGGACTCGCGCGAACGGCATTCCAAAATAACGCAGTGTTTGCCCATGACGAGCGTAAACAACATCAATCGCCTCAGGTGCGAATCCGGTCAGACGTTTTGTGATCTCGCTCGACTCGGTGGGCATGGCCGGCGGAAAACGAGCCAACCGTCGCTTCCACAAATCAGCACGGCTGGGGATATCGACTGGCTTGAGTTCGCTCAACTGTTCGTCAACTTCATAAACAGCGATCACGTCGTGCAAGTTCTGGCGCAACAAAGCTACACGCTGAGCGATAGGCTTAGACATGGCGATGCCGACCACAAGCCATAAATGCTCAATGTATGGCGGTCTCGCCCGCTCGCTGGTCCGTTTGAACCAGAGGAGCGCCGCCGCCAGGAACGAGTCGGCGTCACTGGAGTGGCTGGGAGCGACCGAGCCGGTGATGGCGATGCGATGGTGTCTAAGTCGGAGGATGATGCGTGCATACCGGCCCGGTTGCCCACGCCGTGCCCCGGGGCTGAGTGCACAGCGTTCCAGTTTTGAGCCGGTTACGTTTGAAGATGTGAGTTGTCCGAGAAGTTCGCAACGTGCCTGGCGCGCTGCTTTGACTGTCAGAGCAATCGCGGTGGCCGACGATCGCGGAACCAACTCAATCAAAGGTCGCTCGGCACCCAGCCTTCGCGACGCCTGTAGCAATAACTTCCCGTCGACTAAATCCCACGAAAAGATCTTCCACGATCGATTTCCCTTTTCCGTCCAGCTACTAAGAATCAGGCGGCCGTGAGCGACTGCAATATCGAACTCGCGACGACTCAGCGCTTCGGTCGATCCTCCGTTAAAGGTGCAGAACCACTCGGGATGGGCATCGAGGAATTCAGAGATCCTTAATCTCGCCGTATCTACGCGTTCTGGTGTGTTAACTCGATGAGGCATTGTTACAGAACCGAGCGCGGCAGCGCCTTATGCAAAGAGCTACTCAGCTAAACCATAAACAGCGCGTGCCAACACTGTTCTTCATCTGCTTTGTTGACGGCGTGCTTTTTATATCCTGGGTTACCGCTTAGCTAAACGTGCTTTCAGCATCCGGCGGCGCTTTAGTAATTCTGTAGGGGCGTCTACTAATCACTTTCGTTCTAATAACCAGAGTGGAGCAAATAGTTGCTCCAGGACCCCAACCTTAGCGGCGGATTTCGAGGGTGAAATTCAGCGGGCGTTTACAGCGCAACCCTTCCAGTGAGGCTAAAGCATCGGATTTGCGCTACATTCGTGGTTACTTCTACCGTGTGCTACCATTTTTAGTCAATCAAATTCAATTAAATCACACGCTAACAAACTGCTAATGAGAAACGTCTATTTGACAGCATCTGTGCGCACGCCTATCGGCCGCTTCGGGGGAACGCTTGCCTCGTGGACCGCCGCCGACCTGGGCATGGCTGCCGCGAAAGAAGCTTTGAAACGCGCGAACCTCAATCCCGATCAGATACAGCAATCGATCTGGGGTTGTGCACGGCAGGCAGGTGGCGGTCCTAATGTGGCTCGCCAAATAACCTTTCGCGCAGGAGTGCCGGAGAGGGTGCCGGCGTTTACGGTGAATCAAGCCTGCGGATCGGGTTTGCAAGCGATCATCTTAGCGGCGCAGCAAATTATGCTTGGTAAAGCAGAGATAGTTCTCGCGGGCGGATCGGAAAGCATGTCGCGCGTTCCGTATTTCGCGGAGGGCACGCGCTGGGGAATGCGCCTGGGCCATACAGAGCTAGTCGACAGCATGTATCGAGACGGCTTCAACGATCCTTTGTCAGGTCTGGTGATGGGTGAGACTGCGGAAAACCTTGCGCGCGAGTATCAAATTACGCGTGAAGAGCAGGACGATTACGCTCTCAGATCTCAGCAGTGCGCGCACTCAGCGATTGAGGCAGGACGTTTCGATGCTGAGATCCTTCCTTTGGAAGTTCGGGGACGCAAAGGTGAAAGCGTAACGTTCGCCCGCGACGAACACAGTCGCGGTGAAACCACTAGAGAACAACTCGCAAAACTACGGCCAGTGTTTTCAAACGACGGGACAGTGACGGCAGGAAACTCTTCCGGGATAACAGATGGGGCGGCCGCACTAATTGTGATGAGCGAAGAGGCCCTGAAAGAATCGGGCGCTGAAGCCGAAGCGCGTATTGTTGACTACGAGATAATAGGCGTGGCTCCCGAGATCATGGGTATTGGGCCAGTACCCGCAGTTCGTTCTCTGATGGCTCGTCAAAAAATGACGCTTAAGGATGTCGATTTGATCGAGCTTAACGAGGCCTTTGCGGCGCAGGTGATCGCTTGCGATCGCGAACTGGACTTCGACGCGGAAAAGTTGAATGTAAACGGGGGTGCGATCGCCCTGGGTCATCCCATCGGTTGCACCGGAGTGAGGATTACAACCACACTGCTTCATGAAATGAAAAAGCGCCAGGCGACACTGGGACTTTCAACCCTTTGTGTCAGCGGCGGCATCGGTCTGGCGCTGCTGGTGGAGCGAAGTGAACCGGCGTAGGGCCAACCTCCGAGGTGATTAGACGCATCGGAACAGTCGCCCCCATAAATACTGACGGCGAATTCTACATCTCCCATAACATTATTGAGTAAGAGGGCTCACCGAGGGCCAATTCAAGAAAGGTTTTCAAGTCGTGAAGAATAGTTTTTTCAAATTGTTTGCTTTGGCGATGGCGCTTACTTTTTGCGTAGCGGGCCCGAGTCTGGCTCAACGAAATCGAAACGCCGCGCCGTCAAAGCAGGCTCCAGGTTTGTTGTCGGCTTTGCCGCCGTCTGACGCCGTGGCCCTGATCAGAGTGAATCGAGTGATTGACGAAGCGCTGCCGAAACTCCTATCCGAGAACCCAGCGAAGGTCGCCGAAGTAAATGCCGAGTTAGCCAAATTCAAAACTAACACGGGACTGGATCCTCGGTCCTTCGACGAGATTGCGCTTGGTCTGCAGTACACCTATCCATCAGAGGGCGTAACGAAGATTAGGACCGTGGCGCTTGCGAGGGGAGCGTTCAACTCCGGCGCGATAGTCGCCGCGGGAAGATTGGCAGCCAACGGTAAGTATCAGGAGCAAAAGTATCAGGGCAAAACTATCTATCTTTTCAGTCTGGACCAGCAAATCAAGCTCGCAGGCTTATGGGACCTAAAGATTCGAGACCTGGCGGTGACGGCACTCGACGGCCACACGCTCGCCCTTGGTGATCTCGAGGCCGTGCGAGGAGCGATCGACGCCAACCGTACTCGAAAATACGCGAACCCGGAACTCATTGCGTTAGCCAGTCGTGATCCGGATGCGATTGTTGGTTTTGGAGGAGACATTTCCCCGCAGTTAATGGAGAACCTCAGTCTCACAAACGATTCAATCGCACGCGAACTGGCTGCTGTACGAAAGATCTATGGCTCACTCGGAATGACCAGCGCCGACCTCGAATTGACTCTGGCCGCACGGACGGTGGACGCGTATGCGGCGAAGAACCTCGGAGACACCGTGGAAGGCTTGAAGCAGTTGGCGGGGTTGTTTATTGGCCGACTTTCGCCGGTTAAAAGCGTGCTAGCGAGGACTGCACTGTCCAATTTAAAAATTACGACGCAAGGAAACGAGCTTCAACTGAGAACTGCCGTGGCGCAATCGCAGGTGACGCCCCTGATGAAGGGGTATTAAGAAGACCGTAGACCGACGACCGAGACGGGGACCGCCGCCAAAAGGAAGACTCGCCCGGTCGTCCGTCTTCGGTCACCGGTCGTCTTATTTTGCGGGCAGTGGTATTTGTGGCAGTGGTGCTGACATCTCGGATTCATCGTCTCGGATGCTGGCAAGAACGTCCTGATAGATCTTGATCTTCCCTTCCTGCTTCATTCTTTGATGAGCAGCACGGACGTAATCTTCAAACACCTGATTCTTGCGCCCATCGAGCATCGTTGACATCAACTGATTCCGTTGGCCGGCAAACGCCGCGAGGTCGGCGTTCGCTCGATTCGTTACTCCCAGTACGACCCAACTATCGCCTACCCTCACCGGCACTTTTGTTACCTCGCCGGCCTTCAACGCATGAAGCGCCTCGTCGAGGGCTGGACTTGTACCCGCTTCACCCAGGGTCCTGCCGGGTTGATAGTCTTTCTCAGTGACAGATTTGAAACCAGCCTTCTCAGCCGCCGCCACAATATCCGCTGGACTATTCAATGACGAAGCGATCTCTTTTGCCTTCTGGTTGAGTTGTTCTCTGGCGAGTTCTTGTTTAAGCGTGTCGGCTACCTTGGATTTCACTTCTTCCAATTCAGGAATGCGTGGTTCTTTCTTTTCCACCAGCATAGGGATTGCAAAACCGCCCTTTACGCCGGTCTGTTCTCCCACATCACCTGAGTTATTCAAAGGTTCAATCACAGCTTCGAATTGCTGGCTGCTGCCGATTTCGGGAACATCGTCGCCCGGTTTGACGAAAGGCGTCTCTCTTACCATCTCTGCCGGTTTCATGTTGGCTTCGGCAGCAAGTTCCTGAGCTACTTTCTGCGGGTCTTTCGTTTCCTTCAAACGGTTCTTAGCCCGTTCGGCAAGCTGCGCCGCCACCGTATACCCTCTGCGATTACGCGTCGAGGCAAGTAGTTCGGGTTTAGCTTCTTCAAAAGTCTTGTCCACTGCTGCACCACGACGCAGGAGGTACCAGTTGCCGGCAAACTTGACGGGAATGTCGAAAACCTGCCCCTCTTCCATGTCGACTGCACGATCATAAAGAGCATCTACTTTGTTTGGGTTCTTCTTAACGGGTCGCGGCAGATATCCTCCGGCTTTCGCCGTGGCCGGATCCTCCGAATTGCCGCGCGCCAGGTCCGCAAAAACTTGTTCGCGATTTTCCTTGCTAGTCGCCGCCAGCTTAGCCAACAGATCCTTTGCCTTCTGCTCGACCTGGGAATCTAAGTCGGGTCGGGCCACCTTCAATAAAATCTGCTGGACTTTGACTCCCGCTTGCTTGCCCTGCGGCGACATCTTGTCAAACTCATCGCGTAGCTCTTTATCCGTGATCGGGACCTTTTGGCCTGACTTCTCCTGATCGATGAAAACGTAACGAATCTTCTTTTGTGGTTCGAGATAACGGTATTCAGTCTTGTGCTGCTCGAAATACTTCTTCAAATCTTCATCTGTGGGCTGGACTTTTTCGGCAAGCTTCTCCGCAGAAATCACCGCGTAGGTGAGATCGTAGAATGTATTCTTGCGTTCGTACTCCTCCTGCACTTCGGCATCGGAGACAGTTATGGCAGAGGTAACGAATGCTTTTAGTTTATCCCTCGCGATCTCAATGCGAATGCTTCTTTCAAACTCTTCCAGATCGCCGAAACCGGCGGCGACGCGTTCCTTGTACCGCTCGATTCCTACAAACTGACCGGCAGCGTCCTTGAACTGGTTACGAATTTTATCGGCAACTTCGCCATCGCTCGCGCCCAATTCAAGTCGCTCGGCCTCCTGGGCAATGACGCGTTCGCGAATTAGTCCTTCGAGAAACCCCTTATCGCCGCCCATCTGTGGCGGAATTCGGCCGCCAAACATCTGCGCATAGTTTTCCTTCAGCCGGGCCAACTGCGCCACTGTGATTTCGTCGCTGCCAACCTTAGCAAGTATCGCGGTATTCTTGGTGGCTGCCACGTTACCCCCACGGCCAGGAGTCCAAAAGAAGATAAGACTCACGGCCATGAGTACCGCAAATCCAACGATAATGATGCTGCGCGTGCGTTCGAGTCGCGCGAGTTGTTTGAGCATTTTTCTTACCTTTCCAGCGAATCGCGAATTGTAAGGGAGAGGTAGAGATGTGCGCAACCGAGCGTAACGCAAACTGTTGATTTCCGGACTCGGTTGGTCAGAAGCTGGTTTTTGAACTGGGTTGTCCAGGCCTACCGCACGCAAACTAACAATTTGCGTTACATATGCAACTTGTGCGCGATTGCTGCAAGACTGTCCCAATGTTATTTTAATTATACGAATGGAATCGATAGGCAGCTCAACAGCACTGTGGATTGGTTTCTCGGTTCTGATCCTTTTGGTGCTGAGCATCGATCTTGGCCTCTTCAACCGCAAAGCACACACAGTCAAATATAGAGAAGCTGTAATCTGGAGCATTGTCTGGATCAGTTTGGCTTCGGTCTTTGCCGCGATCGTCTTCTGGTTCCAGGGATCACAGCGCGGGTTGGAGTTTGTCACTGGCTACTTAATCGAGCTCTCTCTATCCGTCGACAACCTCTTCGTCTTTCTTCTTCTCTTTTCTTACTTCAAGGTCCCGGCCAAGTTTCAGCATCGCGTTCTTTTTTGGGGAGTAATGGGAGCGCTGCTCATGCGCCTGACGATGATCTTTATCGGCGCAGCCCTTATAAATCGCTTCCACTGGATCATCTATATCTTCGGAGCCTTCCTCGTCTATACCGGGATTAAGATGTTCTCTCAGGAGGAAACGGACCTTCAGCCTGAGGACAACCCGCTGGTCAAAATCGTTACGCGTTTTGTTCCCATTGTTCGTTACTACGACGAGCAAAAGTTTTTTACCAGAGTGAATGGCAAGTTAACTGGAACTTTGCTGCTCCTCGTTTTGGTAATCGTCGAATTTACCGATCTTGTTTTCGCTGTTGATTCCATTCCCGCGATATTCGCCATCACAACAAACACGTTTATCGTTTACACCTCAAACGTGTTTGCCATCCTGGGCCTGCGCTCGATGTACTTCCTGCTGGCGGGCGTCGTTGAGAAGTTTCATTATCTGAAGATGGGACTCGCCGTTGTGCTCACTTTCATTGGCGCGAAGATGCTGATTGTCGCCATAGGAATTCACATTCCAATTTGGGTATCCCTCATCTTCGTAGCCACCGTACTGCTCAGTTCTGTTGCCGCTTCCCTACTCTGGCCTAAAGAAGCCGAGCTGGACATTGACGTTGACTTACCCGAAGGTTTTGATTCGCCGTTTGAGGACGATGAGGAAGACGACTTCAATGGCGCGGCCGGGGGGGCTGAGGTCTCCGAAAGCGAACTGGATCGGGAGTTGGAAGCCCGTGAAGCAGGTTCTACGGCTGAAGTTCGGGAAGAAGAGCAAGAAAATATTGGCCGCCGATAGCTCGAAGTTGCTGTCCCGCAATAAAATACCATCCCCTGGCGTACGAAGTAGGAAGCTTGAACGACCGCTTCCGCATGTGCTAGATTCCATTTGGTCGTGGTTGCTGTTTTTGTGTTGAAACAAGGTGAAACCGGCTGCCTCCTTCACACCTGATTGCCAAATCCGTCCCGCTCGGGATTGATTAACGCAGCTGTCGTTTTATTAGTTGCCCCTCAGTTCTAAATACACCTAAAAAGAATGGCCAAAAAATCCCATCGCTTTGCCTTTGATTGGTGGGTAGTACAGAAGCGCATTATCTACCTCATCGTCGCTCTATTCGTGGTTGCCGGTGTAGCCGGGGGCGCGGCGCTATATGTCTGGAAGTATGGCAATCCATTAGCGAATGTCGGCACCGGAATAAAAATGGCGGCGGGCGCGCGGTTCATTTCATTTGAAGGTGACGTCCGGGTGATTCGCGCCGCAACCCGCGAGACTATCGTGCCGGGCACCGATACCGAACTCTATCCAGGCGACACCGTGCAAACTCAGGCCAGCGGACGCGCACGTGTAAGCATGGCAGACGGCTCCACGTTGGTGGTGCGTCCAAACAGCACGATCATTGTTCGTGACAACGCCAGCGCCGACGATGGAAGAAAAACGAATGTGCACGTGGTGGTCGACAGCGGCCAGATGTCCGTGCGCACCGAGCAACAACCCGAAGGTACTAACAATGTCGTCGAAACGCCGAAGACCAGGAACAAGATCGGCGAACAGACTGGCGCGATCTTCGGAGTTAACCCGGAAGGCACCGAAGAGATTCGAGTGAACTTAGGTGCGGTTGAGACTTCGAACCGCGCCGGTGAGAAAACAATCCTGCGCGGCGGCGAGTATGTATCCGTTAATCCTTCCGGCACGATCTCGCGACCACAGAAACTTTTGGAAATGCCACTGCCTTCTCAACCGCGTGATCTTGAAAGAGTTTTTATTGGCGGCAATGGCTCGGCAAACGTCGCTTTGAAATGGCTCAGGCCCCAATCAGGATCCGCCTCTTTTTATCGAGTGGAAGTTGCGACCTCACCTTTCTTCGTTTCCGACGGCAAAGTGATCGAGCGCGACCAATTAGCGTCAACCGAATTCACCGCCAGCGATCTTCGTCCTGGAGTCTACTTCTGGCGTGTGCGCGCTACCGCTTCCACCGGCCAGACCAGCGACTGGAGCGAGCCTAAGAAATTTATTATTGCGGCGCGCGGCAGCGGGTCAAAGGTTCCTGTCTCAAACTTAACCGCCGAGTTGTTGGGCGGCAACGTGTATCTGATCCGGGGACGCGCTGAACCTGGAACAACAATTCGCGTGGTTGGCCGCGAAACACTAGTGCCCTCTGAAGGTTTGTTCCAACTTCAAACCACTGCGCCACCGGGAACACAGGAAATCAACGTCGACGCAGAAGATCCACTCGGTAACAGTAGCCAATATCGTCTGGCGCTTTCCGGACGGCCGGCTCGCTCGGGAGACTAAAGGCACCGCTCTTCGGATTACCATGTCGAGACACGTGATACTTCTGACCGACGCGCATGAAGCGCCAGCATATGAGCTGATTGAAGCTCTGCGTGTGGCCGGCGTGAAGACCCTTATTGAGGGATTGCGCGACGCGGAAGTCGAAGCATCTATGAGCCGGCGCGGGCCGAAGGTTCATGCCGAGCAGATGGAAGAAGCTCCGATGGCTGTGCTTTATGAAGTAGTGCCAGGGGCCGACATGGTGGAGCTTCATACCGCGATCGAACACGCCACCGCGAGTTGGCCGGGAACGCCGTTGGTTGCTTGTCGCCGACAGTCAAGTGGATTTCATGGAGTAGGCTTGCGAAGTCTAGACGGTGCAACGCTGAAGCGTTTAGGCTTTCGATCAATCGCGGATAAGGCAGCGCAACTGCCGGCTATCTTGCGCCAAATCGAAGGACACTCAACGACCGGAGAGCTAAAGCTGCCGGAGATGACTCATTCGGTAACGACGGCCGAATCCTTCTCGCTTCCTTCGAAATTGAAAGCGAAGAGTTTGCGCGCAGCGTTTGAGCTGGTGTCGTCTTTGCATTTCATCGGTGATCAAAACAGTGCTGCTCACACTGCGCTGGCCGGGCTGGCCCCGCTGGTGCCCGCCGATCGCTGGGCCATCTATTTGATCGCGGACACTAAGGGCGTTGATGCTTCAGTGCTGGATGCCATTGCCGTGAGGACATCCGCCGATACCAACGATCCGGATGATCCCGACGAGTGGCGACGGCTCTTAATGGCTGCGGAAGCTATACCGGCCGGTTCTGAATCAAAAGCAGTTCGACTCGCGGCCGCCGGCGTGGGAACGATGAAGCGCAAAGAACGATCGCAATACGTTGTAGCGGTGCCGCTAATTTGCGGTGAAAGGATCCTCGGCGTGTTGGAAGGAATTCGCAAGCACCATTCGTTCAAGAAATCAGACGTCGCTATTCTCGACGCACTGTCGCGCCCGGTTGCATCAGCGCTGGCGAATGCGGTGCGAATCAGCGAAGCTGAGCGGCTCTCTCAAACGGACGACCTGACCAAGCTTCACAATGCGCGTTACCTGCGACAATTTCTGCTCAACGAGATCCGGCGCGCGCGTCGTTACGGTTCCAGCGTCGCCGCTCTGTTTCTGGATCTAGACAATTTCAAAAAAGTTAACGATGTCCACGGTCACCTTGCCGGCTCGCACGTCTTGATGGAAATGGCTGCAGTGATCCTCTCTTCCATTCGCGATACTGACGCCGTGGCTCGTTATGGCGGGGACGAATTTGTGATCGTTTTACCTGATACGGGAATCGAGTTGGCGGGCGCAGTGGCGGAACGTATCCGCGCAAAAATCTCACAGCATCATTTCAATGGTGGCAGAAATTTGAAACTCTCGTTGACGGCGAGTTTTGGCCTGGCGGCTTTTCCTCAGCACGCCTCCTCTCCGCAACAGCTAATCGCCTGCGCAGACACCGCAATGTATGAGGCCAAGGCCGCCAATAAGAACTGTATTAGGTTTTCCATGTCGCTTGGTCGAGACCTGAAGGTCCAAACGGAGGTCTCCCTGCCGGCTCATGTTCTGGAAAGCGACGACGAAAACGCTTTTTCCTAATAGCATAAGCGATTAGTTCAGTGTATCTTGTGAGTGCGGTAGGCTTAGCTGGTGCTGTACGACGTTGGTGAATGGTAACGCAGCCGGTGATTCGGAGGTTTTGAGTTCGATTAGCGCTTCATCTGCGAAATTTTCTTACCATTAGCGACCTGTTAATGGCCCACCCCCGACGACGCTCTCATTTTTTTATCCACGGGAAGAAGAAACTAAATGGCTTTTAAATCGATCTTCAGCCTGTTTTCCAGTGATCTGGCAATAGATCTGGGAACAGCGAATACTCTCGTTTACGCCAAGGGACGAGGGATTGTGGTTTCGGAACCTTCGATTGTCGCGATTAACAAAGTAACGAATCAGGTTGAGGCAGTGGGACGCGATGCGAAAGACATGTTGGGTCGTACTCCCGGCAACATCGTCGCTATTCGCCCTATGAAAGACGGCGTGATTGCAAACTTCGAAGTAACTGAAAAGATGCTGCAGCACTTTATCCGCAAGGCACACAATGGCAAGACCTGGGTCAGCCCGCGTGTGGTCATCGGCATACCTTCCGAGATTACGCAGGTTGAACGAAGGGCGGTTGAAGATTCGGCCTATCGAGCCAAGGCGTCGGAGGTCTATCTGGTAGAAGAAGCAATGGCAGCGGCGATCGGAGCCGGACTGCCCATAACCGAACCACACGGCAATATGGTCGTAGATATTGGCGGTGGCACAACCGACATTGCCGTCATCAGTTTGAGCGGCATCGTTTACTCGCGCGCAGTCCGAGTTGCCGGCAATGAAATGGATGAAGCAATCATCTCCTACATCAAACGCAAATATAATCTCCTCATCGGCGAAAGGACCGCCGAAGCGATCAAGATCGAGTTGGGCTCCGCATATCCACTCGATGAACCGTTGTCTTATGAAGTTCGTGGCCGAAACCTTATAGAAGGAATTCCGAAGACGATTACGATGACGGACGAGGAAGTCCGCGAGGCGCTCGCCGATTCAATCTCGACAATCATCAACGCGGTTCGCGTTGCGCTTGAACGCACGCCTCCAGAGCTTTCGGCGGATATTGTGGAGCGCGGTATTGTCCTGACCGGTGGCGGCGCATTATTGAAAAATCTGGACAAACGCCTATCGATCGAAACCGGATTGCCGGTCTCGCTGGCTGACGACCCGCTTGCTTCAGTGGTGCTGGGAACCGGGAAAATGCTTTCTGACTTCGATCTCCTCAAACGGGTGAAGTGGGAAAATACGATGACGATGTAAGGCGTGTAAATGGCCGCTATTCGCACACAGAGAGAGATTCGCCAGCGCGCACCGGTATGGTTGGCCACGCTATTGATTGCGAACGTCGTCATCATGGCGTTTCACGCTCGAGATGAAGCAAACAACCAGCGGATGTTCAGGGTGTGGATGCAGGCAGCCGCTTCGCCCGCGCAAAACGCCACCAGCAAAGCCAGTGGCGCCGGAGCAAATTTAATCCGACAGATCATCAACTTCCGTAGCGCTGCCGTTGAGAATGAGCAATTGAAAGAAAAGCTGGCGCAGACGGAAACGGAGCTGCGAAACGCGCGTGCATCCGTCGAGGAAAATGAGCGCCTCAGAGGACTGCTGAACCTTAAGGATCAGACCAGCTACAATCAGATTGCCGCCAGTGTGATAGCGCGCGATTCGTCCGTGTGGTTCAACACGATTACTATCGATCGAGGAAGTTCAGCCGGTGTTGGTCTCAATATGCCGGTGGTGACGTCCGGTGGCATCGTTGGTCGCGTGATTGCGGTTAGCCCGTGGACGGCCCAGGTAATGATGATCACGGACGAGAAAGCCGCTGCCGGGGCTATCGTCGGTCAACTCGGTGGTTCTGGCGCACTCGGCTCAGTAAGGGGCCTCGGCGAAAGTGATCTGATTGAGATGCACTATGTTTCCGGTTTGCAAAAAGTTGACGTCGGTGACTACATCCTAACCACCGGCCAGGATGGCATCTATCCCCCGGGTTTGAGTGTTGGTGAAGTTATCCAGGTAAAGGGAGGCTCGGCCACGCAGGCTCATCAGATACTGATCAAGCCGGGCGCCAACCTGGATCGATTGGAGGAAGTGGCGGTCCTGCTTTATCACGCGCCACAGCGGCCTGCCCCCGAACAGACCCTGCCAAACGTGGACAAGGTAAAAAGTAAACCGTGACAAATGACCGGGCCATTGCCGATTTCCAATTGCCAATTGCCAGTTTTCTGTGACTCCCCTCCTGCTGTCGGCAATGTACATTCGGAACAGTCTTAAATCGGCAATCGGCGATCGACAATCGAAAATCGGTTATGCCCCAGCTTAAGATTGCGGCTGTTCTTGCCGTTGCCATAATTCTGCAGTTGTCGCTCAGGGCAGTTTGGTCTCCCCTCTCCTATATCGATTTTCCGCTGATTGTCGTGGTTTACATCGCTTTGCAACGCCATGCCTGGCAGGCGTTGATCGTGGCTACGATCGCGGGACTCGCGGTGGACGCCTCCAGTGGCGGTTTGGTCGGCGCCGGCGGGTTTTCAAAAACGCTGACGGCATATCTTATTTTCCTCGCCGCCACGCGGGTCAATCTTGAAAATACGCTCTTGAAGATTCCGGTGCTGGCAGCCGCCACACTGCTGGATTCGGCAATCTACGTTTTCTGGCAGCGGTCGCTCGGCTACCCACCGAGCGTACCTTTTGTGCAGACGATGTCTTACCGGTTGATCGGTACAACCATCGTAGGAACAGCAGCCATCTACCTGCTCGATCTGCTGTTCACTGAACACGCTCGACAGCGCCGAAGTTTTGCATCACGTCGCAAGGGCGCGCGTCGCGTAAGGTGAGAAGCGACAGACGACGGGCGACCGCCGACCGTCGAGAGTTAAAATAAAACGCTAACCAATAACGCGCGGTTGGTTTACAGTTACTACTCGAAGGGGCGATGACAACGGCCTGAGGTGCCAATTGACAATTCGGCGGTCGGCGGTCATCCGTCGTCCGTCGTGCTTCCAGCACAATGAAATTCGAAGATTCCTCGCAAAATATTCGCGGCAGACTATGGATCGTACAGATCTTCGTAGTGCTGCTCCTGGCCGTTCTGGGAGTCAGGCTCTATTACCTCCAGCTGGTTCGCGGTCATTACTACGCCGAGATCGCTCAAAATCAGCGCATTCGACTGTTGCCTATAACCGCGCCCCGTGGAGTAATCTTCGATCGCGAAGGACGACCGCTCGTCGACTCGCGCCCCACCTTCAACGTGATCCTCTCGCGCGAAGACTTGAAAGGACGCAACCTTTTCTCTCTCGTCAAACCACTGTCAGAAGCTCTTACCGTTGATGCTGACACGCTCAGTGATCGTTTTGCGCAGATAAGTTCACAACCCGCCTTCGAATCCATTTTGGTCAAGCAGGACGTTACTGCTGGAGATATCGCCTGGGTTGAAGCACACGAGCTTGAATTTCCGGAATTAAGAGTTGAGCAACAACCGCAGCGACGTTACCCGTCTGACGGCATGCTGGCTCACGTGCTTGGCTACGTAAGCGAGATTGGTCCCGAGCAACTGAAGCAGGCGACTTATAAGGAGAAGGGATTCAAACCCGGAGACGTGATTGGGCAAAGCGGACTTGAGCAAACGTACGATGAATATCTTCGCGGGCGGGACGGTTATAGAAAAGTTGTGGTTGATAGCCGCGGTCGCATCCAGGACGAGATTGAGACTGTGCCGCCGCAGCCGGGACAGGATCTGATTACAAGCATCGATCTCGACCTCCAGATTGCCGCCGAAGAACAGCTGCGAACGTCGGCCACTAAACGCGGCGTGATCCTGGTTATGAATCCCAACAACGGCGAAGTCCTGGCCCTGGCTTCAGCACCAACTTTTGATCCGAATCTCTTCTCCGGCCGCATCAGCACTAAAGAAGGACGCGCCGAATACGCTGCGCTGCTTTCAGATCCGGAGACACCTCTTCTCAACCGCGCCGTGCAGAGCCGGTACCCCCCGGGCTCAACCTGGAAGATTCCCATGGCAATTGCCGGCTTGCAGCAGGGCGCGATCACGCTCGATCACTCAAACCTTCTTTGCGGCGGCGGTATTACTGTCGGCAACAAATTCACTCGCTGCATGGGGAACCATGGCTCGCCTGATGTAAAAGCTGCGATTACACATTCCTGCGACGGTTACTTTTATAGACTCGGCTTGAAGATGGGAATTGACGGAATTGTGGCCATGGTCGACGAGTTTGATCTAAACAAGCGAACCGGCATCGATATTCCCAATGAGGTCGTTAGTTGGACGCCGTCACGCGAATTCAAAAGACGAATGCAGCCGCGAAGTCCTGAGTGGAACGATATTGATACTGTGTATGCATCCTTCGGCCAGGTCTACGACATAATCACGCCAATCGCTTTACTTCGTTCTATCAGTGGCATTGCAGTCGGGGGCGCGATGTACACCCCGCACTTCGTAAAAGAGTTTAAGCCGGTCGGCGAGCCCGGCGCTGCCGACTACCGCCCCAGCCGCGGGTATGTCCCACTCGACGGATCCCGGCCGAATCCCAAAAAGGTTCCGATTCCTGAAGACATTCATCACCGAGTGATCGAGGGAATGTGGAGTGTGGTAAACGCCGGCGGCACCGGGGCAGGTATTCGCATGGCTGGTTTCGACATCGCTGGGAAAACCGGCACGGCGCAGGTCGTAAGTCTTGGCAAGGACGTGGGAAAAAACAAGGACCACTCTTGGTTCGTGTCTTACGCTCCCGCCTACAAACCAGAGATTGCGCTGGTGGCGCTAATTGAAAACTCAGGTTTTGGCGGTCACCACGCGGCCCCGGCTGTGCGTCGCGTCTACGACGTTTACTATCGCAAGACGCGCCACGAAGAACCTCCAGGCGCTTTGCCGGTTGCGAAAACGCCCAAACCGGAAAACAACAACACTCCCAAGAAACGGGAAACTCAGATCGCTCAAAACTAGTTTCATGGCACGGATTCAACAAAGAGGGTTGCGAGATTTCGACTGGCTCCTGGCGTTTCTGGCCATCGGCATTGTTGCCTTTGGCACTGTCCAAATTCGCTATGCCCAACCAACTGAAGGCTATTGGGTCAAGCAACTCATTGGACTGGGCATCGCGGTAGTTGCCATGCTGGCCGTTGCGTTCACCGATTATCGCAAGCTTATCAACATTGCGCCGGCGTTCTATATTTTCGGCCTCCTGCTGCTCGTGATCGTTCTGATCCCGGGCATCGGTCTGAAAATTAACGGCCAGCGTGCATGGATCAGAGTACCGGGGATCGGACAGTTCCAACCGTCAGAGTTTGTGAAGGTAACCACTGCGATGATGCTTGCACGTTACTTTGGCAGGCATCGATCCGGCCCTCTAACTTTGCAGGAGATTGCAATTGGCGGGCTCATACTCGCGTTGCCCATAGTCCTGATCCTCCTGGAACATGATGTAGGGTCAGTAATCACCTATCTTCCAATCTTATTCATCGTTCTTTTTCTTTCCGCGATCCGAATCAGGTACGTGATCGCCGCCGCAGTTTTAGGAATTGTTCTACTGCCGCTGGCTTATTGGGTGGGCGTCAAAACCCACCTGGTGAAGAACTATCAACAGGAACGGATCAACGTGATCCTCGACCCGGAAAAGGCCGACCGCCGCGGGTTCGGTTACAACACCTGGCAATCAATATTGACAGTCGGTGAAGGCGGTCTACTGGGCGCGGACACATCGACTGCGCACTCGCAAAGTAGTTTGAAGTTTTTGCCGGAACCACATACCGATTTTATTTTCGCCGTTCTGGCCGGTCATAACGGATTTATTGGTTGCATCCTTGTCTTGTTTGCGTATGGGCTGTTGCTTTTCAGGCTAATTGCCGGCGCAAAACGCGCGCCCGATCGCATGGGTATGCTCGTAATCATGGCGATTGTGGGCGGCCTCACCTGCCAAATCTTCATTAACATAGGGATGGAACTTGGTATCCTGCCCGTGATCGGAGTTCCGCTGCCCCTTATGAGCGCCGGCCTCGCTTCGCTGATCGCCACATTCATTGCAATCGGCTTTGCTATAAGCGTGCAGTTAAGGCGATTTGTGAACTAGGGTACCGGGATGCCGGGCGAGTAGTTCAGAATTCAAGCTTTAGCTTGCGGCTTTGCCAACGAAGAGCAACCTAAAGGTGAACTCTGAACTACTCGCCCGACACCGGGACGCCCGTTTCATAATTCCTGCACCTTGGGTTTATACTCGACTGGCTCGCCTCTGCGGAGTTTTTGGTTTCGGCAATGAATGCCCACCCGTTAACGCAGGTGGTACTGACAAAACCTTTGCCTTTGAAACATCGAAGCAGCACGAACAATCTGCATGAATGCGTCGTGCTCCCGAAAAGCGAGTGTCGAATTTGTCGTCCAATTTGTGACGTATGAGCAACTCATTATCGTAAGCCGCACGTTGGCCAGGTGGCCAAGAACGAATGCGCCGGGATGTGAATCCCGTTGACAACCGGATCAGTAACAGCAGGTCGCGAGCACACAGCCCGTATCCCGCCTAAAGCGAAGCGCGGGACCAGTGGGTTTAAGTACGACGCTCCCTGCTTAAAGTGTCCGGACGCGCGAAGCGGCTAGTTAGGGCTCTTTTTGAACAGTTCCAGCGATCGTCGCGCTGGGCCGTGTAGGTCCAGACTCGAGAATAGTTCGAACGCGACTAAACAATTTTCAACCGGCCAACCGGCAAAACATTCCCGCCTATCACCGGGTAGCGGCCGGTCATCCCGAGAAAACAATCCAGAGCGCGGACTTCGAGGCCGCGACATTCGGCCGGTCGCGAGGCTCACTGCGAGTCTTACTGCATGGCGCGTTTCACCGCCTCAGCACGCGAATGGACCTTACAAATATTTAACAACGTCTTTAGCAGTCGCGAGCAAACCCGCACAGGACAACCTTCCAGGTGGTCTGCAGGTTTTTGATCGAACAACTGTGCAAACGTTTTAGGAGACACGAGTAGAAAATGGCAAAAGAATTAATCGTCAGCGTCAACGGACGCGAAAAGAAAATCGCGATCATCGAGAACGAAAAAGTAACCGAGTTCTACATCGAGCGCGGCGAAGGTAATCAGGGCATCGTCGGCAATATTTACAAAGGACGCGTGATGCGCGTGCTGCCGGGTATGCAATCGGCTTTTGTCGATATCGGACTCGAGCGCGACGCCTTCCTGTATGTGTCAGACTTTTTCGATGAAGAAGAAGAGTTTGAGCGGATCGTGATCGACAAATCCAAGAAAGGCGACGTGGTAGAAGCCCAGCGGGCCGCGACTGAGCAGATTGAGATGGGACGCGTCGAACGGGAGCATCACATCGAGGCCACTCAGGAGCGCGTGGAGCCGCTGCGCGAGATGGAACAGGAAACAGCCGCGGAGGCGGAGCCTGAGGTGGCGGAACAGGCGGAAGCTGGTAGACGGCGCAGCAAACGCGGGCGCCGGCGCGGTCGCGGAATGGAAGGAACCGATGAACGCGATGTGGCGCCGGAGTCAAGAGACACGCGAATAATGCCCGAGGATATCGATACGCCCTTTGTGGCTGCGGATCCGTCAGTTCATAGAATTGTCGATGAAGATGAATCGGCAGCCGTTAATGGTGAGATGTTCAAGGATGCGCGTCTGCAGGAGCGCCTGTTGGATCAAATTCACGCCGGCGAGTTCAATCTTGAAGATGACTTCCGCACCGCAGAAGTAGGATCGTTGATGTCCAGTGTCGATTACCGCGATGGCGGGTTCCAACGAATTGACGACAGCGAAGCCGCCGAGCCCGATCCAGCTACGCTGCCACGGACTCGCGAGCCCATCGCTGCTCACATCGAAGGATTTGTAGATAACGTTGATGAGACTCCGCTTCGCAGCGGTGGTTTCCAAAGGGTGAGCGACGAGGACGATGCGCAGACTCAGACTGAAACCGCAGCCAGCGGCGCAGCTGAACTAATCCAGGAAGAAGCAGAGAAGCCGGCGCGCGGCCGTTCGAGCTCCAAGAAGTCGCGACTCGGTAAGCTTCTGAACAGCGTCAGCGGTAAGAAGAAGGCGACGAGCAAACGCTCATCCAAAAAATCTGCCAAACAAGTTGCGGATGAAGGGGGGTCTAACGAGTCTGCCGCCGATGCAACCGCAGAGTATCCAGACGCTGAGGTGACCTTGGACGAGAAACGCACGCGCGCTGAATTTGCTACTCGACGCGGCGGAAGAAGACGTCGCCGGCCTACTAAATCAAACGCTTCTGAGACATCAGAGTCGCCAGCTATTGCTGATGGAAACGGCGACGATGAAATGCCGGAAGTTGCAGCGGAACCAGAAGTGGAACAGGAACCGTTAGCTATCGAGAAGTCGGCCGCGCCAGCCGCAGCGGCGCCGCCGCCATCAAGAGAACGAGGTCGCGGCGGACGCGGCGGTCCTGGACAGAGGGGATTTTCGCGTCGGGATCGCCAGCAACCAACCATCACCGACCTGTTGCGCGAGGGTCAGGAAATATTGGTCCAGATTGCAAAAGAACCAATTGCCAAAAAGGGCGCGCGCATTACTTCTCATATCGCCCTGCCCGGACGATTCCTGGTTTACATGCCGACAGTCGAACATGTTGGCGTGTCGAGGAAAATCGAATCCGACAGCGAACGCCAACGTTTGCGGAAACTCATCACTCTAATCCGCGGTAGTGAAGATATACCTTCCGGCGGTTTCATTGTACGGACGGCCGGAGTGGGGATTAGCGAAGCAGACTTGCGCGAAGACGTCCGTTATCTTGTACGCACATGGCTCGACATTCGCGCCGCGGCCGAGAAAACAAAACCTGCAACCATGGTCCATAAAGACCTTGACCTGGTGCAGCGGATTCTGCGCGACCAGTTGTCAGACGATTTTGCGGCTATCCGCGTCGACTCGGAAGAGGAATATCAAAACATCGTTGAGTTTGTGAATCGAATTCATCCCCGGATCGTAAAACGAGTCAAACTCTATACCCGCGACCAGCCAATCCTGGAAACTTACGGCGTGCAGGCCGAGATCGATAAAGCGATCAAGCCTCGGGTGTGGCTGAAGTCGGGCGGCTATCTGGTGATCAATCAAACCGAGGCGCTCGTCGCGATCGACGTTAACACTGGAAAATTTGTCGGACGCGGGAGCGGACGGCTTGAAGACACGATTACCAGAACCAACCTCGAAGCTGTTGACGAAATCGTCAGGCAGATTAGGTTGCGCGACCTGGGTGGCATCATCGTGCTGGATCTGATCGACATGGAAGAGCGGCGTAACCGACAAAGAGTGATGACGGCGTTACAGGATGCGCTACGAGGCGACAAGTCGCCGACGAAGGTACTTTCTTTCAACGACTTCGGCTTGGTAATCATGACGCGGAAGCGCGTGAAGCAGTCACTGGAAAGAACGTTGTGTGCGCCGTGTCAATATTGCCAGGGCGCTGGACTTATCAAGTCGCCGCAGACGGTGGCCTATGAGCTGCTCGAGGAAGCACGAACCCTCGGCAAGGCCATGAACGGTAATCGGAAGAACCAACAGGCCACCCTGCGGATTCATCCTGAAGTAGCGCGCGTGCTACGCGGGCCGGAGCGAGACGTGCTGAATGAAATTGAAGAATACCTGGGACCTGTGGACATCAATAGCGATACCACAATTCATCAGGAACAGTTTGATTTCGCGTTTATCTAAGGTTCGATCGTGGGGTCGAGGATTGGTTACAGTCATAGGAGAGCCTTTGCATGCTCTCATCATAGATATCCGTTCAAAGAAAAACGAAGATGGGAAAACTAGGAAACCTGTGGAAGGCAATGCTTGCGGGCGGCGCGGGAATGGCCGCGCTGGCTGCACTCAACGCTGCAATTCAGCGCGGCGCCAGCGAGCCGGACGACAGCGCTCTCGGCGGCGAAGCGCATTTCTTTCACTGGAAGCACGGGCGAGTGTTTTATAAGAGATCCGGCCTCCACAATTCGGGCATTCCGCTGATTTTTATCCATGGAATCGGTGCCGGCGCCTCGAGTTTTATGTGGAGAAAAAACTTCGACGATCTGGCAAACGATTTTCCGGTTTACGCTCTGGATCTGCTGGGCTTTGGTCTTTCCGACAAACCCGCCACAGCTTCCTATTCCGCTGACCTCTACGTGGACCTCATCAGCGATTTCATTCGAGAGGTCAC
>Ga0190270_10000198_pt1 | contig 26506 bp, 23 predicted proteins | sample Popmic320T_FD_133748 | JGI IMG/M metagenome (GOLD analysis project Ga0190270, IMG submission 133748) | Populus adjacent soil microbial communities from riparian zone of Weber River, Utah, USA - 320 T | ecosystem: Environmental > Terrestrial > Soil > Riparian zone | place: USA: Utah | collected...
CGCCGTTGCCGTCGCCGAGCACGGTGCAGAGCGTCACACCCGTGACCGAACGCTGATCGGCGATGATCTCGGTGCCGTCCGCGTGGCCGTTGGAAAGAAGGAAGCGAAGGCCGGTATCGCCGTCAGCGGGACAAAGCGAGATCGAGACTGGCGCTCCGGTATGGACCCCGGTACCGGTCAGCGAAATCTCGCTGGCAAGCGTGGTTTGGCGTGCCCCTACGAAACCCTTCATGCCCCCGTCGGCCCCCGCGCCGTTTTTTGAGTTCCCTACTCAGCTCGAGGATGACCCCCGAGCCCCCCCATTGACCGGCGCTTCCTTGGCACTTTAGACCGAATTTCCCCGCGGTCTTTGCTGTGCCTTTTTGGTCCTGCCAATCAACCTACGAAGAACCTTAACGCTCGGACTCGGGGGCGACAAATCACGGTTTCTTTCACTGTATTACCGGTGGGGCAAGATCATAAGCCATTGGTCCGGCGTACTATTCGCTAATCTTCAGCAGGCTGACGAGGGATATGGTTACCGGCGCAGCCCCGATCTCAATTGGCGCGGCGACGCAAAAAGGCAGGGATCTCGAGATCGTCCTCGCTCAGTGATTCGGGCGCTGCCAGCATTTCCACAGCAAGCGCGCGCGGTTGCGCCTCGGCACGCCTCGGCGACGCCGCCGGCGCCTCCTCGCCTCGGGGCCGCTCGATCCTCAGGCCCTTGGGCGCACCTTGAGCTTGCGGCTGCGGCCGCGTGGCCTGCAGCTTGGGCCTATCGGCCGGCGGGGACGCCCAGGCCTGACCGAACTCCGGCTCGCGCTTGGCCAGCATTTCGGCCTCCGGCTCCTTGCGCGTGCGGCCGACATTGGCGAGCCGCTCGAGGAAGCCGACCTTCTTCTTCTGCGCGGCAAGACCCACAGTCTGAGCCTGGCCGGCATGGGCCTTGATCTCGTTCTGGGCCATGACCGGCAGCTCCTCCACGGTCGGCATGCGCCGCACCGGGCGCTTGACCATGGCGGGGGGCTGAGGCTGGAACGGCCGCGAGGGCATTTGCGGCGCCGGCTTCGGCTGGGAGACACCAAGCGGTAAGCCGACGCCAGCGACCTGGGCCGGCCGCTTCTCGATCGTCACATTGCCGGGAGCACGCCAGACCGATGGCTCCTTAACGACTTCGTTCTGACCGAGAACCAGACTCGGCTCGTCGAGATCGGTAGGCGTTCCGGGCAGCGTGGCAAGCCCCGCGAGGCGCTCGCTGAGCCGGCCGCGTTCCGGTGCCATCGCGGTATGGTTCGGCTGGATGACGGGCCGCGCGGCTTCGGCGGCAAGGCCGATACCGGTCGCGACCACGGACACACGGATCGAGCCGTCGAGTTCGTCGTCAAAGGTTGCGCCGACGATGATGTTGGCGTCTGGGTCTGCCTCGGCCCGGATGCGGCTGGCCGCCTCGTCGACCTCATAGAGAGTGAGATCATTGCCGCCGGTGATGGACACCAGTAGCCCGCTCGCCCCTTTCATCGACACGTCGTCGAGCAGCGGATTGGAGATGGCGGCCTCGGCAGCCTCGATCGCCCTGCGGTCGCCACTCGACTCGCCCGTGCCCATCATCGCCTTGCCCATGCCGGCCATGATGGTGCGGACGTCGGCGAAGTCGAGATTGATCAGGCCTTCCTTCACCATAAGATCGGTGATGCAGGCGACGCCGGAGCGCAGCACGTCGTCGGCCATCGAGAAAGCGTCGGTGAAGGTGGTCTTCTCGTTGGCAACGCGGAACAAATTCTGGTTGGGGATGATCAGCAGGGTATCGACATATTTCTGAAGATGGTCGATGCCGGCCTCGGCCGCACGCAGACGCCGCGCGCCTTCGAACTGGAACGGCTTGGTCACGACGCCGACGGTGAGGATGCCTTCCTCGCGCGAGGCGCGTGCGATCACCGGTGCCGCACCCGTGCCCGTGCCGCCGCCCATGCCGGCCGTGATGAACACCATGTGGCAGCCGACCAGATGCGCCTTGATGTCGGCCATGGCCTCTTCGGCCGCGGCGGCGCCGATCTCCGGCTTCGATCCTGCGCCGAGGCCCTCAGTGACGTTCGCCCCCATCTGGATGCGACGCTCGGCACTCGAGCTCAGCAAGGCTTGCGCGTCGGTATTGGCGACCACGAACTCGACGCCCTTCAGACCGCGTTCGATCATGTTGTTGACGGCATTGCCGCCCGCGCCGCCTACACCGAATACGGTGATGCGCGGCTTGAGTTCGGTCAGATCAGGAACTCTGAGGTTGATGGTCATGGCAGTCTTCCGATCCTTCATTGCCCTTGGCTCGGCTCTCTTCGGCGCTTCCCCGCGACGCGCCATCCAGAGCCCTCTTCGATCAAAAATTGTCCCGTATCCAGTCGCCGACCTTGGCGAAATAACCCGTGCCGGTGCGCAGGAAGCGCTGCTCCGAGCGGGCGTTGAGCCGGTCGTCGCCCCGCGCCCATTGCAGCAGCAGGCCGATGCCTGCGGAAAAATCGGGCGCGGCGGCCACGGCCGGCAAACCGCTGATCGATCTTGGCCGGCCAAGCCGCGTCGGGCGCCCAAACATGTTAGCGGCAAGCTCGGGCAGGCCCGTGAGCTGGCTGCCGCCGCCGGTCAGCACCAGATGCTGCGTGACCTCAGCCGCAAGACCGCTCGCGGCCAAGCGGCGGCGCATCAGATCGAGGATTTCCTCGATGCGCGGGCGGATGATGACGGCAAGCTGCGCCTTGTTGATTTGGTTCAGGCTCGGTTGCGGCAGGCCAGTCACGGCCGGATAGGTAATGATCTCGCGCTCGTCCGACAGCGTGGCGAAAGCGCTGCCGTGCAGAGTCTTGAGCCGCTCGGCGTAATCAAGCGAGGTGGAGAGCGTGCGGGCGATGTCCGTGGTGACGCCGTTGCCGCCGAGCGCGATGGCGTCGGCATGGATGAAATGTCCGTCGACCAACACCGAAAGCGTCGTGGTGCCGGCGCCGAAATCGATGCAGGCCACACCGAGCTTGGCCTCGTCGGGCGTGATCACCGAAAGCGCGCTCGCATAGGGCGCTGCTACCAGGCTCGCAACGCCGAGATGGCAGCGCTCGACGCAGAGCATCACGTTGCGCATCGCCACCTCGTCAGCGGTGACGCTATGCAGATCGACGGAAAGGCGTTCGCCGCACATGCCCCGCGGCTCGCTGATGCCGCCATTGTCGTCGAGGCGGTAGCTCAGGGGCAGCGTGTGAAGGACGTTGCGCTTCTCGCGCCCAGCATATTGCCGGCCGCCGACGAGCAGCCGCATGACATCTTCTTCGCGCACGGCGCCCGAGGGCAGCGCGATGCTGGCCGAGAAACTCTCGCTCTTCAGCCGCCCGCACGTGACGGAGACGTGCACGTCCTCGACCGTGATCCCCGCCATGCGCTCGGCCGCATCGACAGCCGAGCGAATGCAGGCTTCGGCGCTGTCGAGATGGGCGATCATTCCGGCCTTCAGGCCTTCAGCGCGGGTATGGTCGAAGCCGAGCACCTCGAATTGCAGGGCGTCGCCCTTGCCTTCGAACCAATCCGGTGCGGGCGTGGTCTTGGCAATCAGGCAGCAGATCTTGCTCGTGCCGATGTCGAGCGCGGTCACGATGCGCTGGCGCTTGCTCCTGATCGTCGTCGTGTAGCCCATCCCCTGCCCTCAAACCCCCGTGTTCTCAGGTCCTGCCTTTAGCCGTCTTGGTGCTCGCCGTCGGCACCTCCGCCTGTGGCGGCGCACCCGGCGGATTTGCCGTCGTGGCGTCGCGCAGGCGCAGCGTGACACGATCGAGCAGCCGCAGATCGACCGCGGCGATGTCGCGCTTGAGCACGCCGCGCTCGCCTTCGAGCTTGGTCAACGAGGTCAACGCCGCGCCGATATTGTCGTCGGGCAGCATGACCTCGACACCCGAGGCCAATTTCAGCGTCCAGCGCCGGTCGCCGACCCGGATCGCCGCGACGACGTCTCTGGTCAGTTCGCCATAAGGGGTCAGTTGATCGAACAGCTGCACGGCGTTCTTCGCCGCGCCCTCGCCGACGACCAATGGAAGGCTTGCATAGGCTTCGCGCAAGGCTGGTGCGAGCACCACGCCCTCGGGGTCGACGACATAGGTCTGACCTTGGTTTTGCCAGACGGCATAGGGAGTCCGTTCTTCGATCAAGACCTGGAGCGTCGAGGGCAACAGGCGCATCACTTGCGCATGTCGGATCCACGGTACCGCTTCGAGCCGCTGCTTGGCGGCGTCGGTATCGAAGCCGAGCATCATGGTGTCCGGGCCGGCGCCGAGCGCAGCGGTTATGGCGGCGTCGGTTGCATGCAGCCTGCCATTGACGGTGATGCGCTTCACGCCGAAGCCGGCCGCCACGGCAAGGCGCTCGATGCCGCCGGTCAGAGCGTCATAGGCGCGGGCGGTCTGGCCGCCGATGACGGCGCCATAAGCGAGAGCGCTCGAGAAGACCAGCGCGCAGAGAATGAGCCATTTGCCGCGCACGCGATCCTGACCGAGCCGGGCGAGGCGGATCGAGCTCGGACTGCGCATGATCAGGTTCCGCGTCCTGGCGATCACCGGCAGGCGGGTGGTCTTGCGCGGCGCGGCAATGCCGCGCGCCAACAGGGCCTCCGGCTGGCTCCTCCTCCTGACCGTCCCCTTCGCGGGGTTCACCGATCGCACGACGCATCCTCCACGATCCAGCGCACCAGCTCGCCAAACGAGCGGCCGCTATGGGCAGCAAGCTCGGGCACCAGCGAAGTCGACGTCATGCCGGGCTGGGTGTTGACCTCGAGACAGATCATTTCCCCCGTGCCCTCTGGCCGGTCGTCGTAGCGGAAGTCGGAGCGACTGACCCCACGGCAGCCCAGTGCCCTATGAGCCGCCAAGGACAGCTTCTGTACCAATTGGTAAACATTTGGTTTAAGCGGCGCCGGGAGCACATGAATTGAGCCCCCAGGGGCGTATTTCGCGTCGTAATCGTAGAAGGCGAGACCCTCGGCGGGCCGGATCTCGATCACCCCCAAAGCCTCTTCCCCCATCACCGCGCAGGTCAGCTCGCGTCCCGGGATATACCGCTCTACCATGACCTCCTCGCCCAAGGTCCATTCGGCGGATGTCAGTTCCTGCGGGGGATGGGCCTGGTCCGCGCGCACGATATAAACGCCGACGCTGGACCCTTCCGTCGGCGGCTTGATCACGTAAGGCGGCGACATGACATGGGCGCGTGCGGCCTCGGCGCGGGAGACCACGCGGCTCTCCGCCACCGGCACCCCGGCCGCGGCAAGCACCGGCTTCGAGCGCTCCTTGTGCATCGCCAGCGCCGAGGCAAGCACGCCGGAGTGGGTATAGGGGATGCTCATGGTCTCCAGCAGGCCCTGGATGCAGCCATCCTCGCCGTAGCGGCCATGCAAAGCATTGAAGCAGACGTCGGGCCTGAGTTCGGCGAGGCGCGCCGCCACGTCGCGGCCGACATCGATGCGACTCACGCGATAGCCTTGGGCTTCAAGCGCGGCGGCACAGGCGGCGCCGGAGCGAAGCGAGACTTCGCGCTCCGAGGACAGCCCTCCCATCAGCACCGCGACGTGGATTTGCTTATTTGCCATGTGAACCCCGCGCTCAGAAATGCTGCCTGCAGAAATACTCTCAATGGTCATGGCCGGGCTTGTCCCGCCATCCACGTTTTCGACCTTATAGAGAATTCGTGGATGCCCGGCACTTCGGCCGGGCATGACGCATTCAATCGAACGGGTCACGCTAAACGGGTAGACCGAGGCGTTTGATCTCCCATTCGAGCTCGACCCCGCTCGTCTGCTTGACCCGCGCGCGCACCGTCTCGCCCAGCGTCTCGAGGTCGGCACCGCTGGCGTTGCCCTCGTTGATGAGAAAGTTGCAGTGCATCTCGGAGACCTTGGCGTCGCCGACCGCAAGCCCGCGACAGCCGGCGGCGTCGATCAACTGCCACGCCTTCTTGCCGGGAGGGTTTTTGAAGGTGGAGCCGCCGGTGCGGCTCTTGATCGGCTGCACCTCCTCGCGATAGGCGGCAATCTCGTCCATCTCGGCGAGAATGGCGGCGGGATCGCCCGGCTCGCCCTGGAACAACGCCTCGGTGAAGATGAAGTCTTCCGGCGCGCCGCAATGGCGATACGCATAGTGAAGCTCGGCCACTGGTAGGACGTGGATGCCGCCCTGGCGATCGACGGCGCGGGCCTCGACCAGCACCTCTTTCGTCTCGCGGCCATGCGCGCCGCCATTCATGCGCAGCGCGCCGCCGACGCAGCCGGGTATGCCGCGATAAAAGGACAGGCCGGCAATGCCGGAATCCGCCGCGGCGCGTGCGACTTTCACGTCGGGCACCGCGGTGCCGGCGCGAAGACGATGTCCCTGCTCGATCTTGATCTCGCCGAAGCCGCGACCAAGACGGATCACCACGCCCTGGATGCCGCCGTCGCGCACCAGCAGGTTCGAGCCGAGCCCGATCACGGTCACAGGAATATTGGCCGGCGTCTGCTTGAGGAAATAAGCGAGGTCGGGTTCGTCCGCGGGCGAATAGAGGATTTCCGCCGGGCCGCCCGCTCTGAACCAAGTGTAGTCCTTGAGCGGCGCCTCGACCGTTAGCCGCCCTCTGAGCTCTGGCAGGGAGGCGGCAAGCCGTGCCTGAAGTCCGGCACCGTTCAAGAGTTCCCCCCGTGCCGTTCGAGCTTGCCCGGCAGCGCGTTGATCCAATCGGTGATGGTGCCGGCGCCGAGCCCTACGACCAGATCCCCCGGCCTGGCCATGGAAGCAACGGTCTGGACCAAGCTCTCCTCGTCCTCGACGGTCACGACATTGGCGTGGCCGTGGCGGAGCAGGCCGGAGGCCAGCTCGTCGCGATCGATGCCGGGGATCGGCGCCTCGCCGGCCGAGTAGACCGGCGTCACCATCACGATATCGGCGTCGTCGAGGCAGGCGGAGAATTCGTTGAACAGCGCCTGGAGCCGCGTATAGCGATGCGGCTGCACCACGGCGACGATGCGCCCCTTGCCGGCCATGCGCGCGGCGCGCAGCACGGCGGCGATCTCGACCGGATGGTGCGCGTAGTCGTCATAGACAGCGACGCCTTGCCACTCGCCAACCCGCATGAAGCGCCGCTTCACTCCGGAAAATGCGGCCAGCGCCTGACGGATCGCCTCGTCGCCAATGCCTGCTTCCGTGGCCGCGGCAAGCGCGCCAAGCGCGTTCAAGGCATTGTAGTGCCCGAGCACCGGCAGGTTGAGGTCCTCGAGCTTGCGTGCGCCGCCCTTCACCGCCGGGCCGAGATCGGCGTCGAAGGTGACCCGGTTGTGGTCGGGACGGAGATTGACGAGCCGGATATCGGCGTCGCGCGCGACCCCATAGGTCAGGGTGCGGCGGCCGTTGGCCGCGCCGCCGAGCTTGGCGAGCAGTTCCCGTACCACCGGGTGATCGATGCAGGCGACAGCCAGGCCATAGAACGGGATGGCGTCGACGAACTGGTGGAAGGCCAGGTGCAGGGCCTCCAGCGACGGCCAGTAGTCCATATGCTCGGGGTCGATATTGGTGATGACCCCGATCTGGGTCGGCAACTTGAGGAACGTGCCGTCGGACTCGTCGGCCTCGACCACCATCCACTCGCCTTTGCCGATGCGCGCATTGGTGCCCCAGGCATTGATGATGCCACCGGCGATCACGGTCGGGTCGAGGCCGGCCCCCTTGAACAGCTCGGCGATGAGCGCGGTCGTGGTGGTCTTGCCGTGGGTGCCGGTGACCGACACGGTGGCGCAGGGGCGCATCAGCTCTGCCAGCATCTCCGCGCGGCGAATGATCGGCAGTCCGCGCTCCTTGGCCGCCTCGAATTCCGGATTGCCAGCCTTCACCGCGCTGGAAATCACGAGATGCCCCGCACCATCGACATTGGCCGGGTCGTGGCCGATCAGGCAGGCGATGCCATGCGCGCGCAGGCGCTCGAGATTGGCGCCGTCCTTGAGGTCGCTGCCTTGCACATGGTAGCCGCGCGTGTGCATCACCTCGGCAATCGCGCTCATGCCGATGCCGCCGATCCCTACGATGTGGAACAGGCCTGCCTGGTCGGGGTCTGGGAGATGCATGGCCGGACTCTACACTAACTGTGGCTAGGTTCGCGCCAACTCCTCGGCGAGATCGGCGAGCTTTTTCACGGCGTCGACCGGAGCCATCGCCTTGGCTTTCGCCGCCGCGTCGGCAAGGCGCTCGGGCGAGGTGAACAGGCCCTCAAGCTCGCTTGCCAGACGCTGCGGCGTCAACTCGTTCTGCCGGATGCACCAGCCCCCGCCTCCATCTTGCAGCCGGGTTGCGTTTTCCAACTGATCGTTGTCAAGGGCATGCGGCAGGGGCACCAGGATGCAGGGACGGCCGATCGCCATCAATTCGGCGACGGTAGAGGCTCCAGCGCGGGCGACGATCAGATTGGCCGTGGCGATGCGCTCCGGGAGGTCGGGGAAGAAAGTGCCGAGATGCACCGCGATGCCCGCCTCCTTGTAGGCCTCGCGCAACGCGCCGAGATCCTCTTCGCGAGCTTGCTGCACGACGGTAAGCCGCCACCTCAGCGGCGACGGCAACAAGAGCAGTGCCTGCGGCACCACCTCGGCAAAGAAATGCGCGCCTTGACTGCCGCCGAACACGAGGAGGAGCAGGCGGCTGGCCGGCTCCGGCGTGGCATAGGCCACGTCGCGATAGGCCAGCACGGCATCCCGCACCGGGGTCCCGGTCACGAGAGCCCTGCTCTCGGCGCTTGGATGCAGCCGCTTGGTCGGCGTGAAGGACAGCGCAACGCGATCGGCGAAGCGCGACAGCAAGCGGTTGGCGCGGCCCATCACCGCGTTCTGCTCGTGGATCGCGGTCGGGATGCCGAGCGAGCGGGCGGCCATCACCGGGGGTATGGTCGGATAGCCGCCGAAGCCCATGACCGCCAGCGGGTTCACCTCGCTGAGCACGTTTCGCGCCTTCAAATAGCCTCGGAACAGCTTGGCTGTGGTCTTGGCCATGGCGATCGGCGAGCGGCTGCCGAAGGTCGCCGACGGAACCTGGTGTATGGCGCGGGCGGGAAACTCGGTTCCGTACTTCTCCGCGCGTTCGTCGGTCGCAAGCTCGACCTCGTAGCCGCGGCGCTTCAGTTCCTGCGCCAGGGCGGCGGCCGGAAAGAGATGTCCTCCCGTGCCCCCGGCAGCGAGCAGGATCGGGCGGGCTGTCAAGCGACCTGTTCCCTGATGCCAGCGGCCTCGGAGTCGGGCTGCACTTCACTGTTCCGCTTGAGCCCTCCGGCCATCGGACGCTTGCGGGTGAGGCCGAGCGCGAAGCCCATAGTCAGCGCCATGGCGAGCAGCGAGGAGCCGCCATAGGAGATGAACGGCAGGGTCATGCCCTTGGCGGGAAGCAGGCCTACATTCACCGCCATGTTGATCAGCGTCTGCAGGCCGAACAGCATGACGAGGCCTGCCACCGCATGCCGGATGAAGCCGTCCGGCTCCTGCGAGGCCTTGGACAGGCCCCGCAGGACAAGGAAGGCAAACAGCGCGAGCAGGATCAGGCAGGCGATCAATCCATATTCTTCAGCCGTCACCGCGAAGATGAAGTCGGTATGCGAGTCCGGCAGCACGTTCTTAACCGTGCCCTCGCCGGGCCCCCTCCCGAACCAGCCGCCATGCAGAAACGAGTCGAGCGAGCGGTCGGCCTGGTAGGTGTCGCCAGAGGCCGGATCGAGAAAGCGGTCGATGCGCGAGGTGACGTGGGGCACGAGAAAGTAGGCGGTGGCGATGCCGGCAATCCCGGCGGCGCCCAAGGCCGCGATCCAGACCATGTTGATGCCGGCCATGTAGAACAGCGCACCCCAGACCAGCGTCACGAGCAAAGTCTGGCCGAAATCCGGCTGCATAATGAGGAGCGTCGCAAAGATGGCGTAAAGGGCAACCGCAAGCTGGATGCCCGGCACGTCGGGCCGCTTCTGACTTTCGTTGAACAGCCACGCGGTCAACACGACGAAGGCGGGCTTGACGAATTCCGACGGCTGAATCGACAGCGCGCCGAATTGGAGCCAGCGCTTGGCACCCTTGACCTCCGGGCCAAGCACCAGGATCAGCGCCATCAGCGCGATACCGACGACGAAGATGACCAAGCTCACGCGGCGAATCTGTTTCGGCGTCAAGGTCGAGGCCGCGAACATGATCGCTATCGCAGGGAGCAGCAGAGCCGCGTGGCGGCGGACGAAGTAGAACGGCTCGACGTCGAATTTGGCGGCGATCGGTGGACTGGCGGCAAGCGACAGCACCAGGCCAGCGCCCATCAGCAGCAAGAAGCCGAAGAACATCAGCCGGTCGACGGTGAACCACCAGTCGGAGAGCACGCTTTTGTCGGCGCGGGTAAGCCTCATGCCGCTTTTCCTTGCTCGGGCTTCACCTGCTCGGCGCCGTCCAACGCCATGACGATCCGGCGGAACGCCTCGCCGCGTTTCTCGAAATTGGCGAACTGATCGTAAGAGGCGCAAGCGGGGGAGAGCAGCACGACCGGCTCTTTTCCGGGGGACCGGCTCGCATCGGCCGCGGCCGCTTCGATAGCGCGGTCAAGGGTCGCGCAGTGCACATGATCGACGTCTCCCCCGAGCTGGCGGGCGAAGGCCTCCGCCGCCTCCCCGATCAGATAGGCGCGGGCGATTCTCGGGAAGAAAGGTTCAAGACCCGCTAACCCACCCTCTTTCGGCCTGCCGCCGATGATCCAGAAGATATCGGTGAAGCTGGCCAGGGCCTTGCCGGCAGCGTCGGCGTTGGTGGCCTTGGAATCGTTGACGAACAGCACTTTGCCGCGCCGCGCCACCTGCTCCATGCGGTGGGAAAGCCCGGCGAAGCTCCTGAGCCCAGCAGCGATCTCGGTTGAGCTTAGCCCTTGTGCGCGGGCGAGCGCGTAAGCTGCGGCGGCGTTCTGCCAATTATGCGCGCCTCTGAGCGAGCCGACGCCTGCCAGGTCGATCTTTGCCAGCTCGGCGCCGCCGTCCATTTCGTGGAGCACGCCGTCCTGCGCGTAGACGCCCGTCTCGACGGGACGGCCGACCGCGATGCGCTTCACGGCGAATGGTCCCTCGAGGCTGCCGGCAATGGCGCGTGAGGGTACATCGTCGATGCCGATCACGGCGGTCCCGTCCGGAGCGAGATGCGCGAAGACCGCCGATTTGATGGCGGCATAGTTCTCGACCGTGCCGTGGCGGTCGAGATGGTCTGGGGTGATGTTGAGCAGCGCCGCCGTGTCGGCCACGATCCCGGGCGCAAGCTCGATCTGGAACGAGGAAAGCTCGATCACATAGGTGAGATCGTCGGCGAACGGCTCGAGATCGAGCACCGCCTTGCCGATATTGCCGCCCAGCGCCACCCGCTTGCCCGCAGCTTCGAGCAGATGGGCGGTAAGCGCGGTGGTGGTCGATTTGCCGTTCGTGCCGGTGATGACAACCACCTTGCTTTGGGTTGTGCTGCGCGCACGCTCGCGGAAGAGCAGCTCGATGTCGCCGATCACCTCGACGCCCGCTTCCAGCGCGCGACCGACGCTCCAATGCGGCTCAGGGTGGGCCAGCGGTATCCCAGGGGCCAGCACCAGCGCGGCAAAGCTAGACCAATCGGCAGCGGCCAGATCTCTCACGACGAAACCTTGGGACGCAGCCTCGTCCCGTACGGCCGGCTTGTCGTCCCAAAGAATGGGACTGGCGCCGCCCGCCTTCAGCGCGCGCGCGACGGCAAGACCGCTCAGACCAAGGCCGAGGACCGCAACGTCCCGGCCGGCGAAGATCGTCACGGGAATCATAAGGAGAGAACTTAGCGCAATTTCAGGGTGGCAAGGCCAGCAAGAGCAAGCACCACTGAGATGATCCAGAACCGGATCACGACCGTGGATTCCGGCCATCCCTTCTGCTCGAAATGATGGTGGAGCGGTGCCATGCGGAACACCCGCTTGCCGAATAGCCGGTAGGACGTGACCTGGACGATCACTGAGGCCGCCTCCAGCACGAACAATCCCCCGACAATGGCGAGCACCAGCTCATGCTTGGTGGCCACCGCAATGGTGCCGAGCGCGCCGCCAAGCGCCAGCGAGCCGGTATCGCCCATGAAGATCAGCGCCGGCGGCGCGTTGAACCATAGGAAGCCGAGGCCGGCGCCGACCAGCGCGCCGCAGATCACCGCAAGCTCGCCGGTGCCCTGCACGAAGTGGATTTGCAGGTAATCGGCGAACAGCACGTTGCCAACGAGATAGGCGATGAAGCCGAAGGTTGCGGCCGCGATCATCACCGGCACGATGGCCAGCCCGTCGAGGCCGTCGGTCAAATTCACCGCATTGCCGGCGCCGACGATGATGAAGGCGCCGAACGGGATGAACAGCCAGCCGAGATCGATCAGCACGCTCTTGAAGAAAGGAATGGCGAGCGAGGTCGCCAGCGGCTCCTGGCCGACATAGACGATGACCGACGTGGCGACCACGGCGGCGGCGGCCTCGATGACGATCTTGATGCGGCCGCGGAAGCCTTCCGCGGACTGCTTGGTCACTTTGAGATAGTCGTCGTAGAGGCCGACCGCGCCATAAACCAGGGTGAGCAACAGCACCACCCAGACATAGGCATTTTGCAGGTTGCCCCAGAGCAGCACGGCGACCGTGACGCCGGACAGGATCATCAGCCCGCCCATGGTGGGTGTGCCCTGCTTCTGCAGGATGTGCCGTTCGGGTCCGTCCTTGCGGATCGGCTGGCCTTTGCCTTGGCGTACGCGCAGCGACCGGATCACTTTCGGTCCGAACAGGAACACGAAGAGCAGCGCGGTGAGCAGCGCGCCGCCGGTGCGGAAGGTGATGTAGCGAAAGATGTTGAGAAAGGGAAAGCTGGTGGCGAACTCGGTCAGCCAATAAAGCATTTGCGTCTTCCCCCTCCCGCCGGTCTATGCCGACGCGGCCTCCATGCCGAACCGCCGTTTCAGCGCCTCGACGAGGGGCGCCATGCGGCTGCCGAGCGAGCCTTTGACCATGATCGCGTCCCCGGGCCCGACGGCGCCAATCAGTTTGGGCCCAAGCTCCTTGGCGGTCTTGGCGTAGCCTCCGCGGCGGCTTGCCGGCAGCGCCTCGAACAGCGAGCCCATCAACTCGCCGCAGGCAAAGACAACATCTACCCCCGCCCCGTCAATGAACTCCGCAAGATCTTGGTGAAGCTTCGCCCCCTGGGGCCCAAGCTCGAGCATGTCGCCGAGCACGGCTACACGCCGCTTGAACGCGCTGCGGGGTGTCAAACCGAGCGTGGCCAGCGCCGCGCGCATGGAGGCCGGATTGGCGTTGTAAGACTCGTCGATAATGGCGATCCGGCCGCCCTCAGTCTCGACCAGCGTACGGGCGCCGCGGCCCGCTCCGGCTTGCAATCCATCGAGTGCGCCGGCAGCCGCCGCGAGATCGGCATCGGCCAGCTTCACCGCAGCGAGCACCGCCAGCGAGTTCTGCACGATGTGACGCCCCGGCGCGCCGACGCGATACCTGACCTGGTCTCCGAGAATGTCGGCCGTGACATCGGAGCCGTCGGGCAGCAACTCGACCTCGATCAGTCGCGCCTCCACATCTTGGGTATCACCGAAGCCGACAATTTTCGCTCCGTGTTCCCGCGCATGCGCCGCCAGCCGCTCAAAATAGGGGCTGTCGCGATTGACGATCGCGGCGCCCCCGTCCTCAAGGCCGCGGAAGATTTCCGCCTTGGCGTCGGCGATCTCCTCCACCGAGCGGAAGAAACCGAGATGGACCGGCGCCACCGTAGTGACGATGGCGATATGCGGCCTGACCAGCCGGGTCAGCGCGTCGATTTCGCCCGCGTGGTTCATGCCGATCTCGAACACCCCAAAGCGAACCGCTTGCGGCATGTTGGCGAGCGAGAGCGGCACGCCCCAATGATTGTTGAACGATTTGGCCGAGGCATGCACCGAGCCGCTCGGAGCCAGGGCAAGCCGCAGTGCCTCCTTGGTCCCGGTCTTGCCGGCGCTGCCGGTGACGGCGATAATCACCGTGTCCGTGACGCGGGCGCGGGCCGCGCGCCCAAGAGCATTGAGCGCCCCGAGCGTATCGCCTACGCGGACCAGCCTCTCCTCGTTGCCAGGAGGGAACGTCGTGTCGACGACAGCGCAGGCCGCGCCCTGATCGAGAGCCGCGGCGACGAAGCCATGACCGTCGCGGTTCGGCCCGCGAATGGCGACAAAGGCCTCCCCGCGCCCGAGGCTGCGTGTGTCGATCGAGAAGCCCGTAACCGGAGTATCGGGCGCGCCGAGACTGCTGCCGCGTGTGGCGCTCACGATCTCGCTTAGGCTCCAGAGCGACTCAGCCACAACGCGCCTCTTGCTTCAGCGCGGCATCCACCGCCTCATGATCGGAAAAGGGGATCACCGTCGTGCCGACGGTTTGTCCCGTCTCATGGCCCTTGCCCGCCACCAGCAGCACGTCGCCTCGCTCCAGCCGGGCCACGGCCTCGGCAATCGCCTGCGCACGGTCGCCGATCTCGATAGCGCCGGGGGCAGCGGCCAAGATCGCGCCACGAATGGCGGCGGGATTTTCGCTGCGAGGATTGTCGTCGGTGACGATGGCGAGATCGGCTTTGGCGACCGCCACGGCGCCCATCTCGGGGCGTTTGCCCTTGTCGCGGTCGCCGCCGCAGCCGAACACGACGACGAGCCGGCGCTCGACATAGGGACGCAGAGCGTCGAGCGCCTTGGCGAGCGCATCGGGCGTGTGGGCGTAATCGACGAAGATCGGAGCGCCGCCGCGCGCCTTGCCCGCCAGGTCGAGCCGGCCGCGCGCGCCTCGCAACGATTCCAGCATCGGCAGCACCGTCGCCGCGTTGCCGCCGGTTGCGAGCGCGAGGCCCGCGGCGACCAGCGCGTTGGAGGCCTGGAAGGCGCCGACCAGCGGCAAGCGGACTTTGTATTGCTGTTTCCCATGCTCGATCACGAGGGACTGCGCGAAACCGTCGATCCCGGACGAGACCAGCCGCAAGCCCTTACCCGCCCGTCCCACTGTGATGAGTGCGAGCCCGCGTGCCTCGGCGGCGGCGGCAACGTGCGCGCCTTCGTCGCTGTCGACATCGACCACGGCGCTAGCGCCCGGCAGCAGAAGCTCGGTGAACAGGCGCAGTTTTTGCGCGAAATAATCCTCGAAACTCGCGTGATAATCCAAATGATCGCGCGAAATATTGGTGAAGGCGCCGGCAAGGAAGTTCACGCCGTCGACGCGGCGTTGCTGGAGCCCGTGGCTCGAGGCTTCGAGCGCGAGATGGGTAACGCCGTCCTTGGCCAATGCGGCGAGGATGGCGTGCAACTCGATCGGGTCGGGTGTGGTGTGAGTCAAGACTTGCGTGCCGGAGGGGCTCACCACGCCGACAGTGCCGAGGCTCGCGGCCTTCAGCCCCCGCGCCGCCCAAAGTTGCCGCACGAATGACGCGACCGAAGTCTTGCCGTTGGTGCCGGTGACGGCGACGGCGGTCTTCGGGTGGAGGCCATAGAAGCGCGCGGCGATCAGGGCGAGGCGCCGACGCGGATCGCGGTCCTCGATGATCACCGCCGTGCCCGCCTCCGGTCTTGCCCCTTGCGGCACCAGAATCGCCGCCGCGCCGCGTGACAAGGCCTCGCGGATGAAGCGCGCGCCGTCGGTCTTGACCCCCGGTAAAGCGGCAAACAGATAGCCCGGCTTCACCTCGCGGCTGTCGGCAGCAAGGCCGCTGATCGGCACGCGCGACAAGCCGTCAGGCAGCTTCGCCTCAAACAGCTCACCCAGAGTCATAGTCGATCTGCGCCCCAAAACACGGCGTTTCCTTGGAATCGCAAGGATTTGGCCAGCAATTGGCGGCTGGCATCTTTTAATAGGAGGCGAGCACCCTGGCGTCAAATTTGCGCTGGTCAGCCTCAAGCCTCGGGGCCACGCCCAAGATGGGGCCGATACGCTCGACAATCTTGCCGGCGGTGGGCGCCGCATTGACGCCTGCGGTCGCCTGATTGCTCGAAGCCGCGACCCGCTGCGGCTCGTCGAGCATCACAAGCACGAAATATTCTGGCGCGTCGGTGGGGAACGCGGCGAGGAAGTTGGTCAGCAAGGCGGAGGTCGAATAGCGGCCTTTGACCACCTTCTCGGCCGTCCCGGTCTTGCCGCCGACGCGGTAGCCGTCGGCATCGGCGCGCTTGGCGGTACCCTTCAGCACATTGAGCCGCATCATCTTCAGCATCGCGGCGCTGGTCTGCGCCTTGAGCACTCTTTGGCCGCCCCGGATGCCCTCCTCGCGCGAGCGCGGCAGGAAGGTTGGGGTCACGGCGGTGCCACCATTAACGAGAGGGAGCGCGGCGGCAGAGAGCTGGAGCGGCGTCACCGACAGGCCGTGACCGAAAGAAATGGTCATGGTGTTCAGCTTCTGCCAGTGCTGAGGCACGATGGGCGCGGCGCTCTCGCCGAGTTCGGTGGGAATGCGGCCCGTCAGACCGAGCTTCTTGAGGAACGCCTTGTGGCGGTCCACGCCCATGTGCAGCGCCATCTTGGCCGCGCCGATATTCGATGAATAGATGAAGACTTCCGGCACGCTCAAGCTGCGCTTCTTGCCGTGGAAATCGTTGATGGTGAAAGAGGCATAGTGGATCGGGCTCGAAGCATCGTATCGTGAGCGCATCGAGGCGAGGCCGAGATCGAGCACTCCGGCGACGGTGAACACCTTGAACACCGAGCCCATCTCATAGACCCCGAAATTGATGCGGTTCAGCCGGTCCTTGTCGAGCGCCTGCTCGCGACGGTTCGGATCGAAATCGGGAAGCGAGACGAGGCCCACCACCTCCCCCGAGTGCACGTCCATTACGACCCCGGCAGCCGCCTTGGCATGATAGGTGGCGATCGCGCGCGCAAGCTCCTCGCGCAGCACGTGCTGCACGCCGAGATCGAGCGATATCGTCACCGCCTCGTCGCCGCTCATGGCGAGCTGGGGATTGTCGTCGATGAATTTTTCGATGCCGGCGAGACCCTTGTTGTCGACATCGACCAGGCCGACCACGTGGCTTGCGGTGGGGCCCATCGGATAGACGCGGCGATATTCCTCGATGAAGCCGAGACCGGGGAGACCGAGCTCGTGAATCTCGGCCTGCTGTTTCGGCGTCAGCTCACGCTTGATGCGCACGAAGCGGCGTCCGGCCTTCAGCCTGGCGCGAAGATCGCGCGCCTTGACGTCGGGCAGCACGCTGGTGACTTGCTCGGCCAGTTCGTCGATGTCGATGACCTTGGCGGGGTCGGCGTAGAGCGTGGCGCCCCTGATGTCGGTCGCGAGCAGCCTGCCGTTCCGATCGAAAATGTCGGGGCGATGCACCGTCGAGGAGATGTCGTAGAGGCCCCCGCCGCTCGGGCCGGTGCCAGCGAAACCGAGCGTTACAAGACGGCCGCCAATCAGAATGAAGCACAGCACGAAAGCGAGGCAGGCAAGGCGGAAGCGGTAGCGGCTGCGCGCAAGGTAAGCACGCTCGGCGCGGGCTGTGGCGGCGTCTGATTTTGCGGTGTCGCGCACGGGTGCTGGCGGCCTATTCGGCTAAGGCTTGCGCCGGTCTGACGATCTCGGCTTCGGGCCATGGCGCGGCGGCGGCGGCCTGCGCGGCGGCAGGTCTGCCAGCGGCCTTAGCCGGTTTCGCCGCCGGCGCCGGGGCCGGGGCGGCGAGTTCGAGCCGGGTGCGGTCGAAGTCGCGGTCCGTGACGGTGTCGATGGTAAGGAGCTGGACCGGCTTCGCCGGGGCAAGCTTCAGATATTTCTTGGCGAGCCGCTCGATGCGCTCAGGCCGGTTGAGCAGGCTCCATTCGGCGCGCAACACCGCGATCGCGTCCCGCTCTTCGTCGATCTTCCTGGTGAGCGAAGCAATCTCGCTATCGAGGCCGCGGGTCTCGTATTTCACCTGATAGATGACATAGGCCAGGGCGACCAGGCCCAGCACAAGGCAGATATTGACGAAGCGCAGCATATCGATACTCGCGAAGTGAAACGGACCCTCAGATGCTCGAGCCGAGCCGCGGCACCCCCAGTGCCACGAGGTCGAGAGGATGGGCGGAAGCCTCGGTGCGCTCGGCGGCCCTGAGGCGCGCTGAGCGGGCACGCGGATTCCGCGCAATCTCGGCCCGATTCGGTTCTACCGGACGCCGGTTAAGAAGCCGGAAGCTTGGCGCGATATTTTCGGCTCGTACCTCCGGCAGGTGGCGCGAGGCACGCGGCGGCGGCGCGCTGCGGCTGGCAAGGAAGCGCTTGGCGATGCGGTCCTCCAGCGAATGGAAGGTGACCACCGCGAGCCGCCCTCCGGCCCTCAGCAGCCGCTCGGCCGCGGCAAGGCCGTGCGCCAGCTCGTCCAGCTCCTCGTTGAGATAAAGGCGGAGCGCCTGAAAGGTGCGGGTTGCCGGGTGCTTGGTCTCGTCGCGTTTGCGGCCGAGCACGCGCGCCACGATGTCGGCTAGCTCGCTCGTCGTTGTGATCGGCTGCTCGGCACGGCGTGCCACGATGGCCTTGGCGATGGCCCGCGCCCGCCGCTCCTCGCCAAGCTTGAAGATGATGTCCGCGAGCTCCTGTTCGGGCAACGTGTTGACGATGTCGGCAGCGGTCGGCCCCCCCTCGCCCATGCGCATATCGAGCGGGCCTTCCTGCATGAAGGAGAAGCCACGTTCCGGTTCGTCGATTTGCATCGAGGAGACGCCGAGATCGAGCGTCACGCCATCGACAGCAGTGAAGCCCTCGCTCGCGGCGACGGCTTCCATCTCACTGTAGCGGCCGAGCACGGCCATCAGCCGGCCGGGATAGCGTCCGGCAAGCAGGCCGCTCAGGCGAAACGCCTCCTGATCGCGATCGATGGCGATGATCTTGCAGTCGGCTCGCTCGAGGATCGCCTCGCTGTAGCCACCCGCGCCGAAGGTTCCGTCGACGATGATCTCGCCGTCCTTCGGCTCAAGCGAGCCAAGCACCTCCGGGAGCATCACGGGAATGTGGCGGGCCGGTCCGCCGGCGGCAGCCGTGCTGCCGCGACCCGCCATCATTCCCGTGCTCCCTCTGGCCCGCCGCTTCCGCGGCGCCCCGCGCCGAGTAGTTTGCGAAGGTCGCGCACTTTCTGGCGAGCCTCCGCGAGATGAGTTTCAAATTGCTCTGGTTCCCACATCTGAAATTTCTCGCCGAGGCCGACGAAGGTAATGTGGGTGCTGATGCCGGCGTGCTCACGCAAGCGCTCCGGAAGAATCGTGCGACCGTCCTGATCGATAGTGAGGACTTCGCTTGTGCCGAACAGAGCCGTAGCAAGCTGATCTTTCTCGTCGGAATAGGGCGCAAGATCTTCGACCAGAGCGTTGATCTTATCGACCAGCCGCTTGCCGCCGGCGTCGAGCGCGGGCGCATCGAGAGAAGGATAGCAGTAGATGCCGTCGAGGCCGTCTTTGGCGAGGACCGTGCGGAAAGAAGCCGGGACCGAAACGCGGCCTTTGGTGTCGATCTTATTGGTGAAAGTCGAGACAAACTGGTCCATCTCCCCCTCACGCACCCGAGCCGCCGCGGAACGAGTTCAAGAGCTGCAGGTGCAGGCTCAAGCCCGAAAAATGGTGGGAGAGGCGGCGCAGATCCCCCCGTGGCCTCTAAGGAGCGCGGCCAACCTCTCCCACTTACTCACCGAACGGGCAAATATGGGATAGCATGGGATTATATGGGCGTCAATGGAGAGCAGCGGTCCAGACTGCCCCGCAGGGGATAACCCGACAGAAACCGCGCGTTTGTCTTAGGATTTGGTTAATCGCGCGGATTGCCGCTTCCCGCCGAAGCAAGGTACAAAGCAAGAGAGGCGTGGCGTACGTTTTCCGCTGCTGATTCGCGGGGCGCGTGAGCCGGCAAGCCGGGTTCCGCTAACCCGTTTGCCTAGAACGAGGGGACCGCGGGTCTGGTCGTCCATGGCTAAGACGAAGCTTGCGGCAACGCTCGGCCTTGCAGCCGTCGCGCTTGCGCTCGGCGCTTGCGGCCTCAGCGCCGGCGATGCGCTGGAGGGACCCTATGCCCGGCTCGGCCCGCCCGAGGCTCCGGTCAAGCTCTTCTATCGGGAAGAAGGCAGCGGGCCGCCCCTCCTCCTGATCCACGGCTTCGGGGCAAGCACCTTCACCTGGCGGCATGTGGCGCCCGACCTTGCCCGCGATCACCGCGTCATCGCCGTCGATCTCAAGGGATTTGGCCAATCCGACAAGCCGTTCGACGAACGCTATTCGGCCTACGACCAAGCCGAGCTGCTGGCTCAGCTCATCGAGGACAAGGACCTCCGCAACCTGACTCTGGTTGGTCATTCCTTCGGCGGCGGAATTGCGCTGCTGCTCGCGCTCGAGGCAAAGCAGCGGCTGCAAGGGCGCATCGAACGCCTGGTGCTGCTCGACTCGATCGCCTATCCGCAGAACATCCCCGTGTTCTTCCGGATGCTCGATATGCCGGTCGTCTCGCAACTGGGGATCCGCATGGTGCCGCCGACGGTGCAGGCGCGGGTCGCGCTGAAGATCGCCTATTTCGACGACAGCAAAATCACGCCGGAGGAGATCGAGGCCTATGCCGCGCCGCTGAAGACGGCCGCAGGCAAGCACGCCATCATCCATAGCGCGCGGCAGATCGTGCCCGAAGACATTGCCGCGCTCTCCGCGCGCTACAAGACCATGGAGCTCCCCACCTTGATCCTGTGGTGCGACCATGACCGCATCGTCCCGCTCGAAGTGGGCCTCAAGCTCAGACGGACCTTGCCCAACTCGACCTTGCGGCTGGTCGAGGATTGCGGGCACATGCCCCAGGAAGAGCAGCCGGCATCGACACTCGATCTGATCCGGGGCTTTCTCAGCGGTTCGTTGCTCTCGAACGCCGCCAAGCAATAATCATCGCGTGCAAGCCGCGAATAGAACTTCGTGCCGGGTGAAAATTGGAGGCCGGCGGGAGGGGTTCACCTCCGCACCGGCCGTAAGCATGTCACCAAGCCTGTAAGCCGGGTTCTGTGTCCCGTGAGGGACGATGGCCATTCATCTCGGGCGCGGCTTGCGGCGCGCCTCGTGCAACCAACCCGGGCGACTGGTCTGAAAGCCGACTGGCAGCGGTCTCCCGCTCCCGCGCCGCCCCTATTCGGTCTTGCTCCCGGTGGGGTTTGCCGTGCCGTCCTTGTTGCCAACGACGCGGTGCGCTCTTACCGCACCCTTTCACCCTTACCCTCCTCGGCCGAGGCTTCGGAGGGCGGTTTGCTTTCTGTGGCACTGTCCCTGGGGTCGCCCCCGCCGGAGGTTATCCGGCACCGTGCTTCCATGGAGCCCGGACTTTCCTCCCCGCCTGGATACGCAAAACAAGAGGCGGAGCGACCATCCGGCCTGCTGACAGAGGTAATAAGGGGGGCGGCGCCCTGCCCGTCAAGGCGCCCAAGGTGACAGCGTTACCGGAGCCAAGTCCGGGAATATTCCCGGTTTGTAACGGCATTTTGATAAGGCTCAGGGCGTGCGCTCCCATATTCTAGCCTCGGAACCGAGCACAACCGGAACAAGAAACCCAATGTCCAAGGAAATCGATGCAATGACAAAGCGCCTCCCCGATCGGCTTTTGGTGTTGACGGCATGCGCCACGGTCGTTGCCGTCGCGCTGTGTTTGGCCGGCATTCTCCCCGCTGCCGCCGCCGAGGGCGAGTTCGACGATCAATGCACCATGGGGCTCGCATCAGGCCAGACGGTGAAGACCGACTGCTCGGTGAATTGGACTGACGAGGAAGGCCATGTCTATTGCTTCTCGTCTGACTCCTCGAAGGCGGCCTTCCTCAAGGATCCTGCCGGCAACCTGAAGAAGGCACGCGATTTCCTGGCGTCGAAACAGACCGCCAAGGCTGCGGGCGCGAAGGAGTTCGGCGAGGAGGACGTCAACGCCCGCGTCGCGGAGGTGATTGCCGAGCGCTCCAAGGACGGCGTCTTCGTGTTTCGCGATCCCAAGCTCGATGCCGATCTCAATTTGATCTTCGAGCAGGTCAAGATCGTGCGCGGCATGTCGGGTTACGGCTGGTTCGCCAACACCATCTTCCACGACAAGGAGGAGCCGAAGAAGCAATATGCGATTGACTTCTGGTTCAAGCCGGACGGCGACAAGCTCACCTTGATGGATATCCGGGTGCAGAAGGGACCGAAGCGCGACGGCGACGGCTGGATCATGGTGACGCGCTTGCCGGTCGCTTGGTGGTGGCTCCCGGTGCAGGAGCATCCGGGCGACATGGAAGTGACCCGCGCCTGGCACGTGATGAGCGCCATCCACAATTACATCGCCGCCAACAAGGATGCCGACGGCAATTTGCCGGTCAAGGACGGCAAGACCGGCGAGACCGTGCCGCTCGAATTCATCGAGATGCACCAGCCGATCCGTCACCTGAAGAAGGACGGGCAGTATTTCGCCTGCACCGATTTCCGCAAACCGGGCAGCAAGGACGAATATTACGACATCGATTTCTGGCTGGACGAGAAGACCGGCAAGCTGAAAGTGACCGACATCAAGATGCACAAGGTCCCGGTGCAGGAGGACGGCATCTGGACCCAAGAGCCGCTCTATACCTTCGAGGGCATGGATTTCGAAGTAACCAATTAAGTTCCGATTCAGGGCAGAGCTGGCCGCGCGATGGCAGAGTTTTTGTCATTGACGCGCCCCGGGTTTTGCCGCCATGACGCCCCGGAAAATTCTAAAACCCAACCAAAGAGGAGACGTCCATGAACAGAGTCTATTTCGTTTCCATGCTTGCCGGCGCGATGCTGCTCGGCGCCGGGTCCGCGGCGCTCGCGGCGGTCGCGGGCGAATTCGGGAATTACTGCGCCATGGGCCTGGTTGGCGGGCAGAAGAAGCTCACCGATTGCTCGATCAGCGAGAAAATCGACGGCAAAACCTATTGCTTCGGCAATACCGCCGCCAAAGAGTCCTTCATGAAGGACCCTGCCGGCAACATTGCGACGGCGCAGGAGAATTTCTCAAGCGGCAACTAACCGCGCTCCGGTTCCTTACGGCTCGCGAAAGCCCGCTTCAGAGTTGGAGCGGGCTTCTTTGCGCGCCATACCGCCTGCGCGGCCCTCCACGGCGCCCGTCAAGCCCTGGCCACAATAGCTTCGAGCAACAGCCCCAGCGTCTCGCGCGTCGATCGATCGGCACGGCCATCGATGCGGGCCGGCCGGAAATGGCGCTGAAACGCCTCGACGACCTTCTCGAGGCCGGTGCCATAAGTGGTGGTCACCTCGACGCCATAGCCGAAGGCGAGCAGCGCCCGCTGCAGTGCGGCGACCGCCTTGCCTTCATCGCCCGGGCCCAGCCCCGCATCGCCTTCGAGCGGCGCCGGCGGAACCCATAATCCGACGCCGGCCCGCGCGAGCCGCGCCCAGTCGAACTTCTCGCCTGGATCGCGTTTCCTGCCCGGCGCCACGTCCGAATGAGCCAGCACACGGGCGGGCGGTATGGCGTGCCGGCTTAAAATGTCGCGGCAAAGCGCCTCGACCGCGCGCATCTGCGCTTCGGGGAAATCGGGATAGTCGAAATCGTGCCCCGAATTGTGGATCTCGATGCCGATCGAGCAGGAATTGATGTCAGTCTCGCCGTCCCAGAGACTCTGGCCGGCATGCCAGGCGCGCTGCTCCTCGGCCACCAACTGGGCAACGCGCCCATCCTCGTCGACGAAATAATGACACGAGACTCCCGATTCCTGCCGCGTCAGGCAGTCGAGCGCAGCCTCCGCAGATTCCATGCCGGTATAGTGCAGGAGCAGCATGTCCGGCTTGCGGCCGCCTAGGCGGGCCTCCACGTTCGGGGCGGGGCACCATAGCGTAGCGAGCGGACTGTCAGGGGCGGCGGTCATGATTTGAAGTAGACTCCGTCATTCCGGCGCGAGCCGGAATCCATACCAGCAGACGCGGCGTGTTCATCTCCTGGATCCCGGCTTGCGCCGGGATGGCGCACATCGCAGGCCGGCTACATCCCGCGCTCTTTGGCGATGGCGTCATAAGCCTCGTTGATGGTGGCGACCTTCTCGGTGGCGAGCACCACGAACTCCTTGGGCACACCACGCGCCATCAGCTTGTCGGGATGGTTCTCGGCGATCAGCTTGCGGTAGTGGCTCTTGAGCTCTTCGTTGCTGACGGACGGCTTCACGCCGAGCACGTCATACGGGTTGCGCTTGGCGGCGATGACGTGACGCGCCTTGATATAGGCGAACTCGGTGTCGGTCAGGCCGAAGCGTTTGGCGACGCCGGCGAGGAATTGCTCCTCGCGCGCATGGAGCGCGTCGTCGGCCTTGCCGATATGGAACAAGCCCTCAAGCACATCTTCAAGCAGCTTGCGATTGCCCTTGAACATGGTGGCGAGCTGCTCGGCATAGGCCTCGTAGCCGGCGACATCCTGCTTGGCGAGATTGAACACGCGGGCGACGTTCTTCATCTCGCCGTCGGGGACCTTGAACACTTCCTTGAAGGCGTTGACCTCGTCCATGGTGACGACGCCGTCAGCCTTGGCCATCTTGGCGCCCAGCGCGATCACGCCGACAGTGAAGGCGACCTGGTTCTCGGCCGGGCCGTCCTCCTCCTTGTCTTTATCGATGACGTAGTGCCCAGCCACGCCTCCCAGCAAGGCGCCGATCGGTCCTCCGATCGCGAGCCCGGCGGCCGCACCAGCGAGCTTGCCCCAAATCGACATTATCGAGTTCCCCCAGGGTTCATTGCTTGGGCCAGAGCATAAGGACTTTTGAGCGCGCCCGCATCGGAAGAATCAACCGAAAATGGGTCTCGGGATTGCCGGGCTTTTCGGCTCACGAACCGCGGAAATTTGCCAGAATCGACAGTTTGGGCTCGTCCACTTCGAGGCCGGCCCTGAGGCGCCGCTCCACATGCCAGGATCGGGCGAAGGTCCAAAGCGCAAGCCAGGCGGTCAGGGCCGCGTTCGCGGCGCTGCAGAGCCACACGAACATATGCCCAAGGGCGAACAGATTGGCGATGGCGAGGACAAAGGCCTGGACGACGATGCCAAATCCCCCCGCCACCACGATGGCGGCGCTGAGGGAGGTAATGAATACGATGAAGACGTTGCCGCCGTAGCGCGGCGGCTGCTTCGAGACGTCGGTATCCATACTCACCACTTGAGGCTGATGGCGCTAATCGGTGACCCTCATAGCCGAGGGGGGTGGGGGTTACAAGGCCCGAGGCTGCGGCAACGCATTACGCGAAGATGAGCTTGAGCAGGCCGAGCTTCAGGCTCATCGGAATCGCGTCGATCAGCCAAGCGCGCAACGGCGACAGCGAGAGCAGGAAAAACAAGACGCCCGACACGAAGACGCAACCGAGCGCAAGCTGCCAGTTGCCGCCCAACTCCGGTACGATGGTGAAGGCAAAATAGGCGTTGAGCCCCATCCCGGGGGCGAGCGCGATGGGGTAGTTGGCGAGGAGCCCCATCAGCAGCGAGCCGGCCGCCGCGGCCAGGCAAGTGGCGACGAACACCGCACCATGATCCGTCCCGGTCTGCGCGAGAATCGCCGGATTGACGAACATGATGTAGGCCATGGTGAGGAAGGTGGCGACGCCGACGCGGAGCTCGGTTCCGACACTCGATCCCGCAGCGCCGAACTCGAACCAGCGGTCGAGCGGATTGGTGGCGGCAGGCGTCGCTACCGGCGGCTGGGCGGCGAGAGGCGGCGGACCTGCTTTTTCGCTGTGGGCATCTCCCTCACCCAGCCATGCTTTCCGCTTGCCAGCAGGCGCGATTACGGAATGCTTACGCCCTCCTGGCAATGAAAGCGTCGCGCTTATCCACACTTGCCGCGCTGCCCGAGGTGACCGTGCTTCCATGACCCCAAGCCGGATTCTGCTGATCGTGCTGACCTTGTGGGGCCTCGCGCTGATCGTCCCCGATCTGATCAGGGTGGTGCAGCCGCTCGGCTCGCTGGGATTCTCGGCGAACAATGACGGGCTGATCTATGACGTCGACGGGCCTTTCCCCGACGAGGCCTCGTCGCCGGCCTGGCGCGCCGGGATCCGGGTCGGAGACCAGCTCGATCTCGAACGCATGCGCTGCAGGCTCGGGGAGATTGCCCAATGCGGCAACGCGTTGGCCGTGTTCGGCGGCGTGGACTACATGCTGCCCGGCCAAGCCGCCACGATCGACCTTGTGGCGCGCGACGGAAGGCCGGCGCGGCAGGTGACGCTGATCGCCGAGCAACCGCCCTCCAATTTCCTCGTTCGCATCGTGAACCTGCTCTGCCAGATCGCCGGCATCCTGGTGATCCTAGCGGCGGCGTGGTTGGTCTGGAGCAGGCCCGGGGCGATGAGCTGGGGCTTCTTTCTCTATGTGAATTGGTTCAACCCAGGCCAAGTCTACGCCTTCGAGGCGATCTTGGCGCAATGGCCGACGATCCTGCTCGCTCACGACCTTACCACCGTCTTCGCCCAGGCCGCCGGCTACGCGGCGCTGCTGCTGTTCGTGCTGCGCGTTCCCAACAACAAGACGGAGC
>Ga0190270_10000199_pt1 | contig 26381 bp, 26 predicted proteins | sample Popmic320T_FD_133748 | JGI IMG/M metagenome (GOLD analysis project Ga0190270, IMG submission 133748) | Populus adjacent soil microbial communities from riparian zone of Weber River, Utah, USA - 320 T | ecosystem: Environmental > Terrestrial > Soil > Riparian zone | place: USA: Utah | collected...
GACTTCGCTCGAACAAGCACGCCGGATCGCCGCTCTCGCGAGCGAGAAGCTGGCAGAAGACGTCGTCATTCTCGACATGAGGCCCGTGTGCGTCTACACGGACTTCTTCGTGCTCGCGACCGGTCGCAACGCGCGGCAGACGAAGGCGATCTTCGACGAGGTTCACGCGCAGCTGAAGCAGGACGGGAAGATCCTGCCGCGAGCGGTCGACGGGGCGAGGGAGGCGGAGTGGATCATCGCCGACTACCTCGACGTCGTCCTGCACGTGTTCACGCCGGAGACGCGCGCCTTCTACCGGCTCGAGGAGCTCTGGGGCGACGTCCCCGCCGTCGACGTCGAAGCCGCGACGGCCTAGCTACAATCTCCGAGACCCAGGGGCCATAGCTCAGCTGGGAGAGCGTCTGGCTGGCAGCCAGAAGGTCGCCGGTTCGAGCCCGGCTGGCTCCATTGTTGGCGCAGGTCAGAAATCTGCGGAAGCAGATTTCTGACGCGCGAAGACCCCTGAAGCTGCGAAGGGCGTGGCCGCGGTCGATTGGCCGTTCCAAGCTGTTTGAACTGGGGCGCCTGGAGGTAGAGCTTCGGCAGCGGAGACCACTCGAGAGAGGGAGGATTCGATGTGCGTCCCAGGGACGATCGAGGCCGTTCGCAGCCAGGTCGAGCAGGTGGAGGAGGAGGCGAAGGCGCCGCGGCTCGACCGGCGCGCGGCGCTGCTCCTAGGCGCGGGCACCGCGCTCGCGGCTGCGCTGCCGGGCGGCGCGCGGGCGGCGGGCCAGGGCGGAGGGAAGAAGGCGCAGGATCTGACGCATCTCTTCCGTGTCGGGATACCGATGTTCCCCGGTGTCCCCCGGCCCGCGCGCCAGACGCATGTGACCGTGCCCGTCAACGGCTTCTACGGGCAGATCTGGAACTTCTGGGAGCACACGGGAACCCACCTCGACGTGCCCGCGCACTTCATCGTCGGCGGGCGCACGACCCCGCAGCTCACGCTCGACGAGCTGATGGCGCCGATCGCCGTCATCGACATCTCCGAGCGCGCTGCGCGCGAGCCGGACACCGTCGTGACGACGGACGACCTGCGCCGCTACGAGCGGGGGCACGGAAGGATCAAGCCCGGCACACTCGTCGCGATGAACTCGGGGTGGGACGCCCGGGCGGGTAGCGAAGCGGCGTACCGGAACACAGACGCTTCCGGGACGATGCACTTCCCCGGCTGGAGCGAGGACGCAATCGAGTGGCTGATCGGCGAGCGCAGCATCGCCGCGATCGGGGTCGACACACTCAGCCTCGATCCGGGGAAGGCGACCGCGTTCGTCGCCCATGTCGCGCTCCTGTCCGCGAACCGGTTCGGGATCGAGAACCTCGCCAATCTCGGCGCGATCCCGCCCAAGGGTGCGACGGCGTTCGTCGGCGTCATCCCCTGGGAGGAAGGCTCCGGCGGGCCGGCGCGGGTGGTTGCGACCTGGTGAGCTGAGCTGCGAAATGTGAAAGGCTCGCCGGGTGAACCGGCAGATCAGGCTCGCGGCACGGCCCGAGGGGTTCCCGAAGGACTCGAACTTCGAACTCGTCGAGGCTGAGATCCCGAAGCCCGGGCCGGGGGAGGTGCTGGTGCGCTCGCAGTGGCTCTCGCTCGACCCGTACATGCGCGGTCGAATGAGCACCGCACGCTCGTACGCGAAGCCCACCGAGGTCGGCGAGCCGATGACAGGGCAGGCGGTGGGCGAGGTCGTCGAGAGCCAGGACTCGCGCTTTGCAGCCGGTGACACCGTGGTCGGACAGCTCGGCTGGCAGGACCACGCCGTCGCGCGCGGCGGTTCACTGCGCAAGCTCGACCCCGCGCTCGCGCCGCCGCAGACGGCGCTGCACGTCCTCGGCGCAACCGGCCTGACGGCGTACTTCGGACTCTTCGACGTCGGCAAGGCCAAGCCGGGCGACGCCGTCGTCGTCTCGGCGGCGTCCGGAGCCGTCGGCCAGGTCGTGGGGCAGCTCGCCAAGATCGCCGGCTGCGGCCCGGTCGTCGGGCTCGCGGGGACGCCGGAGAAGGTCGCCGACCTGACCGAGCTCTACGGCTACGACGTCGGGATCGACTACAAGCGGGACGACGTCAACGCGCGCCTGAAGGAAGCATGCCCGACGGGCGTCGACGTGTACTTCGACAACGTCGGCGGCGCCCTCTCGGAGACGATCTTCCGTCGGCTCGCCCTCGGGGCCCGCGTGCCGGTCTGCGGGCAGATCTCGCAGTACAACCTGGCCGAGCCGGAGCTGGCGCCGCGAAACCTCGGCTTCCTGATCGTCTTCCGCGCCCGGCTCGAGGGGTTCCTGATCTACGACTACGCCCATCGCTTCCCCGAGGGCCTGCAGCGCCTCGGCCGCTGGCTCGCCGAGGGCAGGCTCACCTATCGCGAGGACGTGACCGAGGGGCTCGAGAACGCTCCCGCGGCGTTCATCGGCATGCTCAACGGCGAGAACCGCGGCAAGACACTGGTCAAGCTCCGCTAGCCAGCAGGCGCTTCAGCATCAGTGCGTTCGCGGGCGCCTGCGCCAGCTCGCCCTTGGCCGGATCGCCGGCGATCTCCTCCGGCTCGAGGCCCTCGAGGCCGGTGGAGGGCATCGCCGAGCGGCCGTTGTTGTTGAACATCGCGTAGACCGACTCCGACTCGCCGGCGAGCTCGCGCAGCGGCTCGACCCACTCCTCGAGCTCCTGCTCCGAGTAGAGGTAGTCGAAGCGGTCGGCGGCGCTGCCGGTGCGCTTGTTCCAGGTCGCGGCGTTCCGCCCGTGGAAGCGGACGTAGGCGGTCTTGCTCGTCGTGCCGACCACCGTCGGGACCAGGTTCTTCGCGTCCGTCCGCGGCGCGTCGACGATCACGTACGTCGCGCCGATCGACTCCAGGAACGCCAGTGTCCGCCCGCGGTTCTCCTCGTCGAGCCAGCTCCGGTGCCGAAACTCGACGAGCGCCTCGTCGCCGTCGAGCTGCTCGACCGCCCAGGCGAGGTAGTCGAGCGATATCGGCTTGAAGACCACGTAGGACGGGAACTGGAGCAGGACGCCGCCGAGCTTGCCGCGCTCGCGCAGCGGCTCCAGCGCGCGGTGGAAGCGGCGGAACACCTCCGCGCGCAGCTCCCGCGGCGGCCGGTCGACCCGGCCGCGCTCGTCGACGGGCATCACGTCGCGCAGATCCTCGGGGAGCGACTCGAGCTTGACCGGGTGGCGCGTCATCAGCCCGAACGCCTTCACGTGCATCGTGAAATCGTCCGGCGTCCGCTCGGCCCAGTTGGCCACGATCTCCGCGTCCGGGAGCCGGTAGTAGGTCGAGTTCGCCTCGACGGTGTCGAAACGCTCGGCGTAGTGGCGGATCCGCGCCTCGCCGGAGCGGACGTTCTTCGGATACCAGACCTTCGTCAGCGTCTCGTCGGCCCAGGAGCAGGTGCCGACGCGAACGTTGGCGCTCATCCCGCGATCCTAGACCGCGGGATGAGCGCTGCCCAGTTGGCGCAGGATGAGCATCCGCCGAAGCGGATGCTCATCGCGCTAAGACCCCTGAAGGGGCCGCCTTGCGGCCCGGGGATCAGTCATTGACGGCTACGACGCGACGATCGTCAGTTCGCGCGAGGCCGTGCCGCCGTTCGCCGTGTTGGCGTCGAGGCGGACGACGTACGTCGTCTTCTTCGCCGGCCTGAAGCCCGCCAGCCGGAAGCGGGCGATCGCCTCCGGGCCGAGCGTCGTCGCCGGCTGCCCTGCCGCGACCTGCCTGCCGCGCAGGAAGACGCGGTAGTTGATCCCGACCGTGTCGCCGAAGCGGAGGTTCGCCGCCAGCTCGCGCAGGGGCACCGCGACCGCCGGGCTGGCGACCCCGCCGCGCACCTTGAGCAGCGGGTTCCTGGCGTCGACGGACTTCGCGGCCGAGCGGAAGCGGGCGAGGGCGGGCTTGGCGGCACCGCTCTTCGTCAGCAGACCGCTCTGCCAGACGCTCGTCTCGTCGTCGCGGAAGATGAACCAGACGAACATGTCGACGCGCGGATCCTTCTTCGCGAGCCCGATCGCCTGGGTCGTGTACGCGGCCTGCTGGGCGCGCGAGACGCCCTTCGGCTCGCCGTCAGGCTTCGTCTCGTAGCCGAACTCGGTGATCCAGATCCGAATGCCCTTGCGCTTGAACCACTTGTCGAGCGACTGCTCGAAGCGGGCAAGCGAGGACAGCGTCACGTTCGGCCACTTCACCTTCTGCGTCGGCTTCAGGTTCTGCGGCGTCGGATACGGATGCTGCGCCCACGCGGCGAACTTGAGGCGCGGATTGGCGGCCGCGACGAGCTGCGCGAAGCGTCCGGGCGAGTGTGTGTCCGACTTGCCGTTCAGCTTCTTGTCGCGACCGTGCGACGACGTCGAGCCGATCGCGACCTGCGCTCGCGAGTTGCCGGCCTTGATCCCCGCGTACGCGGCGGCGTACATCTTCGCGTAGAGCCGCGGGCCGACCGAGCGGCCCTTGGCGTCGAACTGCGGCGAGAGGAAGAGCTGTAGGTTCGACTCGTTCCAGATCGAGTAGCGCCCGACCCACGGGTACTGGGCGTTCCGGCCGGAGTAGCGCGCCGCGAGGGCACGCGAGAAGTTCTTCAAGTCGTTGACGTTCCGGGGGACGACGTTCGGCGTCTTACCGCCGTTCGCCCACTTGGGCGTGCCCCAGATCGTGATCACCACTTCGAGACCGCGCAGCTGCGCGTTGCGGACGAGCTCGTCGATGTCGGAGAACCGATACGCCGGGTCGAAGGGGTTGGACGCGTTCCTGGGCCGGTTCGGTGCGGTCTTCGACCAGTCGACCAGCGTCCGCACGATCGTGGCGTTGGCGCTTCGCGCCTGGCCGAGCACCTGGCTTCGGTTCGCATTCCAACGGAAGGCGACGTCGTCGTGGAAGCCGACATACATCCGCGGCGCCGAGCTTGCGACCGCCGGTGAAAGCAGTGCTGCAAGGGCCGCGACGAGGAAGAGCTGCGTCACTCGTCTCACGGGCATCTCCTTTGCAAATGATATGGAACGCAAAGGGTAGCGTCCCCGTGTGAGGACGGTGTTAGTTCCGTTTTCGGCTTGTCGAAGCGGTTTTCAGGCGGCCGTGCGCAGAGCTTCGATCTCGCGCGAGACCGCGAGCCGTTCGAGCGCCGCCGCCTCGATCTGGCGGACGCGCTCGCGCGTGATCCCGAGGCGGCGCCCGATCTCCTCCAGCGACTGCGGCTCCTCGACGCCCAGCCCGTAGCGAAGACCGAGCACGCGCTGCTCCCGCTCCGGGAGCCGCTCGAGCGCCTTGTGCAGCGTCGACTCGGTGAGGCTGACCTCGACCTCCTCCTCGACCCCGCCCTCGGCGACGCCGACGATGTCGCCGATCGAGGCGTCGTTGTCGTCTCCGAGCGGCTTGTCGAGGCTCGTCACCGCACGCGCCGCCTCGCGCACCTCCTTCAGGTGCTTCAGCGAGATCTTCGACGCCGCCGAGATCTCCTCGTCGGTCGGCGGCCGGCCGAGCTTGGCCGTCAGCTCGCGCTCGGCGCGTCCGATCTTCTGTTCCCGGTCGGCGATGTGGACCGGGATTCGGATCGTCCGCGACTTGTTCGCGACGCCGCGCTGCACCGCCTGCCGGATCCACCAGGTCGCATAGGTCGAGAACTTGTAGCCGCGCCGCCAGTCGAACTTCTCGACCGCGCGGATCAGCCCGATCACGCCTTCCTGGATCAGGTCGAGCAGCGAGAGCCCGTGGCCCTGGTACTTCTTCGCGATCGAGACGACGAGGCGGAGGTTCGAGTTGATCATCCGGTTCTTCGCCTCGACGTCGCCGCGCTCGATCCGCTTCGCCAGCTCGACCTCCTCGGCGGCGGTCAGGAGCGGATAGCGCCCCGCCTCGTTGAGGAAGAGCTGCAGCGAATCGGTCGTGGCGGCGGCGAGATCGCCGTTGACGTACGTCGCGCCGGCCGCCGTGGCGCGCCCGCAATCGTCGGAGAGGCTGATCCCACGCTCCTCGAGCTCCTGGTAGAGCGTCTCGAGCTGCTCGTCCTCCAAGTCGAGGTCCTGGACCGCGGCGCTGAACTCGGAGAGATTGAGGCACCCGGCCTCCTCGCCGGCGTCGAGCATCGGTGCAAGGGTCTCGCGACTCATCCCGGTCCTCTTTCCCGTGTCACGGCTCACCATAACCCTGGCCGAAACGGACATCTAGCCCCGTGGCGTGTCGGATGCCATCGTCACGAAGATGGCACGGTCCGGTTTCCCACCTGTTCGAAGCCCGTCCCTAGCGTGGACGGTGTCGTCGAAAAGGAGGTCGGGAGATGGGAAAGCTCTCGATGCGGAGAGCGCTCGCGCTCGTGCCGGCGCTCGCCGCGCTGGCGGGTGGCGGCGGGGCGCAGGCACACAGCCTGGTCACGTCGGGAAACGTGTACGACAACGGCAACCAGTGCGTCCACAACTGGACCGCCCAGGCTCACTCATACAACTCGGTCGTCGTCCACTCGCTGACGAACACGCCGCCGTTCCACTTCCCGCTTTCGAACTGCACCTACAGCAACTCGAAGCCGCCGGGCTACCTGGCGGGGCGCTGGGAGTCGTGGAAATGGGGCCCGAACGTCGGTGCGTGGTTGGTCTGCGGGACGCAGGGCTGGAACTACGGCGGCGGCAGCGAGCTGCAGGTCGGCCGGCCGACCACGGGCTGCGGCGGGGGCTACTACCTGCTCCAGGGCGGGGCGTACGTCTACAACGGCGGCTGGCTCGGCGGTTGGCTGATGACCGACTACGAGTGGCTCTGGTCGTGAAGGGGGTGACGGAATGAGACAGCGACTGATCCTGCTCGGGATCGCGGCGGTGTTGGCGGCCGTGCTGGGCGTCGGCTATGCGGCCTCGGTCGGGAACGAGGAGCCGACGCATGCGCCGAGCCTGGCCGCGGAGGAGGTCTACGTGGCCGGGCCGGACGGCGAGGCGCTGAAGTGCAACGGCAAGCTCGCGAAGGTGAAGCGATCGGCGCTCGGCAGCCGGACGCCGCCGCTGACGCCGGAGGAGGCGGCCCAGCAGAGCGTGCTCGTCCGGCCGCGGGTGAAGGTCGCCCGTTGCGAGAGGAATGCGAAGGGAGACGAGACGGGTCGGGTGGTCTTCGTCGAGACTGCCGCAGGCGCGCCGTAGGACGCTCCGGGACGAGACGTGGGCGCGCGCCGGCTCTTCGCGCCCACGTCTCGTTACACTCAGAGCTGTGATCTGGGAGCTCGTGTTCATGCTCGTGATCCTGAAGATCCCGGTCGTCTACCTCTGCTGGGTCGTCTGGTGGGCGATCCGTGCCGAGCCGGAGCCGCTCGAAGGGGCCGGGCGGCTGGCGCCGGTCCTGCCGACCGAGCCCGAGTGCGGGTGGCGGCGGCGACGGCTCGAGCGGCTTCGGCGCGGCCGACCCGGCCCGCGCGGCGGCGGACGCAGAAGCGCACCGGAACGTGTCCTCCACGCGCGCGGTAGGCTGGCGCGGTGACCTCGTACGAGAGCAGCGACGCGCACCGCTGGTCGACGACCGACACCGTCGCCGGCTTTCTCGCGACGCTGTCGATCTTCGCGAGCGCGATCGGGCTGGTCTGGCGTCCGCTGCGGCTCGTGCCGATCGCGATCGTGCTCGCACTGATCGCGGCCAGGATGTCGGCCCGCAACCAGAAGATCGCCTTCTACGCCGTCATCGCAGGCGTGATCTGCTGGACCGCGGGGATGGCGATCGCGGTCGTCACCGAAAATCCGCTCTACTAGATCGTGGCTGGGCACGACGTCGACGGGCTGAACGCCGGCTACGCGCGGCTGCTGCTCGAGGACTACCTCGAAGACCCGGACGGGGTCCCGCCCGAGTGGCGGGAGCTCTTCGAGAGCGGCGACAGCGACCTCGTCGCCTCGCATCCGGGGCTACTCCGCCTGCTCGAGACGCTCGAGCGCGACGGCACCAACGGCCAAACCGCCGCACCGGTCGCAGCACCGGCTACGCCCGAACCGGCTCCTGCAGCCGAGACGCCTACACCGGCGGCGCCCGCGCCGGCCGAGATCGACGAGACGCTGCTCGGCGCCGTCGCGGCGGCGATGGCGCTCGTCGAGGCCCATCGCATGCATGGCCATCTCGCTGCCCGCCTCGATCCGCTCGGCTCCGAGCCGCTCGGCGACCCGGCGCTCGACGAGACCCGGCTGGTGCCGGCGCTGACGCCGGAACTGCAGGAGCGCATCCCGGCCACGCTCCTGAGCGTCCACGTGCCGGGCGAGACGCTGCAGGAGGCGCTGCCGAACCTCCGCGAGGTCTACAGCGGCACGATCGCCTACGAGATCGAGCATCTCTCCGACCACGCCGAGCGCGTGTGGTTGCGGCACGCGATCGAGTCGAGCCGCTACCGCCAGCCGCTCGCCCGCGACGAGCAGATCCGACTGCTCGAATTGCTTGCGCGCGCCGAGGGGTTCGAGCAGTACCTGCGCCGCGCGTTCCTCGGTCAGAAGCAGTTCTCGCTCGAGGGCCTCGACGTGATGATGCCGATGCTCGACGAGTCGATCGAGCTTGCGGCGGACGCGGGCGCCCACGAAGTCGTGATCGGGATGGCGCACCGCGGGCGCCTGAACGTGCTCGTCCACACGGTCGGCCGCTCCTACGAGTCGATCCTGCGCGAGTTCGAGGGGGAGCGCACGATCGATGCGGTCGTCGTCAACGACGAGGGCGGCACCGGCGACGTCAAGTACCACCTCTCCGCGACCGGGACCCGCAAGACCGAGTCGGGCGAGGTGACGATCACGCTCGCGCCCAACCCGAGCCACCTCGAGGCGGTCGACCCCGTCGTCGAAGGCTGGACGCGCGCCGAGCAGACCGACCGCTCAGGCGGGGCCGGCATGCACGACCCGTCCGTCGCGCTGCCGATCCTGATCCACGGCGACGCCTCCTTCGCGGGTCAGGGGATCGTTGCCGAGACGCTCAATCTCTCCAGCCTCGACGGCTACACGACCGGCGGCACGCTCCACCTGATCGCGAACAACCAGGTCGGCTTCACCACGAACCCGAACGAGGGCCGCTCGACGCGCTACTCCAGCGACCTGGCGAAGGGGTTCGACATCCCGATCATCCACGTGAATGCGAACGACCCCGAAGCGGCCATCGCGGCGGTCCGCCTGGCGCTCGCCTACCGGCAGGAGTTCGGCCACGACATCGTCGTCGACCTCGTCGGCTACCGGCGCTTCGGGCACAACGAGCAGGACGAGGCGGCATACACGCAGCCGCTGATGGTCGCTCAGATCGCGGCCCAGCCGCCGGTCGGCCAGCTCTACGCCGCGAGGCTCGTCGCCGAAGGCGTGCTCAGCGAGGGCCAGGCGAATGAGCTCTTCGAGCGGACGCAGCAGGAGCTTCGCGACGCGCACGATCGGCTGAAGGCGTCGATCGCGGAGCCGCGGCCGACGAAGGAGGGAAGGATTCCGGCCGACACCGGTGGCGCCGTCGTCACCGCGGTCCCGGCGGAGCGGCTCCAGACGCTGAACGAGCAGCTGCTCGAGGCGCCGGACGGCTTCGAGGGGAACGAGAAGCTGTTGAAGCAGCTCGAGCGCCGGCGCGAGCGCATGCACGACGGCGGCATCGACTGGGGGCACGCCGAGGCGCTCGCCTTCGCGAGCCTGCTCGTCGAGGGGATCCCGATCCGCGTCTCCGGCCAGGACACCGAGCGCGGCACGTTCTCCCACCGCCACGCGGTCCTGCACGACCAGCGCACCGGTGAGACCCACGCGCCGATCCAGGTGCTGCCCGATGCCGGAGCCTCGTTCGAGATCTACAACTCGCCACTCTCGGAGTACGCGTGCCTCGGCTTCGAATACGGCTACGCCGTCGCGGCGCCGGATGCGCTCGTGCTCTGGGAGGCGCAGTACGGCGACTTCGTCAACGGCGCGCAAATCGTGATCGACCAGTTCCTGGTCGCCGGGCTCTCGAAATGGGGCCAGACCTCACGGCTGACGCTGCTGCTCCCGCACGGCTACGAGGGCAACGGCCCCGAGCACTCGAGCGCGAAGCTGGAGCGGTTCCTCCAGCTCGCCGCCCAGGAGAACATCCGCGTCGCGAACGTCACCACCGCCGCCCAGTACTTCCATCTCCTCCGCCGGCAGGCGCTCGACGCGACGGCGCGGCCGCTCGTGGTGATGACGCCGAAGGGGCTGCTGCGGCTCAAGCAGGCGGCGTCGACGCTCGCGGACCTCTCCGAGGGCCGGTTCGAGCCCGTGCTCGACGATCCGGGCGCAGACCGGAACAGGGTGACGAGGCTCGTGCTCACCTCCGGCAAGCTCTACTACGACATCCAGGGCCACGAGGAGCGCGCGCACGCAGGTTCGGTCGCGGTCGCTCGGATTGAGCAGCTCTACCCGTTCCCGGTCGAGCCGGCGGCCGCGCTGACCGCCTCGTACCCCTACCTCCGCGAGCTCGTCTGGGCCCAGGAAGAGCCGCAGAACATGGGTGCCTGGCGCACGATCCGGCATCGGCTCGAAGCCGCCGCGCCGGTCGACGTTCCCGTCACCTACGCAGGCAGACCCTGGCGCGCGAGCCCCAGCGAGGGTTACCCGACCGCGCACAGGGTCGAGCAGGACCGGATCGTCCGCGAGGCGCTCGGGCGCAGCGGCGGCTGAGCGCTAGGGCTTCGGCTTCCGCCTGGCCGCGAGCAGGGCCGCCGCGATCCTGGGGCCGTGGATGCGCGCGGCCTGCGCCATCTGTCGGCGCTGAGCGGGCGGCAGCCGGCGCCAGAGGTAGAAGGCGCCGTATGCGATCCCGATCGGACTGGTGGGGCGGATGCGAGGCACGGCGACATGTTCGCACACGCGCCCTCTGCAGCCGCGCCTATGACGTGCGGTCGTGCTTGTGCGGCTGGTTGCCGAACATGCCGGAGCGTTCGCCCTCGCCCTCGTTCTCGTCCGTGTCGTCGTCCTCGTCCTCGTCGTCGTCCTCACACGCAGGCTGGTCCTGGCCGGCAAAGACGAGCAGAGCGTCGGCTACTGCCTGGTCGAGGAGAGCCTGGACGGACGTCAGGGCGGCCGACGTCACGTGCGACGGCTTCTTCGGCTTCTTCCGCCCCCCGTTCTCATCCACCTCGGCGACGAGAGCCTCGACGGGCGGCTCCGGGGTCGGGGTGATGGGCTCCTCGGCAGCTGGTGCGGGAGTCTCGGGAACCGGGGCGGGGGCGGGCGACGGCGCCGGAGCGGCCGTAGGCGCAGGGGTCGGGCGCGGTCGCGGGGCTGGTGCGGGCGCAACCGGGCGGAGAGCCGCCTTCGTAGGAGTCGCCGCACGCGCGGGGCGGGCGGGAGACGCCGGCAGCGGCGGCGGCGTCCACGAGACGACCGAGCTCCGAGCAGGCGTGGACGTGACGGGACGGAGCTTTGCGACGGGGCGGCGAGGCGTCGAGAGGCGCGCGGGTGCTTGGGCCAGCGGCGCGACCCGAATCACCGTCACGGCATCGGGCGTCCGTTCGACGATGGAGGTCGGACCAGCCTCCGGCAGCGCCTCGCCGACAATCAGCTTCGGAAAGGCCATTGCGGCGGCCCCGCCGAGTACCGCGAGCGCTACCGTGAGCGCGCGCGCAGAGATCAGTCTCATGGAACTCCCCCTCCCTGCCGAAAAACACCTACAGGGGACATATCGGCAGCGATTCGGGGAACTGAAGGGCGAATAAAAGGGCGAACGATGCTGGGGAGCTTCAAGATCAAGCTGGTCGGCACGTTCCTGGCGCTGTCCGTCATCCCGCTCGCGGCCGCTTTCTGGGGTTTCAGCGCGGTCGCAGAGCGCAGCGTCACCAGCAGCGTCGACGACCGCCTCGAAGCAGGTCTCAACGCTGCGCTTGCGGCCTTCGAGGACGAGCGCCAGAACGCCGAGTCTGCGGCGCTGCGCGTCGGGCAGGACAGGGAGTTCCAGCGGGCGCTCGTGAGCCGCGATCGGAAGGCGATTCAGAAACTGCTGCCGGTCTCGCCGCCGCTGCGGGTCGAGACGTCGGACGGCTTCGCCGTCGGGCAGATCCCGGAAAACGCCGCCGAGACGACGGTCGCCCTCGTCGGCCCGGGCGAGAGTTCGTCGCTGATCATCGCCTCGGTGCCGTTGACGCGGCAGCTCGCCGAGCGGCTGCATGCGCGCTCCGGGCTCTCCTCGCCTGACGAACTCGTCTTCATCGACGAGAAGCGGCAGGTCGATGCGGCGTCGACACGCGACGTGGCGGGCACGACCGAGCTCGTTCCCGGGCGGGTCGAGACGTCCCTGATCGGCGACGACGAGTACCGTGCGATCGGCTCGCGCCTCGTACCGGACAGCACGTTGATGCTTGCCGCGCTCACGCCGAGCTCGGTGATCGCAGACGAGAAGCAGAGCGTGCTCGGGCGTCTGCTGATCGGCCTGCTCGGCTCGCTGCTCCTCATCGCGTGCGTCGCCTACCTGTCCGGCCGCTCGATCGTCGGCGCGCTCGGGCGGCTCGCCGACGCCGCGCACTCGATCGCAGCAGGCCGGCTCGAGGAACGCGTCGAGGTGCGCGGCCGCGACGAGTTCGCGCAGCTCGGGCGCGCGTTCAACCAGATGGCAAGCCAGCTCGAAGGGCGGCTGGAGGACCTGGAGGACGAGCGCCGCCGGCTGCGTGAGGCGAACGCGCGCTTCGGCGACGCGCTCGCCTCCTCACTCGACCCCGAGCAGCTTCGCCGTGTCATCGTCGAGTCCGCGGTCGAGGCGACGCAGGCCGACGGCGGCGTCGTCATCGCCGAGGACGGCTCGTACGTCGAGACGGGCGACGTCGGCGGCGGCCGCGAGCGGCTCGACTTCGAGCTGACCAGCGGACGGCGGAGCTTCGGCCGGCTGCTGCTCGTCGGCGACGACTTCGACGCCGAGGAGCGGATGACGGCGGCGTCGCTCGCCGGGCAGGCCGTCGTCGCGCTCGAGAATGCGCGGCTCCACCGGATGGTCGAGCGCCAGGCGCTCGTCGACGGGCTCACCGGCCTCGCGAACCGCCGCCAGGCCGACGAGGCGCTCGCGAGCGAGATCGCCCGCACCGAGCGTCTCGGCGGGCCGGTCGGCCTGATCCTGGCGGACGTCGACGACTTCAAGGCTGTGAACGACAGGTTCGGGCACCCGACCGGCGACGTCGTCCTCCGTGATCTCGCCGAGACGCTGCGCGAGAACGTGCGCGAGATCGACACCGCCGCGCGCTGGGGCGGCGAGGAGTTCGCGGTGATCCTCCCCGGGACCGATCTCGAGGGCACCGCGCAGGTGGCCGAGCGGATCAGGGCGACGCTCGCTGAGCGGGAGATCCTCTCCGTCGACGGCGTGGCGTTGCGCGTGACCGCCAGCTTTGGGGTCGCGAGCTCGGACGCCACGACGACGGTGCAGCAGCTCGTCGAGGCCGCGGACGAGGCGCTCTACCGGGCCAAGCGCGCCGGCAAGGATCGTGTTTATGCCGGCACTGTTCCGGTTACACGCTTGTAGCGAAAGCGGCGAGAGCTTGTGGCAAAAGCGGCGAGAGCAGGTGAATTTTCCGGGTCGTCCGCTAGACTGCGACCCTCGCACGACCGTTCCGACCCCCGACACGGAGATGCATATGCCGGTTGAGACTCCTTCGCTGTTTGCCCGCGTGATCCAGGATCATCTCGAGTTGAAGCGCCGCAACGCCGAGCTCGAGCCCGCGATGCCCCTCGAGGGCTACCGCATCGACGATCCCTTCAACAACCACCCGCTGTTCAAGACCGAGGAGCAGGCCCGCCTCGAGGAGACGATGGACGGCGACGAGCCGGCCGTCTCGCTCGATTCGTTCCCGCTGACCTGGCCCGGCGAGGAGTCGGTCGAGCACGTGACTCCCGACGGTCAGACGTCGGAGGACTCCGGCCTCTGGTCGAAGTCCCGCGACTTCGACTGGGGCGACTAGGCTCCAGCGCCCGCGAGGGCTGCTGCGGCGACCCTGAGGTCGTCGACGAAGAGGGCTCGCTCGCGCCGCCGCGACTGCTCGTCGGGGGCGCGCAGGATCGAGGATGGATGCACGGTCGCGAACGCGACGGCCGCAAGCTCCGTCTCGAGCGGCCGGCCGCGGTCCTTCGTCACGCGAACGCTGGGGCCCAGGAGTGCCCGGGCGGCGGTCGCGCCGAGGCAGACGAGAACCTGCGGCGCGACGACCTCGAGCTCGGCCTCGAGCCACGGCCTGCAGGCGGCGATCTCGCGCGCGTTCGGCTTCTGGTGGATCCGCCGCTTGCCCCGCGGCTCCCACTTGAAGTGCTTGACCGCATTCGTGAGGTAGACGTCCCTGCGCTCGATCCCGGCGTCCTCGAGGGCCTCGTCGAGGAGCCGCCCCGCCGGGCCGACGAACGGCCGCCCCGCCAGATCCTCGCGGTCGCCCGGCTGCTCGCCGACGAGCAGCAACCGGGCGGCTTTCCTGCCTTCGCCGAAGACGGTCTGTGTGCCGCTGCGCCAGAGCGGGCACGCCCGGCAGCCGGCGGCCGCTTCGCGCAGGGACGTCAGCGACAGCCTGGCGGGGAGGTGCTCGGCCGCGCTGCTCACAGGGAAGGCGTACCCGCATTCGCCGGGGCCTTCACTCGCGCCGCGGATCAGGCAGCGGGCAGTGAGTCTTCGACGAGCTGGTGGGCGAGACGGCGGAACGGGCCGTCCTGGCGCATCAGCTCGCGCTCGGAGCCACGCTGGACGATCCGGCCGTGCTCGAGCACGAGTATCTCGTCCGCCCGACGGACGGTCGCGAGGCGGTGGGCGATGATGATCGACGTTCGGCCCGCCAGGAGCCGGTCGAACGCGTTCTCGATCACGATCTCGGTCGGCCGGTCGATGTTCGAGGTCGCCTCGTCGAGGATCAGGATCCGCGGGTCGGCCAGGAGCGCCCGGGCGATCGAGATCAGCTGGCGCTCGCCCGCCGAGAGGCCGGCGCCGCCCTCGCGGACGACGTGGTCGAGGCCATGGTCGAGCCGGGCAGCGACCCGGTCGACCCCGACGGCGGCCGCGGTCGCCTCCACCTCCTCGTCCGATGCGTCGGGCTTCGCGAAGCGGATGTTGTCCGCGATCGTGCCGCTGAAGAGGAACGGGTCCTGCAGCACGACGCCGAGCTGGCGCCGGTAGCCGACGAGCTCGACGTCGCGGAGATCCGTCCCGTCGACGCGCACGGCTCCATCGTCCGGGTCGTAGAAGCGGGCGATCAGCTTCGCAGTCGTCGACTTGCCGCCGCCCGACTCGCCCACGAGCGCGATGCAGCCGCCCGGCGGGACCGAGATCGCGATCTCGTGCAGGACCGGCTCCTTGCCGTAGGCGAAGGTGACGTCGTCGAGCTCGAGCCGGCCGTCGATCCTGCCGAGCGGACGGGCATCCGGTTTGTCGGCGACGTCGATCTCGGCGTCGAGCACGGAGCTGATCTTGTCCATCGCCGCGCTCGCCGCCTGCACCTGGCCGTACAGCTCGGACAGCTCCTGCAGCGGCTGGAAGACGAGCGCGAGCAGCCCCACGGCCGCGATCAGCGTCCCGATCTCCATCGAGCCGCCGCCGATGAACTGCGAGCCGGCGAAGAGCACCGCGGCCGTCGCGATCGCGCCGAGCAGCTCGATCGCCGGGAAGAAGACGGAGTAGATCTTCTGCACGTGCACGTTCGCGACCCGGTTGTCCTCGTTCAGGCCGTCGAACTCGGCCTGGAAAGCCCGTTCGCGGTTGAACGCCTGGATCACGGCCATGCCGGCGACGGACTCCGCCAGCTGCGCCGTCACGATCGCGATCTTCGTCCGCACGTCCGCTGCGGCGACGTGGGAGACGCGCTGGAACCAGCGCGTGATCACGATCGCGGGCGGGAGGATGCAGAGGGCGACGAGGCCGAGCCGCCAGTCGAGCAGGAAGAGCCCGCCGACGGCGGCCACGAGCGTGAGCGTGTTGACGACGAGCGTCGTCAGGCCCTGGTTGAGCACGTCGGAGAGCGCGTCGACGTCGCTGTTCAGGCGCGAGATGATCCAGCCCGCCTTCTGTTGCGAGAAGTAGCGCAGGGACAGCGAGGTGAGGTGGTGGAAGAGGTCGCGCCGGAGCTCGAGCACGATCCGCTGCCCGATGCTCGCGAGGCCGAGCCAGGTCAGCGTCCCGAGCACCCAGGCAGCCGCGTTGACGGCGACGTACGCGAGCACCGCGAGCACGAGCCGGTCGTCGTCGCCGGCCCGGATGCCGTTGTTCGTCGCCTCCTCGACGAGGAGCCAGCCGGCGACGGGGGCGGCGGCCGAGAGCGCAGCGAGGACGGCGATCAGCGTCATCTGGCCCTTCCGCTCGGCGGCGTAGGGCAGCAGGCGCGAGAGCCCGGTGTGGTGCCTATGCGGCAACGGACTCGTCTCCGAAGAGCGCCGTGAAGAGGCCCCCGGCGGCGAGCAGGACGGCCGGGCGGCCCTGCTCGACGATCCGGCCTCCGTCGAGGACGACCGCGCGATCGGCGACGCCGATCGTCGAGAGCCTCTGCGTGGCGACGAGAACGGTGCGGCCGGCGACCGCCGGGCGGAGGTTCTCGACGAGCAGCCGCTCGGTCTCGGTGTCGACGGCGGACATCGGATCGTCGAGGACGAGCACCCGGGCGCCGGCCAGCAGCGCCCGCGCCAGCGCGACCCGCTGGCGCTGGCCGCCGGAGAGATTGACGCCGCGCTCGCCGATCAGGGTGTCGTAGCCCTCGGGCAGGTCGTCGACGAAGGCGGCGACACCGGCGGCCTCGCAGGCGGCGAGCACGTCGGCCCAGTCGGCGTCGGGCCGCGCCGAGAGCAGGTTCTCGCGGAGGAGGACGGAGAAGAGCACGGGCCTCTGGGTCACCAGCGCGACGGCGTCGCGCAGCTCCCGCACCCGCACGTCCCGCGTGTCGACGGCGCCGACGAGCACGCGGCCGCCGGTGGGGTCGTAGAAGCGCGGCAGCAGGTTCAGCAGCGTCGTCTTGCCGGCGCCGGTCGGGCCGCAGACGGCGACGATCTCGCCGGGCTCGAGGGCGAGCTCGACCCCGCGCAGCACCTCCGCCTCGGTGCCGTAGGCGAAGTGGACGTCCTCGAAGTCGATGCGGAGCGGCCCCTCCGGGAGCTGCTGCGGCTCGGCCGGCTCCGGCAGCGGCTCGATTCCGTCCAGCCACGCGAAGCTGCGGCCGGCCGACGCGACCGCGCGCTGGCCGAGGTTGATGATCCAGCCGAGCGCCTCCAGCGGCCAGACGAGCATCAGCAGGAGGGTGATGAAGAGCATGAACTCGCCGATCGTCAGCTCACCGGAGATCACGTCGCGGCCGCCGAAGAGGAGCACGGCCGCGATCCCGAGCGACGGCAGGAAGAGCAGGCCGGGGAGGAAATACGCCTCGACCGACGCCGCCCGCATCGTCTCGTGGCGGACCGCCTCCGCACGGCCGAGGAAGCGCGTCCGCACGTCGTCCTCGCGGCCGAACGCCTGCACCATCTCGATCCCGACGACCGCCTCGTCCGTCGCCTCGGCGAGATTCCCCTTCCGCGCCTGAACGAGCTTGGAGATCGGGAAGAGCTTGTGAGCGAAGACGAATGTCAGAATCGCGATCGGCGGCATCGCCAGCGCCGCATAGAGCGCCAGTCGCGCGTTGACGAGCGTGAGCACGATCGCCGCGCCGGTGATCATCATCGCGCTCTGCACGCCCTGGACGACGCCCCAGCCGATGAAGTAGCGGACGGGATAGATGTCGTTGGTCGCGCGCGAGATCACTTCGCCGGTCGCGTGCCGGTCGAAGAACGCGCGCGGGTACGTGAGGTACGCGTGGTAGAGCATCCCGCGCAGCCGCGCCTCGACCGCGATCCCGACCCGCGCCGTGGCGAACCGGCGGCAGAAGTTGACGACGAAGCGCAGCGAGGCGAGCAGGATGATCGCGCCGAGGTAGGGGACGAGCAGCTCGTCGTCCGGGCCGACGATCGCCTCGTCAACGACCCTCTGGATCAGGATCGGAATCGTGATCGAGAGCCCGGTGAAGGCGAGCGCGAACGTGAGGCCGAGCCCGACCAGGCGGCGCTGCTCCCACCAGAGCGGGAAAAGCCGACGCAAGGTCGGCCAGAGGGCGAGATCGGGCGGGTCGACGTGCTCCACGGGCAGGCAATCGACGGTAGCAGCCGGGTGCAGACCGACATCAGCGAGATGTCATCACGACTTGACAAGACATCATAATGATGTCATGATCGCGTCATGCAGATGGCACCGTACGTCCAGGCGCTTCAGGATGACCTCGCCAACGCCGCCGCCCTGGCGGGTGGAGAGGCCGCCCAGGAAGCCGGGCAGCGACTCGCGCAGGCGCTCGAGGCCTCGCTCCAGCTGCGGCTGCTCGATCTCCTCAGCGAGGTCGCGCTGTCGCTCAATTCCCAGGTCCCCGGGCGCGTCGAGGTCCGCCTCGCCGGCCGCGAGCCCGAGCTCGTCTACGTCGAGGAGGAGGAGGCCGAGCCGGCCGCCGCGTCCGCCGACGACGCCCTCACCGCCCGCATCACGCTCCGCATCTCCGACTCGCTCAAGGCGCAGGTCGAGCTTGCCGCCGCCCGCGAGAGCCTCTCCGTCAACTCGTGGATCGTGCGCGCGCTTGCGCGCGGCCTCGAGACCCGTTCCGTCCGTGCAGGCCGGCGCCTACCGGCTTCGCAGAGAGCTGAAAGGAGCTCACATGTCCCGCCTCCATCCGATCCCGTACGGCGCAGGCGTCCTCCTCGTCCCCGACTACTGCGCTCCGCACGTCCCCGTCCACGACGACCGCATCGTGAGGCCGACGCGCCGGCGCCGGAGGAAGCGGAATGCCTAGCTTCCCCACCGAGCGCGCCCGCCTGAAGGTCCGCAACCCGTCCGGCGACGTCTACGTCGAGACCCGCGACGTCGCCGAGACGACCGTTGAGCTCGTGCCCCTGAACGATTCCGAGGCGACGCGGCAGGCGATCGAGAAGGCGAACGTCGGCGCCCGCGGCGACGAGGTCTTCGTCGAGCTCGAGGGCCGCAGCTGGTCGATCTCGATCGGCAGCTGGGGCATGGGCTCGGCGAAGATCAGTGTCCGGATCACCTGCCCGGAAGGCTCCGACCTCGAGTGCGATACGGCCTCCGCCGACGTCCGGGCAATCGGCACGCTCGGCGACGTGCGGCTCCGGACGGCATCGGGCGACCTCGAGCTCGACCGCATCCGGGGCGCGCTCGAGGCGAAGACCGCCAGCGGCGACGTCCGGGCCGAGCACGTCGAGGGCCGCGCGAGCATGAACACCGTCTCGGGCGACGTCGACCTTCGCACCGCGATGAGCGGTCTCGCCGCCAACTCCGTCTCGGGCGACGTGGTCCTGGGCGAGGTCTACGGCGACCTGGTCGTCGGGACCGTCTCGGGTGATCTGCTGGTTCGCGCCGCCGGCCCCGGCGACGTCGGGTTGAAGGCCGTGTCCGGCGACGTCGTCGTCGCCATGCGCCGCGGCCTCCGCGTCAGGCTCGACGTCAGCTCGGTGAGCGGCTCCGTCGGCTCCGAGCTCGACGTCAGCGACACGCCGTCGCGCGTCGACGGTCCGGAGGCGAGCCTCCGCGTCCGCACGGTCAGCGGCGACGTCCGGATCACACGTGCGGCCGAGGCGGTCGCGTAGCGATGCGGCGCCCCAGCTTCTTCGCGCGGTCGCGATCTGCTTTCGCAGATCGCGACCCTGCGCAGAGGGGAGGTTTGTGGCGGCATCGCGACTTCCTCTCCCTCTGGGGTGCGGAGACGATCAGCCAGTTCGGGACGCAGGTCTCGCTGCTGGCGCTGCCGCTCGTCGCGATCATCGCGCTCGAGGAGAGCGCATTCAAGGTCGCGGCGCTGACGAGCATCGAGTTTCTGCCCTTCCTGCTCTTCACGCTTCCCGCCGGGGTCTGGATCGACCGGCTGCGGCGCAAGCCGATCCTCGTGCTCGGCAACATCGGCCGCGGGATCGCCCTCCTCTCCGTGCCGATCGCGCACTGGGCCGGTGCACTGACGATCTGGCAGCTCTACGTCGTCGGGTTCGCGGTCGGGGTCTGCACCGTCTTCTTCGACATCGCCTACCAGTCGTACATCCCGGCGCTCGTCGGCAGGGAGGACGTCGTCGAGGCGAACGCCAAGCTCGAGATCAGCCGCGCAGCAGCCAACATCGGCGGCCCGGGCATGGCCGGCGGCCTCGTGGCGCTGCTGACGGCTCCGATCGCGGTGCTCGTCGATGCGGTCAGCTACGCGATCTCGGCGTTGCTGCTGATCGGGATCCGCAAGCAGGAGGAGGCACCGTCGCGGGCGGAGCGCCGGTCGCTGCGGTCCGAGCTCGGCGAGGGCCTCCGCTACGTCTTCCGGCATCCCTACCAGCGCACGATGGTGGCGATGACGGCCATCTCGAACTTCTTCAGCCAGGTCGTCTTCTCGATCCTGCTCGTCTATGCCGTCCGTGAGCTCGATCTCTCTCCGGGCACGATCGGGATCGCGCTCGCCATCGGCAACCTGGGCACCCTCGCGTCGGCGTTGACCGCGAAGCGGATCGGCGAGCGGCTGGGGGTCGGACGGACGATCCTGCTCGCCTCGTGCCTGTTCGGGCCGGGCACGCTCCTCATCGCGCTGGCGCCCGAGCAGTACGCCCTCCCGCTCATCGTCGTCAGCATGATCGTGATCGGTTTCGGCGGGATCCTTTACAACGTCACCGCGATCAGCCTGATCCAGGCGATCACGCCCGACCGCATCCTCGGCCGCGCCAACGCATCGCGGCGCTTCGTCGTCTGGGGTGTCGTGCCGCTCGGTGGCTTCACGGGCGGCGCGCTCGCCACGACGATCGGGCTACGCCAGACGATGGTCGTCGGAGCCCTCGGCGGCCTGCTCACGATCGTCCCGATCCTCGTCTCGCCGCTCCGCTCCGTCGGACGGATGTCGGAGCTCGAGCCGCTCGAGCCTCAACCTTCCCCGATCGCCTCGGCCAGCAGCGCGCCAGCGTAGCTCCGCCAGGCGAGGTCAGGCTGCGCCCGCAGCCGCGCCAGCCCGTCGCTCACCGCCGCCAACCCCTCCGAGTCGGCGGTGAGCCGGGCGAGCGCGTCCTCGAATCGGTCGCGCGCGTCTGGATCGTCGAGGTCGTCGGCCATCGACGAGACGGCGCGGCCGTCGAGATCGAGCTCACGGCGCGGGTCGCCCCCCGTCGCGAGCAGGAGCTCGGCGCGCCGCGTTGCCGCCTTCACCTCGTCGGCGTCGAGCTCGACCTCCTGCCCCGCGAGCCAGGCGAGGCCGAGGAGCAGGCTGCCCCTCGGCCCCGCCTCGAGCAGTTCCAGCAGCTCGCGCGCGCCGGACCCTCCGGCTACGGGATGTACGCCAGGTCCTCCCACGGTGGCCCGCCCAGCGGCGTCTCGAACAGCGGCCCGGCACCGTCCGGATCGACGACCGTCGCACCGCCGGAGGCGAAGAACTGCGCGATCTGATCCTGTCCCGCGATCGCCACGGTCGCCGCACCGGGTGGGGCGAGCCCGGGCAGCCGCGTCAGGAACGTGTGCGGGTTCTTCGGGAAGGTCGGATCGGCCGCGAAGGCGAGGTCGTTCCGGAACGCCGTCGTCCGATCTTGGAGCGAGCCGGCGCGGATGATCGCCGACGTCGTCGGGTTCGGGACGGTCTGGTCACCCCGCGCGTACTGGAGGATGATCGTCTTCGCCGGTACCCCCGCCAGCGGTCGCGAGCGCAGGTGCACCGCGTACGCAGCAGGGTTGCCCGCCTGCGTCGCCCACTCCGACCATTCGATCTGCCGCTGGATCGCGCTTGCACCCGGAACGGTGTCGATCACCGGCGGCAGGTTGCGCAGCGGCATGTTCTCGTTGAAGGCGAACCCCGGCAGGTTGATCAGCGGCGGCGTCCGGCTGAGCAGGCTCAGCGTCACGAGCCCGCGGAAGGCGGGGCTGAGCCGTGCGATCTCGATGATCGCGCCGCCCGGGACGTTCGGCACGCCGAGCCTGACGTCCGGCTCGACGGCGAGGAACTTCGTGCCGTAGATGCCGCCGAACGACTGGCCGAAGTACGAGATCCGCGCCGGGTCGAGGTCGCGGGCACCGTCACCGTCGACGTCCATCCCGACCTCGATCTCGCGGACCAGTTGCATCAGGTCGATCACCGTCTGCCGGAGGCCGTCGCGGTTCGAGATCAGCGTGTACGGGGCGACAGCGTTGACGCCCTCGGTCGAGTCGATCGCCGTGTTCCCGTCCTGGTCGATCCCACGGCCACCTGCGGGCAGGACGACCGGCGTGCCGGCGGTACGGTTGACGATCAGCGTTCCGAGCGCGCCGCCGCCGTGGCCGACGACGTTGATCGCGATCGTCGCGATGCCGCGCCGAGCCAGCGACGAAGCGACGACGAACGGGCTCGCGTTCTTGTTGTCGGTGAACCCGTGACCGTAGATCGCCACCGGCCAGCCGCCCGCGGGCGCTGTCCCTGCGGGGAGGAACAGGTTGAAGTAGAGCCGGTTCGTCCCCTGGACCGGTGGAGCCGTCGATCCGGTCGGCGGGATCACCTTCGACGCCGTCTCGTAGTCCGGCGAGTCGAAGGCCCCGAAGGCGACGGTGCCGACGCTGCCGGGGTAGAGCGACAGGAACGGTGTTCCCGTCGGGGAGACCTGGAACGCGGGTGCGGTACCGGTCTGCCGCGAGAAGACGATCGAACTGATGCTCGCGAGCGGGAACACCGTGCGCACGCCGCCGGCCCCGAGGACGAAGTCCGCGGTCGCCGGCGTCGACGTCTCGATCTGCGCCCGCACCTGCTCGAGCAGCGGCGTCACGCTCTGGGTCGTGAAGACCGTCGCGACAGCGACATCTGCGAGCCGCAGCTTGTCCGGCAGTCCGCGCACGAGCTCGGACATGTTGTGGTGGAGGTCGCTCCGGAACGGAGCCGCCTCGATCGGCTCGCCGCTCGCGTCGCGGACGCGGTTCGTGACGACGAGGATGTAGGCCGTCCGCTGGCGCAGGAGCTGGTCGGACTCGACGTGGAGCGTGTCGGCGGCCGGCTCCCAGACGATCTGGTTGACGCCGGTGATCGCGTGGTCGGGGATGCGGATCAGGAAGACCGACGAGGTCGAGGCGCTGGCCGGGTCGATCGCGCCCGTGAACGGGATCGAGATCCGCGGCTGGACGTTGAATCCGTCGAGCGTGTTGAGCACGTCGATGTCGGCGCAGTCGGACGGCCGCGCCGCGCAGTCGGGCTTCGGCAGGTCGACGCGCAGGCCGGTCGGCTGTGACCAGTCGACCGCCGTCCAGCGATCGCTCGGGAACGGACTCCCTTCAGGCGTGGACAGGTCGTAGCTCGGCTGCACGCCCGCCTGTGCGAGCGAGGGCAGAGCGAGTGAGAACAGCAACACGAGGAAGAGCACACGGCGCGGCGACAGCATGGGATGACCCCCTCTGGTCGAAGATGCGCGGCGGCGAGGCTAGCAGGCTCAGCCGACCCGCGCGACGCTGCCCGACCGCTCGTACCAGTCCGACCAGCTCCCCTCGTAGGAGCGCGCCTCGCCTTCGCCGACCTCGACGATCCGGTCGACGATGCGGTCGAGGAAGTACCGGTCGTGCGAGATCACGCAGACCGTGCCGTCGAACTCCTCGAGCGCGGCCTCGAGCGCCTCGACGGAATCGATGTCGAGGTGGTTCGTCGGCTCGTCGAGGACGAGGAGGTTCGGCCGCTGCAGCATCAGCAGGAGCAGCTGCAAACGCGTCCGCTCGCCGCCCGAGAGGAGCTTGTTCGCGCGGCGCACCTGCTCGTAGGGGAAGAGGAACTTCATCAGTAGCGAGACGGCCTCGCCCTCGGAGCAGCGGTGCGCGAGCCGAACGGTCTCGAGCGGGCTCGACTCGGGATCGAGCGTCTCCTGATCCTGGGCGAGGTAGCCGATCCCGATCGAGGGGCCGACCCAGACCTCGCCCTCGCTCGGCTCGAGCTCGCCGACGACGGTCTTGAGGAGCACGCTCTTGCCGGCGCCGTTCGCGCCGACGAAGCCGACGCGCTCGCCGTGGACGACGGTCAGCTCGACGTCGGCGAGGACGACGTCGTCACTGAACTGCATCCCGACGTGGCGCAGCTCGAACACGCGTTGCCCGCCGCGCTGGTGCGGGTGCAGCCGCAGCGCGATCTTGCGCCGCTCGAGCACGGGGCGCTCGATCTTGTCCATCCGGTCGATCTGGCGCTGCTTGTTCCGCGCCTGCTTGATGTGGCGTTCGTCGACGACGCGGTGCGCCCAGTCCTTGAAGCGGCGGATCGCCGCCTCGAGCCGCTCGATCTCCTTCTGCTGGGTGACGAACTGCTGCTGCTGGCGCTGCAGCTCCAGCTCGCGGGCGAGCGTGTAGGCGGAGTAGTTGCCCGGCCACACGCGGATCCGGCCGTGGTTCAACTCGGCGATCTGGCTGACCGTCTCGTCGAGCAGGTAGCGGTCGTGCGAGACCGCGACGGCGGCGCCGTCGAAGGTGGCGAGCAGGCGCTCGAGCAGCGAGCGGCCGACGGCGTCGAGGTGCGCCTCCGGCTCGTCGAGCAGCAGCACGTCCGGGTTCTGGGCGAGGCAGGCCGCGAGCGCGATCAGCTTCCGCTGACCGCCTGAGAGCGCGCTGGTCGGCAGCGTCAGGTCCGCCTCCTCGATCCCGACGTCGAGCAGCATCGCGCGCGCCCGGCCGTCGATGCTCGGGCCCCCGGCCGCCTCCCAGCGCTCGACCAGCTCCTCCTGGCGGTGGAGGACACGCGTCATCCGGTCGAGGTCGGAGGCGAGCTCGGGCGAGGCGAGCTGCTCGGCGACCCGGTGCAGCTCGCGGTCGAGCTCGTCGAGGTCGGGGCGGGCAGCGCGGACGGTCTCGAGCGCGTTTCGCTCGTCGCCCAGCGGATGCTGGGGAAGGAACGAGACGACGATCCCGCGCCGGCGCACGGACGTGCCGGCGTCAGGCTCCTCGAGGCCGGCGATCAGCTTCAGCATCGTCGACTTGCCGGAGCCGTTCGCGCCGACGACGCCGACGCGGGCGCCGGGCTCGATCGCGAAGTCGAGCCCGTCGAGCACGATTCGGCTGCCGAACGACTTGCAGACGGCGTTGAGCGAGACGAGGGCCACCTAGCGACCCCTGGCCGGCTGCGCCTCCCGGCCGGCGGAGCCGGCCTCCGGCACAGCCTCGCGTCGCTCGCGGGGCTCCGCCCGACGGCCCGTACGTCCGTACTGTCCCACCGGGCTACGCACCGCGAGCGACGCGCCGGAGGCCGCTGCGGAACGCATCAGGTGGAAGTGCGGATGACCGAGAGCACGTAGTCGTCCCGGCCCTCGCGGAGCGCGTCCGCGAGCCGGGCGTCGCCGGACATCCCCGCGCGCCCGGCCAGCACCTCGTACAGGCGCTTGTCGCTCATCCCGGCGCCGCGCGCCGTCTTGACGAGCTCCCTGATCACGGGGCGCGGCTTCCCGTCCGGCGCGAACTGCCAGCCGGGGTAGAGGAAGTCGTGCCCGCCGGGCCGGCGAACGCCGAGCAGCTCGCCGGCGCGGCGCATCGCGTCGAGCCGGTGCGTCCCGATCCCGAGCCTGGTCGAGAGCCAGGAGCCGGACAGCGATTCGTCGGCGAGGGTCACGTCCACGACCCTCATCATGCCGTCGCGATACGGGCGCGTCGACCCGTGAGCGCCCAGCGGGCACCCTCGACGGCCCAGCCGCCGATCGCAAGCACGAGCAGCAGGAGGGCCAGCAGGAAGAAGCTCAGCCGTCGGCGTCTCATGTAGCGAGAGTACGTTCCGGCCGGGCCGCGGGCATCGGCCGCGCAGCCGATTCGCCGTCATCCTTTCGGCCGATCTGCGCCACTATGCTGACGGCATGCCGGGCCACTGGGAGCTGATCGTGCTCGGCGTCGTGCTGCTGTTGCTCTTCGGCGCGAAGCGGGTGCCGCAGATCGGGCGCCAGCTCGGCGGTGCCATCCGCGAGCTGAAGGACACCGTCGGCGACGTCGACCCGCGCGAAGACGTGCGGAGGACGCTCGAGGCGCCCGAGGACGAGGCGCGCGCGGCCGGCACCGACCGCCGCGACGAATCGGCCTAGAGCTCGTCCCGTTCGAGCCGCAGCTTCTCGGTCAGCTCGTCCATCTCCTCGCGCAGCTCGTGCAGCTCGCGAATCGTCAACTCGTGCCGCTCGTTCTCGAAGATCGTGATCAGCTCAGCCAGGCGGGCGCGCGTCGTGCCGACGTTCTGCAGCCGATATTTCTCGAAGAACTCCACGTTCTGGTCGTAGAACGCGGCCCCGCTCCCGCCGGTTACGCGAGTTGCCGGGCTGGTGCCCCTTTCAGGGCCAGGCTGCCGCGCAGGCGGAGGGGCTGAGCGCCGCCCGTCACCTGCCCGGCCCCCACGACGCTCAGCCCCGTGTCCTCGCCGGGGCCGCCCGGCTCGGACGGTCCGAGAGCGCGGGTGCGGATCGCCGGATAGACCCCGAAAAGTCCTCGCGGCACTCCGCTCGCCCA